>Ga0056126_10000512_pt1 | contig 13387 bp, 10 predicted proteins | sample WorMetLIZAISLAND_FD_71117 | JGI IMG/M metagenome (GOLD analysis project Ga0056126, IMG submission 71117) | Marine gutless worms symbiont microbial communities from Max Planck institute for Marine Microbiology, Germany - Inanidrilus manae... ...
GAGCACGAACTGGCCGCCCTTGCAGCGGCGATTGGTGGTGGTGATCGACACCTTGCAGCCGAACTCGTAGGGCTTGTGGGCTTTCCCCTTGCCGACGCATTCGGTCTCGGGCGCCTGCCATGAGTAGAGCTTCCAGCCGCGCCGGCGCTGCTTCTGCGAGCGGATCTGCATGGCCCGGGACAAGAGTTCGAACCCGTCTTTTGCAGCTTGGCTGAGCGCCTTTTCGTCGCCGGCGATCCAGCGGTCGAAGGGAGCCTTCGTCGACCGCAGGGTGCGGATATAGGCGCCAAGGCTCAACGCGACGCCGTCCAGAGTGACCGGGCCGGAGCCAAATGCCTTTTCATGCAGGCGCGCGTAATCAGGAACCGCTCCCAATTCGGCGGGTAACTGGGACAGGTCTTGGTTCATTTCCTTGGGATGGCGAACCGGACCCAGGACGAACCCTTCGAGTGTTTCGATGCGCCCGTCCCGCGCAAACATCTCGTTCCAAGCGACGTCCTGTAAAGGGGGCGTGCGGCGCGGCAAGATTTCTCCGGTTTCGCCCCGGTTCAATTGGAGGCGGTCGGTCCAGGTGTAGGCCGGCTTATGGCAAGAGGCACAGGAAACGCTGTCAGCGCCAGAAAGGCGGCGGTCAAAGAAGAGCCGTCGGCCCAGTTCGAGTTTCGCCTCCGAGGGCGGGTTGTAGGCGGGATAGGGGACATCGTCCGGTCTGGTGAATTGAGCACCGAAACGGTCTGCGGCAGCCCAGGCGGATGAGAGCGACGGACCGGCAAGGACCACCGACGAGATCAGAACAGCAAGCTCGACAGACAAACGGTTCATAGTTTTCCGCTTTCACACCTTTTCAACGGGCCAACAGCAGGTTTGCCGATGGTTTCGATTTCCCAGTATGGATTGTTGCGGAAGGGAATTCTCCTCACATGCGCGTTAAGCGGACTGGAATCCGACCGGGGATTACGGGTTACATACATTCACAACCAAGAAACTTATGGAAAATACCCGGTTTATATGTGTCTGCCATATTGTAAGGCGTCAGAGGCATCATCTCTCTCCCTCTGATCGCGCTTCCAGCGCGCCTCTGACGCCTCCCTGTCAAACTCGCCGGCCCCACACCCCCCCGGGGCCGGCACCTTTGTGAATTGTGCTGAACGACCGAAAGCCGTCACGTGCGGCCAATGGAAGATCAGTCCGTAGCCTTGTGTTGATGAACGCCTGTTTGAATTGGTTGAGATCCTTGCGAATATCCGAGAAGGCGACGATTTGGTGGATATCGGAACCTTTGTCGGAGAACGGAAGGCTCAGTGGCTTTTCCGTAAACAGTATTTTCCTAAGACCGGTACGGATGGTGTTCGAGAACATTAGCAGCTTTCGGGCTTCAAGCGTTTCCCGGTATTGTTTCTTTGCCGAATAGGCTTCCGCGCGGGCCGAAGGGTCTATCGAGACTGTCACTCACCGGTTCAGGTTCGGGGCAAGCCAGCGCGCCGCATCGTCGAGGCCGATCCCCTTGCGATCCGCGTAGTCGGCCAACTGATCATCGCCGATGTGTCCGATGCCGAAATAACGGGCGTCCGGATGGGCGATATAGAGGCCCGACACCGACGCGGCTGGCGTCATGGCGAGGCTCTCGGTTAAAGTGACGCCGGCGTTGACTTCCGAATCGAGCAAACGGAACAGGGTCCACTTCTCCGTGTGGTCGGGGCAGGCCGGGTACCCGGGTGCCGGGCGGATGCCACGATAGGTCTCGCGAATGAGGGCATCGTTGTCCAGGTCCTCGTTCGATGCGTAACCCCAGTACTCTTTTCGGACCCTCTCGTGCATGCGTTCGGCGAAAGCCTCGGCCAAGCGATCAGCCAGCGCCTTCAATAGGATCGCCGAATAGTCGTCGTGCTCGACCTCGAAGGTGCGGGCCCTTTCTTCAGTGCCGATTCCCGCCGTTACCGTGAAGGCACCGATGTAGTCGAGCCCGCCGTTTTCCGCCGGCGCCACGAAGTCGGCGAGGCTGAGATTGGGTCGTCTGCCGGTCTTGTCCATTTGCTGGCGCAGGAAATGGAACCGGGCGGCGACCTCTCCCGATTCCTTCGGGTCGAGGACTTCGACGTCGTCGTCGACTGCGCGAGCCGGAAAGAACCCGATTGCAGCACGGGCCGTCAGCCATTTTTCGTCGACGATCCGCCCGAGCATGGCCAGCGCATCCTGATGAAGAGCATTGGCCGCATCCGCGCCGTCGCCTTCTTCCAACAGGGCCGGGAACGTTCCCTTGATTTCCCAGGTACGGAAAAACGGTGTCCAGTCGATGCGCGCTGTCAGGTCGGAGAGATCGTAATCGTCGAATGCGCGGATGCCCAGGAAACTCGGACGATGCGGCTGGTAGCCGGACCAGTCGATGGCCAATCGATTGTCGCGCGCCTCTGACAGGGACAATAACGGGGCGGTGTCAGTCTTGCCCTCGTGGCGGCCGCGTGCGATTTCCTGATCAGCTTGCACCTGGGTCACGAAAGCATCTTTCTTGGTCTCGCTGACCAGATTCTGGGCGACACCCACGGCCCGGGATGCATCGTTGACGTGGACCACCGGACCCTCGTAGCAAGGCGCGATCTTGACTGCAGTATGCGCTTTCGACGTTGTTGCGCCACCGATGAGGAGTGGTATCTCGAAGTTCTGACGCTGCATCTCGGTTGCGACCGTGCACATCTCGTCGAGCGAAGGCGTGATCAAGCCGGACAGTCCGATCATGTCAGCGGCTTCCGTCTTGGCGTTCTCCAGGATGTCCGTGTATGGCACCATGACACCAAGATCGACGATATCGAAGTTGTTGCACTGAAGGACGACGGACACGATGTTCTTGCCGATGTCGTGGACATCGCCCTTGACGGTCGCCATGACCACCTTGCCTTTGGTCGAGCGCCCTTGGCCTTCGCCGGTTTCGCCTTCGATGAAGGGAATCAGGTGGGCAACCGCCTGTTTCATGACACGGGCCGACTTGACGACCTGCGGCAGGAACATACGCCCAGAGCCGAACAGGTCGCCGACCACGTTCATGCCGTCCATCAGCGGACCTTCGATCACCTCGATCGGATGGTCGGCGGCAAGGCGCGCGTCTTCCGTATCATCAATGATGAATTCCGTGATGCCGGCGACAAGGGCGTGCTCGAGCCTTTCTGCGACCGGTGCCTCCCGCCACGCGGCGTCGCTCCTATCGTCGCGGGCCGTTGCCGTGAACTCGCCGGCGACCTCCAATAGGCGCTCCGTGGCGTCGTCGCGTCGGTTGAATACCGCGTCTTCGATCCGCGCTCGCAGGTCTTCGGGAATATCCGCGTAAACGGCCAACTGGCCGGCGTTGACGATGGCCATGTCGAGGCCGGCGCCGATGGCGTGATACAGGAAGACTGCGTGCATGGCTTCGCGGACCGGGTTGTTGCCGCGGAAGGAAAACGACATGTTCGAGATGCCGCCGGAAGTGCTGACGCCGGGGCAACGTTTTTTGATCTCGATAACGGCGGCGATGAAGTCCTTGGAGAAGTTTCCGTGCTCCTCGATGCCGGTGGCGATGGGGAAGACGTTGGCGTCGATGATGATGTCTTGGCGCTGGAAATGAGCCTTCTCCGTGAGCAGGCGGAACGACCGTTCGGCGATCTCGACCATGCGTTCGTAGGTGTCTGCCTGACCGGCTTCGTCGAAGGCCATGACGACAACGGCGGCGCCGTAGCGCTTGATGGCGCGGGCCTGCTTAAGAAACGCTTCTTCGCCTTCCTTGAGGCTGATCGAGTTAACGATACCGCGGCCCTGGATGTTCCTTAAGCCCGTCTCGATGACGTCCCATTTCGACGAATCGACCATCACCGGTACACGGCTGATGTCTGGTTCGCCGGCGATCAGACGAAGGAAGGTCTGCATCGCCGCCTTGGCGTCGAGCATGGCGTCGTCCATGTTGACGTCAATGACCTGGGCACCGCCTTCGACTTGGCCGCGGGCGATGTCGAGGGCCGTTTCGTATTCGCCCTCGCGGATCAAACGAGCGAATTTGGCCGAGCCGGCGACATTGGTGCGCTCGCCGATATTGACGAAGCCGGTGACCTCGTCGCAAGTCAGCGGCTCTAGGCCGCTCAGCGTCATTACTTCCGGCGCGGCGGGAAACGGGCGCGGCGCCACCCCATCAACGGCTTCGGCGATGGCGGCGATATGCTCCGGCGTCGTGCCGCAACATCCGCCGACGAGGTTGACCAGACCGCTCTTAGCAAACTCGCCGATCTGTTCGGCCATATAGGCGGGCGTATCATCGTAGCCGCCGAACTCGTTGGGCAAGCCGGCGTTGGGGTAGACGCTGACGTGGGTGTCGGCGAGCTTGGAGACGGCCTGGATGTGGGGCCTAAGCTCGGCCGCTCCGAGGGCGCAGTTGAACCCGATGGCCAGCGGCGCGGCGTGGGCCACGGAGTTCCAGAAGGCTTCCGGCGTCTGGCCGGATAGTGTACGCCCCGAAGCGTCGGTGATCGTGCCCGAGATCATGATCGGTAAGCGGATCGCTTCTGTTTCGAAAAGCGTGAGCAAAGCGTGAATGGCGGCCTTGGCGTTCAGGGTATCGAAAACTGTTTCTATCAGGAAGATGTCGACGCCGCCGTCTGCTAGACCCGACGCCGCCTCGTAATAGGCGCTTCGCAGCTCCTCGAAAGTGACGTTGCGCTTGCCGGCATCCTCGACGTCCGGTGAGATCGATGCGGTCCGGTTGGTCGGACCTAAGGAACCGGCGACGAACCGACGTTTATCGGGTGTCAGTACCGTCGCCGCGTCGGCCGCCTCACGGGCCACTTGGGCGGCGGCGTAGTTGAGGTCGTAGGCCAGACCTTCCAGGCCGTAGTCGGCCTGAGAAACGGACGTGGCGGTGAAACTGTTGGTGCTGACGATATCGGCACCGACCGCAAGATAAGCCTCGTGGACCGAGCGGACCGCGTCCGGCTTGGTCAGGCAGAGGAGGTCGTTGTTGCCTTTGAGATCCTGGTTCCAAGTGTCGAAGGCTTCACCCCGGAAGTCCTTCTCCTCCAACCTCAGTCCCTGCAGCATGGTTCCCATGGCGCCGTTGATCACCATAATGCGTCGTCTCAGGTTTTCGCGAAGTTCGGCGGTGCGGTCCGGTTGGCGATGGAGCGGGCGGTCGTCGCCGGTCTTGCGTTCGAAGGGTCTGACAACAATCATAGCCGCCTCACGCTGCTTTCGACGCCGTCTTAGGGCGGGCACCGAGGATGTGACAGATCGCATAACAAAGGTCGGCCTGGTTCATGGTGTAGAAATGAAACTGGCCGACCCCGTTGGCGTTAAGCACGCGGCATTGCTCGGCAGCGACGCTGGCGGCGACCAACTTTCGGGTTCCCGGATCATCGTCGAAACCGTCGAACAGGTCCGCCATCCATCCGGGCACCGAGGCGCCACACCCCTTGGCGAAACGCGCCACCTGTTTGAAATTGGTCACCGGCAAAATACCGGGAACGATCGGTACGACGATACCGGCGGCCCGCGCCCGATCCAAGAAACGCAGGAACACCTCCGTGTCGAAGAAGAACTGGGTGATGGCCCGAGTGGCACCGGCGTCGATCTTGCGTTTCAGGTTGTCGAGATCGGTCTCGGCGGAAGCGGCTTCCGGGTGCACCTCGGGGTAGGCAGCGACACTGATCTCAAAGTCGTGGGTTTTTTTCAATCCGGCGACCAGGTCAGATGCAAAGGCGTAACCGCCCGGGTGGGGTAGGTAGCGATTGTCGCCTTGCGGCGGATCACCCCTGAGCGCCACAATGTGGCGGACGCCGGCCTGCCAATACTCGTCGGCAACGGCACCGATATCGTCCTTCGTGGCGCCAACGCACGTCAAGTGCGCGGCCGGTTCGAGTTCCGTTTCGCGGCGGATGCGGGTGACGATGGCGTGGGTCCTCTCCCGGGTCGTGCCGCCGGCGCCATAGGTCACCGAAACGTATGATGGGCCCAGCGGCGCTAACCTTCGGAGAGCGGCCCACAACTTGGTTCCACCCTCCTCGGTTTTCGGCGGGAAGAACTCGAAAGACACTTCCACGTCTTCTGGCAACGGCGCAGCGATGGCGAGTTCCGGCGACGGCGGACGGCCACGCCTCGACACGTTCATGATATCTCCGGCTTCGCGCTTTCTTCTCATCGTCGTTCCTTCGTCTCCGGCTTAGAGTGCCGTCGGTGCGGCCCCTTTATTGGGCGGCAAGTGTTTCTTCTGATACCGTGCCGACGCCCGCCGTCGCCGGTTTTTCCGCCAGCCACAGGGATACGGTTAACGGGTCGCCCGGCAAATGCCGGGTCTCCCTCAGCTCGAGGCCGGCGAGAACCAACCAGCCGGTCACCTCATCCGTATCGAAACCAAGGCGGCGATGTTCGTCGTCGGTTCGCAGACTTTCGAGGGCGTGCGGCGCAAAATCAACGATCAATAGGCGCCCCCCAGGCCCTAGGACACGTGCCGCTTCGCTGACGGCCAGGGCCTGGTCGTCGACGAAGTGGAGCACCTGATGGATGGTGACTGCGTCGAAACCGCCCTCCGGATAAGGCAATTGATAAAGATCCCCATGGCGCACCCGGCAATGTCCCAAATTCGCCTGTTCCAGGTTGGCTCGTGCGACGGCGAGCATGGCGGAAGACAGATCGACGCCCTCACCTTTTTCGATCTGAGGTCCGAACAGCTCAAGAATGCGGGCCGTGCCCGTGCCGATATCGAGGAGCGAAGAAACATTGGATGGCGGCAGTAATTCGGCGATGACCGCTTCGACCTCGGTCTCATCGACGTGGAGAGAGCGGACTTCGTTCCAGCGTTCCGCGTTCTCGCGGAAATAGGCGGCAGCGGCTTCCGCCCGGTCGCGTTTGACCTCGGCTAGGCGTTCACGGTCGCGCCGGAGTTGGCCATTCGCCAGGGGTATCAGCGGCGCCACTCGGTCAACGGTCTCGGCGCCGATGCCTACCTGGGACAGGCGGAAAAACACCCAACTGCCTTCCCGGATGCGCTCCAACAATCCGGCTTCTGTCATCAGTTTCAAATGCCTGGAGATGCGCGGTTGGCTCTGGCCCAGGATGCGGACCAACTCGCTGACCGTCAGTTCGCCCTGAAGGCACAAGGCGAGAATGCGGAATCGCGTCGGTTCGGCGATCGTCTTCAGGGCGTTCAGCAGCGTGTCCATTTCAGGTCGTCCCCAATTTGGCAATTCTTGACCAGCGGAATCAGAATTCCACATTAAAATAACAGTATCAAGATATCTTTATATATTCATATCAATTCTTTCGCAGCTGTGTCCTCCAGTCGTCTGCCGTGCGCCGAGCTTTTGGCTACATAATCGACCATCCCGTCCGGTCAGCAATGATCCCAACATTGCCCAAAATCCGTCCTCAATGAGCCTTGATTTCGGGCGACAAAACCGGAAGCGCGATGGCTGACGAATCAACAGATCGGTAAGAGACTTGGTGATGGTGAGACGAAATAGGCGCCCATGGTTAACGAACGAATCGAGCCGAATCCCCGGGGTTCAAGATTTTGCGTCCGATACGGGCAGTGATTCCACGGATTGTGGCGGAATGGCGCCAATTGTTAAGATGATCGTAAGGATTGCCACGCAAAATCCGCCCATGCGAGAGCGAATGACCCCAGATCCGCGCTCGCCGGTTATCGCCGGACTTCTCCTGGTCCTGGTGATGGTGAGTGGATGTGCCGTCCCGCCGCCGGGTGATCCGGAGGCCGCGCGGGAGTTGGCATTGGTCAACGATCCCATGGAACCGGCCAACCGGACAATCTTCGCGTTCAACCGTGGCCTCGACAACGCGGTGCTGCAGCCCGTAGCGCGGGCCTATCGGGATTACCTGCCTGAATTTTTGACGACCGGCATCCATAATATCCTCGAGAACATGCGTTCACCCCTGGTCCTCGCCAACGACCTGCTGCAGGGAGAATGGAAACGGGCTGGTGAGACGTTCGTCCGCTTTTTGGTTAACTCGACCATTGGCGCGGCGGGCTTCAACGATATGGCCGGTGAGATGGGCCTGCCCAGTCACGGCGAGGATTTCGGCCAAACGCTCGCCGTATGGGGCGTACCGGAAGGTCCGTTTTTAATGCTGCCGGTATTCGGGCCTTCAAATCCACGCGATACGGTCGGTATGGTCGTCGATTTCCTCGCCGACCCGGTCAATGTGCTCTATGTTGATGCCGGAAAAGACGCCGTGCCGCTCATGCGTGGCGGCACCGATGCTGTTGATCGGCGGGCTGGCAATCTGGATTTGATCGACGATATCGAGAAGTCATCGCTTGATTTCTACGCGTCAATCCGTAGCTTGTATCGGCAACGGCGCAACGATGAAATAAGAAACGGGAAGGGAACGGCCAACGTGCCGGCGCCCGGGATGGGAGAAGCTCCGATCTTCCCCGAACCGGACGCCCAGGAAGAACTGTCCCGGAGATAGAATATCATGGTCAACCGAAGGTCCGTTGCAAGGGCGATTGCCGTCCTCGCTATCGTTTTCCTATGGTTCACACCGGCGAAATCGAGCGAGCTGGAAGAAGGCGCGGAAGGGTTCATTCGCTCGCTCGCCGAACAGGCAATCCAATCATTAACCGACCAATCGGTGTCCCACGCGGAAAGGGTCACGCGCTTCCGCACCATGTTCAACGAGAACTTCGCGGTGCGTTCCATCGGTAAGTTCGTTCTTGGGCGCTATTGGCGCAAGGCCAGTGATGACGAGAAAACCGAATACCTGGCACTTTTCGAGGACCTGATGGTCGTGTCATACGTCGATCGCTTCGCCCGCTATGCCGGCGAGACCCTGGTAATAAAGAAATCGCGGGAAGAGAGAAAGAACACGGCGACCGTGTTCACCGAGATCAATCGCCCCGTCGGCGCCAAGCCGATCCGCGTCAACTGGCTCGCCGGGACCGACGGCAAGGTTTACAAGATCCTTGACGTCATCGTCGAGGGCACGTCGATGTCGACGACATTGCGTTCCGACTTCGGCTCCATCGTCCGGCAAAAGGGCGGCTCGGTGGCCGGTCTTATCGAGGAATTGAAGAAGAAGACTGCGTCCCTCAAGGCGAACAAAACATGAGGCGTCAGGCGGCGCTCCACCCCCGCCGCTCCAGTGCCGTCAGGAACTTCTCCAAAAACGCCTTGCGCTCCGCGTAGTCAGTGGCCGACAGCGTATACTTGAAGCGCTCCACGTCGGCAATCAGCCCGCGGGTCATCTGCGAATAGGAAAAACCCGGTTCCGAGAAGATGTTGCGAAAGTCAGGATCGCCAGGATCTGCCATGTCGACCGGCGCGCCGGCCGCGTCGAAGCGGACGTTGGCACCGGCGACCTTGGCCATGAAGGGCGCCATTTTCAGCATCTCTTCCATGTCCGTGAGGCCCTGGATTGCCTCCTCCCAGGCCGCCTTGACGTCGGTCGGCGCATGGACCGGCGGGAATTGCCAGGCGGCGGCGGTGCCAACTTCGACGAAGCCGTCGTTATCGAGGTCGACCCGCTGGTCGAATTGCCGCAGCAGGTTGGCCGCGCCCTCGTCGCTGAGTGCCGCCACGTTGATTGCCTCGACGAGGCCATGGGCCTTCTGCAGGGCCGAAAGTTCGCCCTCGGATAATCGCGCCAGGAACCCCTTGGTGTCGAACCCGCCGTTGCCCTGCTGGTCGCGTTCGAAGTTATCGGCGAAAGTGGCGCGATTGTCCGAAGTGACGCCGCGCAGGTTTAGGTACTGATCGGTCTTCGCCGTCAGGGCGAAGGCAGCCAAGCCCGGTTCGGATGTGGTCATTGATCATTTCCCCTAGATTGATTTGAACAGGGGACTACGAGCAAGGATCGTGCCGTAGGGAAGGTGATTGCGAATCAAAGGCTTAATCTACGACCTTCCTGAACGGCTCGGCAAAAACAGGAATTTTCGGAAAAATCTTCCGGCCGGCCTTTCGTAGAGGTCGATGAAGTTTACTTGCAGACACCGTAGTCGGCTACGTTGTTGAGGGTCGTTTCTTAAAATTGTAGCCTCAGTCGAATTTCGCTGAAAAAGAGCGTGCAGCCTTGTTCGGATTTCTTCGTAAAAAGCGAATACCTCGCATTTTCCTCGGAAGCCTAGCCGTCTCTTCTGAGCGGGACGCCCTAAGAATGCTCGAGACATTTGTCTGGAGTCCGGAGCAGAATTTGCACGGGCACCTGCGCCAACAACTCGAAGAGATTTTCTATTTCCCGGAAATCTCGCCCTTGGATCAGCATCTCGATAGGGACATGGGCCTTGATGTTGTGGTTCCCGTTTTTCACACAGGAGGAAGCGCGTCGTTCGATTCCATCCCGTTATTCTGGCGCCCGCGAGTTTCGCTCTGCGCTAGGCTTTATTATCTCAAGACCGGCGAGATATTGAGGGTTTTCAAAGTCACGGAAAAAGCCAAGTGGAACGAGTACCTAACTCGAACTTTCGAATGGCGTCAGATGTTCGGGTTTTCAGAGACATTCAGAAAACAAGATATGGAGATCCTCGTTTCCCGCGGTAGCGTCAGGCTGCTGCAAGAGATCGCCAAAGTGGCCCACAGGTACGCATGATTCTCGGCATAGAAAAACTCGGCGGCTGAGAAACAGAAGTTATCCGTCACCGCACCAACGGCTTGTACTTGATCCGGTGCGGCTCGACCGCATCCTCGCCTAGGCGGCGTTTTTTGTCTTCTTCGTAGTCCTCGAAGTTGCCTTCGAACCATTCGACGTGGCTATCGCCCTCGAAGGCGAGGATATGTGTCGCGATGCGGTCGAGGAACCAACGGTCGTGGCTGATGACGACGACGCAGCCGGCGAAGTCGGCGATGGCGTCCTCCAGTGCGCGAAGCGTCTCGACATCGAGGTCGTTGGTCGGTTCGTCGAGAAGCAGCACGTTGGCACCCGATTTCAGCATCTTGGCGAGATGCACCCGGTTGCGTTCACCGCCGGAGAGCATACCCACTTTCTTCTGCTGATCGGCGCCCTTGAAGTTGAACTGGGCGACGTAGGCGCGGCTCTGCATCTTGCGCTTGCCGAGGTCGATCTCGTCGAGGCCGTCGGCGATCTCCTGCCAAACGGTCTTGTTCCCGTCCAAAGCGTCGCGGCTCTGATCGACATAGCCGAGTATCGCCGTGTCGCCGACGCGCACGGAGCCGCCGTCCGGTTGCTCCTGGCCGGTGATGCAGCGGAACAGTGTCGTCTTGCCCGCACCATTGGCGCCGATGCCGCCGACGATGCCGCCCGGGGGCAGTTTGAATGACAGATCGTCGATGAGGAGCCGGTCTTCGAAGCCCTTCGACAGGCCGTCCGACTCGATGACCAGGTCGCCTAAGCGCGGCGCCGCCGGGATGACGATCTGGGCGGTGCCTGGCGCCATGTTGGCAGACTTGGCCACTAACTCCTCGTAGGCGGTGATGCGCGCCTTCGATTTGGCCTGGCGGGCACGGGGCGATTGGCGGATCCACTCCAATTCGTGTTTGAGGGTTCTCTGGCGCGCCGTCTCCTCGCGCTCTTCCTGGCCGAGCCGCTTCTCCTTCTGCTCGAGCCAGGCCGAGTAGTTTCCCTCGTAGGGAATGCCGCGGCCGCGGTCGATCTCGAGAATCCAGCCGGTGACATTGTCGAGGAAGTAGCGGTCGTGGGTGACCATCAGGACCGTGCCGGCGTATTCCCTCAGGTGGCGCTCCAGCCAGGCCACGGATTCCGCGTCGAGATGGTTGGTCGGTTCGTCCAACAGCAGTACTTCCGGTTTTTGCAACAATAGGCGGCAGAGCGCGACACGGCGCCGCTCCCCACCGGACAGGGTCGATACGTCGGCGTCGCCCGGCGGACAGCGCAGCGCGTCCATGGTGACCTCGATGGTGCGTTCCAGTTCCCAGCCGTCGATGGCATCGATCTTTTCCTGCAATTCGCCCTGCTCCTCGAGAAGCGCCGTCATCTCATCGTCTTCCATGGGCTCGGCGAATTTGGCCGAAATCGCGTTGAAGCGATCAAGCAGATCCTTGGTCTCGCCGAGGCCCTCCATGACGTTTTCCTCGACGGTCTTATCAGAGTCCAGTTGCGGCTCCTGTTCGAGGTAGCCGACGCGCACGCCTTCCGCCGCCCAGGCCTCGCCGCCGAAGTCCGGGTCTTGGCCGGCCATGATCTTAAGAAGCGTCGATTTGCCAGCACCGTTGACGCCGAGAACGCCGATCTTGGCGTCCGGCAGGAAAGAGAGCGTAATCCCCTTGAGGATCTCGCGGCCGCCAGGGAACACCTTGGTGAGGCCCCGCATGACATAGGAATACTGATAGCTGGCCATGGTCTACTGGTTCCGGTCTCTAGTGGATGACGTGCCGCCGAAAGACGGGCGGGGTCTTTTAGCGAAAGAACCGGGCGAGGGCAACGCAGCTGCCGGCAAGGGGGAAAAATTTGCCTTAGGTCAATGCAGAGTTTCACCCGATCGGCTAAAACGCGTCGCAGCCGTACCGTTTGCGCACTAGGTTTAGAAAAATAGAATAAGCGTGACGGTTAAAACAGGGAGCTAACACCATGAAAACGGTGGTGATCGCCGACGAGGAAGCCAACATGCGAGCTTGCCTCGCCTATCTGATGAAACGCGCCGGTTTCGCCGTTCGCGAAGCGTTCGATGGCGACGGCGCCTTGGCGGCGGTCCGAACCAGCGAGCTTCCCGACCTCATCTTGCTCGCCGTCGACCTCGATGGGCGGGACGGATACGAAATCTGCCAGACGCTCCGCAACGATCCGCAAACCAATGCAATCCGGATCCTGATGGTGTCGTCAAAGGCCCTGGCGGTGGAGAAGGAAAAGGGAATGGCCATGGGCGCCGACGCCTACGTCACCAAACCGTTTTCTAACCGCAAGCTGGTCGATCAGGCCATCCGATTGGCCGAGCGCCGGATCTAGGAGTAGCCGACGACAATGCGAACCCAAAGGCAATTCGTTATCGGGTTCTTGTCCATCGGTGTCGCCTGTGCCGTGGTCATCATCGGTTTCGCGTGGTTTGTCGCTGGCGAGGTGGCTGAGGGCAAAATCTCGGACCTGTCCGAGAAGATCGTTATCTATGCGGGCGGGGCCGTGTTCCTCGTCCTCGGGTTGATCGCCATCGTTTGGTCGCAGCTCGACCGCTCCCTGTTCCCGCCACTGATTGATCTGGCGCGGCAACTGCGGGGTCAACTGCACGCCGGCACCGGAAACGGTTTCGAGAAGGATGCCCTTAAAGGGTGGGGCGAGCTCGGTGCCGCCGCCGGCGAAGCGATGAGGGAACTTGCGGCGTTACGCGAGGAACATGACGCGGCGATCAGCTTTTCGATGGCTTCCAACCTGAATGTTCCCTTTCCGGTATTCGAGTGCTCATTGCCGACTACTATATATCCCGTGGCCGTGTAAAAACGCGGTGTCAGGT
>Ga0056126_10000522_pt1 | contig 13149 bp, 10 predicted proteins | sample WorMetLIZAISLAND_FD_71117 | JGI IMG/M metagenome (GOLD analysis project Ga0056126, IMG submission 71117) | Marine gutless worms symbiont microbial communities from Max Planck institute for Marine Microbiology, Germany - Inanidrilus manae... ...
ATACCGTGCGGTGCAACGAATGCCACAGCCCCAACGGCCGGCTCGCCGCACTCAGCGGTTTCTACATGCCGGGCCGGGACTCCTTCGGTTGGCTCGCGCTGATCGGCTGGTCGGTCGCCGGCCTGACCCTGATCGGGGTGCTCGTCCACGCCGGCGTGCGGATCGTGGCGGCAGTGACCCGGAGGTAGTGCGTCATGCGCAACGAGACGCTGTTCAGCCGTTTCGAGCGGTTCTGGCACTGGACCCAGGCGCTGCTGATCCTCGGCCTGTTGACCACCGGCTTCGAGATCCACCAGGCCTACACGCTGCTCGGTTACCACGACGCCGCCGAGTTTCACCGCCTGTTCGCCTGGTCGTTGATCGGGTTGTGGGTGTTCGCCATCTTCTGGCACTTCGTCACCGGCGAGTGGCGCCAGTACGTCCCGACGACCCGCCGGCTGATGGCCGTGGTGCAGTACTACACCCTCGGCATCTTCCGCGCAGACGTGCCGCACCCCCACAAGAAGACGAAGCTCTCGAAGCACAATCCCTTGCAGCGGCTCGCCTATCTGTCGCTCAAGGTGGCGATCAATCCGGTGCTCGTCGCCTCGGGGCTGCTCTACATGTACGTCAACGACTGGCCGGCCATTGGCCTCGGTTTCCTGAGCCTCGACGTCGTCGCCATGGTTCACGTCGCCGCGGCCTTCGCCATGCTCGTGTTCCTCATCGCCCACGTCTACATGGCGTTCACCGGCAAGCCGGTCCTTTCATACATGCAGGCGATGATTACCGGTTACGAACCGGCGGAGGAGTAGTGCCATGTCGTCGGCCGAACCTCTTTATATGCGCGCACTGACCCGCCGCGAACTGCTCGCCGCCGGCGTCTCCGGCGCCATTGCCCTCGGCTTGCTCGCCGCGTGGCCCGACATCGCCGAGGCGGCACCGAAGGACGCCAAGCGGAAGATCGCCGAGATCGCCGGCGAGGCCGCGTTGGAGAAGGACGGCATCACACTGACGATGCCTGCCCGGACCGACCGCGCAGCCTTCGTGCCGCTATCCGTCCGCGTCGACAGCCCGATGACCGAGGAGCATCACGTCACCGCGATCCACCTCCTCGCCGAACGCAACACGAAACCGGACGTCGCGACCTACTTCCTGACGCCGATGAACGGCCGGGCCGAGATCTCGACCCGCATCCGTATCGCCAAGAGCGGCGTGATCATTGCGCTGGCGCAGTTGAGCGACGGCACAGTCCGCATCGCCAAGGCGCGGGTCAAGGTCGCCGCCGAGGCGGGCGGATGCGGATGAGGAAGGAAGAGACGATGACACAGGTTGCCCGCATTAAGATTCCCGCCCGGGTCCGCAAGGGAGAAGCATTCCGCGTGCGCACCAAAGTCAGCCACCCGATGGAAACGGGTTGGCGCAAGGACGGGCACGGCGAGGTGGTCCCGCGCAACCGCATTCACAGCTTTGCCTGCACGTTCAACGGACAGCCTGTGTTCCGGTCCGATTTCCATTCCGAAGTCTCGGCCGATCCATACCTGTCGTTCTTCGCCCGCATCGAGGAGAGCGGCACGCTGGAATTCATCTGGATCGACGACGCCGGAACGAAGCTCCGCCGTACGGCGGAGATCGAAGCCGTTTAACTGACCGATCGGCGCCGTCGTGGCGGTGTGCCGCGGCGAAGCCGGTCAACACCGGAGGACCATGCTATGAGAGCGATCAAAAAACTGACCATCCTGGCGGTCGCCGGTCTGTTGCCGCTCACCGCGGCGCCGGCCGTCGCTGCCGAAACGCCGCAGTATCCGCACATCGTCGACCAGGCGTTCGTGGCCGAATACGCGGTGATTCCCAAACGCGATGACGTCGTCATCATCGACTCGCGGCCGACGGCGCGGAAGTACGACCTCGGTCACCTTCCCGGTGCCATCAGCGTCCCCGACCGCACGTTCGACAAGCTGACGCACATGCTGCCCGAGGACCGATCGACCCTGTTGATCTTCTATTGCGGCGGTCTGCAGTGCCCGTTGAGCCACAAGTCGGCCTTCAAGGCCGAGGCGCTGGGCTACACCAACGTCAAGGTCTTCGCCGCCGGCTACCCCGCCTGGATCAAGGCGGACGGCCTCAGCGAGGTCAGCGCGGCCCACGTCAAGAAGCTGATCGACAAGGGCTCGGACGCCGTGATCATCGACTCGCGGCCGAAGAAGCGGAAGTACGACAAAGGCCACGTGCCGACGGCGATCAGCATTCCCGACCGGCAGTTCGAGAAATTCGCCCATCTGCTGCCGGCCGAGAGATCCACGCCGCTGGTGTTCTACTGCGGCGGCTATGGCTGCAAGCTGAGCCCGAACTCGGCGGCCAAGGCCAAGGCGCTCGGTTACACCAAGGTCCAGGTGTTCCAGGCCGGCTATCCGGCATGGAAGGCGGCCTACGGTCCTGGTGAAACAGCGACCACGGCCAAGTCGATGGCGCCGAAGATCGTCGTCGGGCCGGAGTCCGATACGATCACCGTCGAGTCGTTCGAGCGCATCATCCGCGAGGCGCCCGACAGCATCCTGATGATCGACGTGCGCGATCCCGAGGAGGTCGCGCGGGGATCGTTCAAGACCGCGACGTTCATGACCGTCGACGAAGTCGAGGAGAACGTCGACACGATCCCGACCGACAAGCCGATCGTGTTCGTCTGCTCGACCGGCACGCGCAGCGCCGAGGCCTACGACATCCTCAAGATGGCCCGTGAGGACGTGAAGGCCTACTTCCTCGACGCGCAGGTGACGTTCAACGGCGACGGGACCCAGACCATCGTCGCCAACGCCGAGTAGCGATCGATCCGACGCGCGCGAACGACTGGGGCCGCCCTCGGGCGGCCCCAATCTCTTTGATCGAAGTCGTCCGCCGGCGTTACGACTCCGAACCCATGACGCTGAACAGGTCGGACGGGCCGGAGAGGCGGCGGCCCTTGCGCAGCATGTCGGTGAACTCGGCGGCGCTGATGGGCGGGCTGAAGTAGTAGCCCTGCATCATTTCGCAGTCCCGCGCGCGGAGGAACTCGAACTGTGCTTCGTCGTCGACGCCCTCGGCGACGACGTTGAGGTTGAGCCTGTGCGCCATGGCGATGATGGCGTCGGTGATCGCCGCGGCGTCGGCGCTGGTGGTGACGTCGTTGACGAAGGCGCGGTCGACCTTGAGCGTAGATAGCGGCAGGCGCCGGAGATAGCTGAGCGACGAATGCCCGGTGCCGAAGTCGTCCACCGAGATGGCGATGCCCATGGACGACAGCTTGCGGAGAATGGCGTTGGTTTCCTCGGCGTCGGCGAGGAAGGCGCTTTCGGTGATCTCGACGGCGAGGCTGGCGGGCGACAGCCCGGTCTCGGAGAGGGCCGCGAACACCGCGCCCACGAGGCGTCCGCGCTTGAACTGGCGGGACGACACGTTGACGGCGATGCGCAAGGACGCCAAGCCCTGATCGCGCCACAACCGGTTCTGGCGGCAGGCTTCGCGCAGAACCCATTCGCCGATGGGCTCGATGAGGCCACTGTCCTCGGCCAGCGAGATGAACCGGTCGGGCGGGATCATGCCGAACTCGGGGTGGTTCCAGCGGATCAGCGACTCGGCGCCGACGACGGCACCCGAGCGGATGTCCACCACCGGCTGGTAGTAGAGCTCGAACTGTTCCTCGCTCTGCGCATTCCGCAGGTCGCGCCCGAGGGTGATGTAGGTCACCGCCTTGGCGTTCATGCCGGGTGCGAAGAACTGGTAGGTGTTGCCGCCGAGCTCCTTGGCCCGCTGCATGGCGGTGTCGGCGTTCTTCAGCAGGTTGTACTCGTCCTGGCCGTCTTCGGGGAACACGGCGATGCCGATGGAGGCATGCAGGTCAACCACCGTCTCGCCGACCTGGAACGGCTCCGAGAGCGTCGCCAGCATCTCCGGCATGGTCGCCGCCGCCTGATAGCAGTCGCCGGCCTCGGTCAGGACCACGGCGAACTCGTCGCTGGCCAGACGGGCGACGGTATCGGTGGGCCCGATGCGGCTCGACAACCGCTACGCCACCTGGCGCAGCACCTCGTCGCCGCCCTCGTGGCCGATGCCTTCGTTGACGAAACGGAAGTGGTCGAGGTCGATGAACATCAGGGTCAGGGCGCGGCCGTCCCGCCGGGCGCGGGCCAGGGCGCGTGGCAAGCGATCGAAGAACAGGGTCCGGTTCGGCAGGTCGGTGAGCGAGTCGTGGTAGGTCTGGTGACGCAGGCGCTCCTCGTAGAACCGCCGGGCGGTGATGTCCTCGGGGGCGTAGCCGGTGATCTCGACGAACTTCGGATTGACGTATTCGATGACGCCCGAGGTATCCGTGATCATCACCAGGACTGGGCTCTGCTCGACGGCCTGGGACAGCTTGCGGATGGCCTCGTCGGCGTGCTTGCGGAGCGTCACGTCGCGGGTCACCGAGAGGATGCACTGCTCGCCGTTGAACTCGACCACCTTGGCCGACAGGGAACCGACGCGTTCGATGCCGCCCGCGGTGCGGAAGGTGGCCTCGAGATCGCGGACCTCGCCGTCGTGGATGAGGCCGCGCAGGAAGCGGCGCTGGGCAACCGGTTCGACCCAGAGGTTGAGGTCGCGGATCGAGCGTCCGATGACGCTTCCCCGCGGAAAACCGGCAAGCTGCGTGAACCCGTCGTTGACCTCGAGGATCGTCCCGTTCCCGAGTCGGGTGATGGCGATGGCGTCGGGGCTGGTCTGGAAGGCGGTGGCGAAGCGCGCCTCGCTCTCGCGTAGGGTCTGTTCGTAGTGGCCGCGGAAGATGGTGCCGCCGATGATCCCGGCAGCGGCCCTGACGGCCTCGATCTCGGCTTCCGGCCACTCGTGATCGGCGTCTGCCCGGTCAATGCGCAGGAATCCCCACCACGCCTCGCCGGCGAAGATGGGCACGACGAGGACCGTGCCGACGCCTTCCTCGGCGAGGAACAGGCGCTGGCCCTGGGAGAGGCCGCCGACCGGTGCGGCGATGATCTCGCCGGCCCGCAACCGTTTCTCCCAGCCGCCGAAGCCAAAGGCGCGCAGCGGCAGGTCGCGGGCGCTTTCGCCTTCGGCGGCCGCTCCTATCGCCACGGTCCAGCCGAAGCGCGGACGGGCGACGCTCTCGCCGCCGGGATCGCTGGTCGCTTCGAACATGAGCACCCGATCGGCACCGGAAGCCTCGCCGAGACGTGAGATGATGTCGGGCATCTCGCGCCGCCAGTCGGGCGCGGCCAGAAACGCGCTGGCCGCCCGGCTCACCGCCTCGAGCACGGCGTCGCGGCGATTGAGGGCGTCTTCAGTGATGCGCCGCTGGGTGATGTCCTCGGCGGTCCCGCGGAAGCCGGTAAACGCACCCGTCTCGAAATCGAACACCGGCAGCGCGCTGATCAGGAAGTGGCAAACATCGCCGTTTCGGGCGGTGATCGTGCACGGCGCATTGCGGAACGGGGAGCGCTCGTCGAGCTTGCTCAACGCCAACCCGGCCGCGGAGAAGTCGCCAAGGTCGAGGAGCGGCCGGCCTTCGATCTCGACCGGCTGGTAGCCCAGCGCCTCGAACACCCGCGCCGAGACGAACGTCAGCTTCAGGTCGGCGTCGGTCTCCCAGACCCAGTCCGACACCAGCCGGGTGAGGTCGTCGAGCCGGCGGCGGATGTCGACGACCCGCAACCGGTCGGCCAATGTCTCGTCGGCGCGGGGCACTTCGCGCAAGTGGGGAGCACCGGTGCGGGGCTTGCGGTCGGCCATTCAGGCAGCCCCCAGCTCCAGTTCGCGGATGGCCGCCAGATAGTCGGCCTCGCGCTGCCATTTGCGCAGGACCCGGCGGGCGCCGTCCTCGGACATGCTGTCGAACAGGGTGAGCACCCGGCGGCGTTCCGTGTCGCCATTGGCGAGCGCCCGCGGCCGCGCCTTGCGGGTGAGCGTGTAGTAGATGTCGGCGAACGGCTCGCGCTCCATGCCGACGGCCTTGCAGGCAATGGCCAAACCTTCGCCGCCGGGCTCGAACAGAATGCGCATGACCAGCGTGCGGCGAAGCTCAGTCAAACGGGCGAACAGGGCGACGAACAGGCCGACCTCGCCCTGGTGCAACGCGTCGATCAGCATGTCCGGCGTCACCAGCCCATGGGACTCGAGATCGCGGGCGGGCTTGTCGGCGCCGCCCTCCGTCTCCGGCTCGATGGACTTGTCCGCCGCGGCGAACGCCGCCTCCTCCAGGAGGTCGTCGACGGTGTCCTGGTCGAGATCGAAGTGCTCGATGATGTGCTCTCGCAACGCGGCCGAAACCCACAGGAACATGCGCTTGGCGAGGTCGGGCCCCATCTCCTGCCGCGCCAGGATAGGTTCCTGAAAGCTGTCGACCCGCCGGGACTCCTCGACGAGGTAGGCCAGCGTGTCCTGGGCGATGACGGCGTTGCCGTTGTTGAGCAGCGCCTTGATGACGCTTTCCTCGCCGGTATCCACGAGCGCCCGGCTGACGTCTTCGCTGACCGTGTAGCGCACGGCGACGGCGAGCTGGTGTTCGAGGGTGCGGTGTCGAATGACTTCGATGAGGTCATGGTCGCGCAGGACCGGGCTGCGGGTCAGGACCGGATAGGCAACGTCAGCCTCGTCGTTGGCCAGCATCTTGACCAGATCGTGGGGGGCATTCGCCCGCGCGGCCAATCGCTCGGAGAGGGCCTGGCGGACCGACACTTCGACCTCGCGGACCACCTTGCGCAGGATGTCGAACATCAGCGCCCGCTCGCGGTCCGACAACGAGGTGCCGCCACCGTTGAACATGTCGCCAATGACTTCGGCCAGCGCGTTGCGGCTTTGCGCGGTCTTGCGCCGCGCCAGGTCGAGCAATTGCTGGCCGTCGACCGCTGTCATGGCCCCCTGCCCCTTGGTGATTCGGGTCCGATCGCCACGGATCCGTATAAGGCCTTGGAGATTAAAACGATCCCAAGAGTTTTCCACAAGTGTGATGGGCGGTTATCCACAGGTTTTTTCACCGCCCGCCGGCGAACACCATGTGTCGTGCCTAGTGGCTCCTCCCGACGCAATGTCTAGCATTGGGGCCGAAACAGGGCTGTCGGCTCGGTCTTCGCGGGCGGCGCCCGGTAGGCCCGCGCCCGCCGGGTCGGTGAATCGGCGAACCGCATTATTTGGCAACGATTCCCGGCGTTTGCTATTGTCTCTCGTTCGAATCCGGTGTTGTTGGTGGACCGGCGGCACCGGCGGAATTTCGGGGGGTGCGCGTCGTCGTTGCCCGTCCGTTCGGTGCACCGGGGCAGGAAGGTGTGACGGCGAACACAGACGAAGACGCGCACGCTCACGAGAATCTTGATGAACTATGGCTCGAATCCCGCGAAAGGCGGGGCTCGGGGGATTGAACATGTCCGTGGCTCTGGACCCTCTTCGGGAGACGCTTGAAGCGGCCGATATCGCCCGTGCGACGGCCGGCGGCGGGATTGCTTTGCCCGAGGGGTTCGCCATCGCCGACGCGACGTTCGCGCGGTCCGGCGCCGATCTGGTGCTGACCGAGCCGGACGGCGGACAGATCGTGGTTTCCAGGTTTTTCTCGGCGGCGGACGTTCCCGATCTCCAGGTTCCGGGCGGTGTGACGTTCTCCGGGACGCTGGCGGCGAAGCTGGCCGGTCCGCGCGCGCCGGGCCAGGTGGCACAGGCGCAGCCGACCGCGGACCCGTTGCCCATCGGGCAGGTCGAGACCATTCAGGGCACCGTTACGGTTACCCGCGCCGACGGCACCCAGGACATCCTGGATGTCGGCGCGCCGGTCTACCAGGGCGACATCCTCGAGACGGCCGGCGGCGGCGCCATCGGTATCGTGTTCGCCGACGAGACGACGTTCTCGATGGCCGAGAACGGTCGCATGGTGCTGGACGAAATGGTCTACGACCCCGACGCCGGTGACGGCAGTCTCTCGGTGTCGGTGGTCAAGGGTGTGTTCACCTTCGTTTCGGGCGGTGTCGCCAAGTCGACCCCCGACGCCATGAAGGTGAAAACCCCGGTCGCCACGATCGGTATCCACGGCACCCAAGGCGGCATCGACATCGCTGACGGTCAGACCCTGACGGTCGTGTTGATGCCCGAGGCCGACGGCACGGTCGGCGAGATCGTCCTGTTGATCGGCGAGGCCGTCTACACCATCAACCAGGCCGAGTTCGCGGTGACGGCCAGCGCCGTCACCGGAGAGGTCACCGAACCCTACAAGTTCACCGTCGAGCAGGTGATCGAGGTGTTCAACCAGGCGCTGGGCACGATGCCGGCGCGGATCCACCGCGCCAACAGCTACAGTGTCGAGCAGACCGGAGCCGACGCGAGCGATGGTTCGGAGGACGGTGGCGAAACCGGTGACGGCGGCGAGGAGGACACCGGGGAAGACATTGACGCGATCGCCGACTTCGAAACCGCCGCCGGTACCGAAGACCCGGAACCGGTCGCGGTGGTCGTGCCCGTCTATACGGGCGTCGACTACATCGTGGACGAAGGCACCCTGAGCATCGGTGACCTCGAGCTCGACCTGACTCCCGCTCCGCCCCCGGAACCCGAAAGCTCCTCTGGCGGCGACGTGGACCATGACGACGGGACGGACGGTGTCGCCGGTGCGGAGATCGACCTCAGCGGTGACGATACGCTCTCCGGCGACGGCGGATCCAACTTCCTTGATGGCGGCGGCGGCAACGACACGCTGCTGGGGTTCGGCGGCAATGACTCGCTGGATGGCGGCGCGGGGAACGACACGCTCGACGGTGGCGACGGCAACGATACCCTGGTTGGCGGTAGCGGCGATGACAGCGTCCTCGGCGGGGACGGGGATGACACGATCATCGGCGGCTCGGGCGCGGGCGACGATGACTACGACGGCGGCATTGGGACCGACACCATCGTCTTCACGAGCACGACAGGTGGGGTCGTCGTTGACCTCGAATTGGGTTTCGCGGCCGGCGTCGAGATCGACAACGACCTCCTCGCGGCGATCGAGAACGTCATCGCCGGCGACGGCAACGACACCCTCGTCGGCGACGGGCTGGACAACACCCTCGATGGTCAGGCCGGTGACGACACGCTGACCGGTGGGGGCGGCGGCGACGCACTGATCGGCGGCGACGGCAGCGATACCGCTGACTATTCGGCGCTCGGCAGCGGAATTATTGTCAACCTCGGTCTCGGCACGGCGGTCGCCGGCGCCCATGGCACCGACACGCTCACCGGCATCGAGAATGTCATCGCCGGTGCCGGTTTCGACACGCTCACCGGCAATGAGGCCGACAACATGCTCACGGGTGGCGGCGGTGTCGACACGCTGTTCGGCGGCGATGGCGACGACACGTTCCTTTACGCCGACGGCGATGATCGGGACGTGGTTTATGGTGAGGGCGGCATCGACACGGTCCTCGGCAGCGCGGGCGATGACGTGATCACGTTCCGCTGGTTCCACAGCGATGCGCGTGTCGAGGTGATTGATGGCGGCGGCGGCACGGACGTGGTTCGTCTCGGCGATTCGGGCCGCAGTGCGGATTTCCGCGAGACGGAGCTGATCGGCATCGACCGCATCGAAGGTACCGGTGGCGATGACACGATCTGGGGCACGGATGTCGCTGACACCATCGTTGGCGGTGGCAACGTGGACACGCTGTTCGGCGGCGATGGGGACGACACGTTCCTCTACACGGACGGCGATGATCGGGATGTGGTTTATGGCGAGGGCGGTACGGATACGGTCCTCGGCAGCGCGGGCGACGACGCCATCACCTTCCGCTGGTTCAAGGGAGACGCCCGTGTCGAAGTGATCGACGGTGGCGGCGGCACGGATGTGGTGCGTCTCGGCGATACGCACAGCAGGGGTGATTTCCGCGAGACGGAGTTGATCGGCATCGACCGGATCGAGGGCAGTGTCGGCGAAAACGCCATCTGGGGCACGGATGTCGCGAACACGATCATCGGCGGCGGCGTGGACACCATATTCGGCGGCGATGGGGACGACACATTCCTGTATGCCGACGGCGATGATCGGGACCTGGTTTATGGCGAGGGTGGTACGGATACGGTCCTCGGCAGCGCGGGCGACGACGTGATCACGTTCCGCTGGTTCACGGGAGATGCCCGTGTCGAGGTGATCGACGGCGGCGGCGGCACGGATGTGGTGCGTCTCGGCGATTCGTTCAGCCGGGGTGATTTCCGCGAGACGGAGTTGATCGGCATCGACCGGATTGAGGGCAGTAGTACCAGCAACACCATCTGGGGATCGATCGCTGCCGACACCATCGTCGGCGACGGCGGCGATGACGACCTGTTCAGTTCCGGCGGAGACGATACCTTCCAGTTCGAAGCCGGCGACGGGTCCGACACCGTGTTCGATTTGGACGCGGATGACGTGCTCGAATTCCTCGGTTTCGCCGTTGAAAATATCAGCATCGTCAACGGTGCCCGAGACGTCATCATTGCCGGCAGCGGTGCCGATGCGGTCCACGTCGAGTTGGACAACCAGTCGGGATCCAGCTACGCGGTCACCGATCTGGGCGGTGGCACGGTTTCTGTCGCCATCGATACCGGTGGCGCCGGGAACTGACGTCAGGACGTTGCCCCCAACGAGCCGGCGATACCGGACGGCCGGGCGTTCGCGTGCGGTGATCTCGCATACGGTCTTTCGATGGGCCTGTGGCGGTTCGAGGCTCGGCCCGTCACTGTGACTGGTGTCACTGGCGGTGTCGGCAAAGCATGGGACGGTAGCCGGAACGGAAAAACGGCAGCTCTCGGCTGCCGTTCCGCTCGGTCTCGGGAATGGTGGGCGCGGCTGGGATTGAACCAGCGACCCCCGTCGTGTGAAGACGGTGCTCTCCCGCTGAGCTACGCGCCCGCAACCAAGCGAGGGTCCATATAAGGCTGGCCTCGGAATCGTGTCAAGGAAGCCCCTCCAGCGCGCCCCGCAGCTCGTCGAACCCGGCGATGACCGCGTCAGCGCCGAGCCGTTCGGCCGGTATCGCGGTGTAGCCGCCCGCCCGCAAGATGACGGGCAGTCCCGCGGCCCGCGCTGCGCCGACGTCGTTGGCGTTGTCGCCGACCATGACGGATTCGGCCGGTCGGGCGCCCAGGGAATCGACGACCGCCAGAAGCAGGCGGGGATCGGGCTTGCGCACGCCAGCCATCGTATCGCCGCCGTAGACGGCGCTGAAGGCGCCGTCCAGACCGAGATCGCGGAGGATTTCCCGCGTCGGCGCTTCGGGCTTGTTGGTGCAGATGCCGAGGGCAATACCGTCGTCGCGGAGTGCGGAGAGGGTTTCGGGCACGCCGGGGTAGGCGCGGGTCTCGACAGCGGTATTGCCTTCGTAAAGGGCGAGGAATGCGGCCGTCAGCGACGCCGGGTCGTCGCCCGCCGCGTCGCCGGTGGCGGCGAAAGCGCGCTCCACCAATTTTGCCGCGCCATCGCCGATCATCACGGTGACTTCGGCCAGCGACAACGGGCGGCGTTGGTGTTCGGCGAGAAGGCGGTTGAGGGCCGTTCGGAGGTCCGGGGCGCTGTCGATGAGGGTGCCGTCGAGATCGAAAACGATCGCCCTGATTCGCCCCATCGCCGGCCTCTTTTCGGAAATTTTCGGCAACAATCTTTGACTTGGCGGGATTCAGGCCCTGTGGCAAGGTTCCCCGCCTCGAACCGGCCCGAAAAGGCCTTCTAGGGCAAATACCTGCCGATGACCAACCGTAAAACAGCCATCGTCGTTCTCGCCGCCGGCCTCGGTACGCGCATGAAATCCGCCAAGCCCAAGGTCATGCACCCGTTGGCCGGGCGGCCGATGATCGCGCATCTGATGGGAACGCTGGAAACGATGGCCCCGGAGCGCATCGTTGTCGTCATCGGCGAGGAGATGGAGGCGGTAGCGTCCGCCGTGTCGCCGCATATGACGGCCATTCAGCACGAGCGGTTGGGGACCGGGCACGCGGTGATGGCCACCCGTGACGCGCTCGCCGGGTTCGACGGCGACGTCCTCGTCGTCTATGGCGACACGCCCTTGATCTCGTCCGAAACGTTGGCTCGGATGCTGGACGTTCGCCGCGCACCGCCGCATCCCGCGGTCGTCGTGCTCGGCTTCCGTCCCGATGATCCCGGCGCCTATGGCCGCCTGATCCTCAATGCCGATGACGGTCTCTCGGCCATCGTCGAGGCCCGCGACGCCAATGCCGACGAGCTGACCGTGAACCTCTGCAACTCCGGCGTCATGGCCATCGACGGGGCGCGGCTGCCGGGTCTTCTCGACGGGCTCCGCAATGACAACGCCAAGGCCGAATACTATCTGACCGATATCATCGGCCTCGCCCGCGCGGACGGGCTGCCATGCGCCGTTGTCGAGGGCGAGGAGGCAGAACTCCTGGGCATCAACTCGCGTGCCGATCTGGCCCTCGCCGAGTCGGTGGTGCAGGACAGGTTGCGCGCCGAGGCCATGGCCGGCGGCGCGACGCTGGTCGATCCCGGTTCGGTGTTTTTCTGCGACGACACGGTCGTAGGCCGCGACGTCACCATCGGTCCCAACGTCGTTTTCGGACCCGGCACGACGATCGGCGACGACGTCGAGATCCGGGCCTTCTGTCACATCGAGGGCGCGACCGTTGACGCCGGCGCCTTGATCGGACCGTTCGCGCGCCTGCGTCCGGGCGCCCGCATCGACGCCGATGTCCACGTCGGCAACTTCGTCGAGATCAAGAACGCCGCGGTCGAGCCCGGAGCCAAGGTCAACCACCTGACCTACATCGGCGATGCCCGGGTCGGCGCCAAGGCCAATGTCGGCGCCGGTACCATCACCTGCAACTACGACGGATTCTTCAAGTCCCACACCGACATCGGCGCCGGCGCGTTCATCGGTTCGAACACGTCGCTGGTGGCGCCGGTGGCCGTCGGCGATGGCGCCACCGTCGGTGCCGGGAGTGTCGTCAGCCGCGACGTGCCGGCCGACGCGCTCGCCGTGACCCGCGGTCCGCTGGTCGAGAAGGCGGGCTGGGCGAAGAATTTCCGCGACCGCCGCGGCGCCGAAAAGGCCGCGGCCCAGAAGAAGAAGGACTGATCGCGCATGTGCGGAATCATCGGCATCATCGGCAAGGCGGAAGTCGCGCCGCTGCTGATCGACGGTCTCAAGCGCCTGGAATACCGCGGCTACGATTCGG
>Ga0056126_10000523_pt1 | contig 13126 bp, 12 predicted proteins | sample WorMetLIZAISLAND_FD_71117 | JGI IMG/M metagenome (GOLD analysis project Ga0056126, IMG submission 71117) | Marine gutless worms symbiont microbial communities from Max Planck institute for Marine Microbiology, Germany - Inanidrilus manae... ...
GCTAGCGAACGGGTCTCGGTCATAGGATAGCTATGCGCTCATTCTCGCCAAGAATATAGACTTTTTTCCTATCTTCTACTATTAAGCCCCTCTCTTTGTTTAACCGATGAGGGCCCCTCGGCCGTGAATATCGCCCCTGCCGTCGCCGCGAACCGGACCCCGGCGACTCTTTCAACGGTGGCCCACGCCGGCGGCCAGACACCGGCGGCGACCGGCGGATTGGGTTCGTTCCGTTACTTTTTTGTGCCGATTCGGCCGGCGTTGCGGCGGAGGACCTCCCAGTCCCATGTTTATAAATGTCGACGCAGAATTTTGCGAAAAATCGGCAAAAATCATCAATTGTCATCATTTCGGCGAGGTGCGTCCGGCCAGCGGCGTGGTCTGTCGAAACAGAAAACGGGATGGAGGGCGGGACTAGGTTTCTTCCCGCCTGGTGATGGCACGGCGCACCCGGCGCACGCCGTACCAGACAATGCCGACCACCGGCAAGAAGGCGATGGCCGTAACGATGAAGGGGTCGATGGCCGACAGTCCCGCCGCCTTGGCGCCCTTGGCTAGGTAACTGACCAGGCTCAGGAGATAATAGCTGATGGCGACCACGGAGAGCCCCTCGACGGTCTCCTGCAAGCGCAACTGCAGCCTCGCGCGGCGGTCCATGGAGGCCAAGAGATCTCGGTTCTGGGCCTCGAGGGCCACGTCGACGCGGGTCCTCAAGAGATCGCTGGCCCGCGCGATGCGCTCGGCCAGGACCTCGTGGCGGCGGGCCAGGTTCTCGCAGGTCTCCATGGCCGGCTCGAGCCGGTTGGCGACGAAGGCGGTAATGCGCTGGTAGCCGGGCAGCCGCGATTCGCGCAAACCGTCCATTCGGTTCCGGACGATGGCATGGTAAGCCCGAGCGGCCGCGAAACGATAGGCGACACCGGAGGCCACTTTCTCGGCTTCGGCGGCGAGGCGCGAGAGCTCGCTCAAGGTGCGGCGTTCGGCGTCGGTCCCCTCGACCTCGGCGAGCCCGGCGATAATCGATGCCAGTTCCTCCTCGGCGCGGGCAATGGGGCCGCGGGCATCGCGGGCCAGCGGGAAGGCGAGCATGGCCATGGCCCGGTAGGTTTCCATCTCGGCAATGCGCTGCACCAAACGGCCGGCAGCCTCCGGACCGAGATCGTTGACCCGGATGAGGACGCGGCCGAAATGATCCGTGTGCAAGCGGAAATCGGTCCACAGGGTGGTGTCACCATCCGACACGTCGCCGGCGAGAACGACGTTGTTGTCGAACAAGGCGGCGATGGTCTCCGGACTGCGCCCATCGCCGCCGCCGACCTCGATGGCGAAATGGAAAGCATGGACGACTTGGCCCGGCAGTTCGGCGAGCCAATCCTCGGGCACGTCGGCGATCACCGGTTCCTTGAAGGGCGACCGAAAGGCGCCTTTGCGGATGAAGGTGTAGGTGGCGAATTCGGTATGGCGTTCCCATTTCAGCCGGAACGGCCCCAGATCGATGTCGGCCTGGGTGGCGTCGCGCCCCGGCGGCGTCGCCTTGAAATGGCTGCACAGCCGGTTCAGGTGTTCGAGTTCATGGCCACCGCGTCCCTCACCGGAGGCGGCGGCCAGATGGCTGACCCGCGCCGGTGCGGCGATGGCGACGGGCGGACGAGCATGGGCCTCGGTCTCGAGGGCCTGGCGCAGGGGATGTTCTTTAAAACCGTTCATCGCTGCGTTCGCTCACACATTGAAACGGAACAGCATCACGTCGCCGTCCCGGACCACGTAGTCCTTGCCTTCCTGGCGCATCCGCCCGGCGTCCTTGGCGCCCAGTTCGCCGCCGTATTCGACGAACTCATCATAGGAGATGGTCTCGGCCTTGATGAAACCGCGCTCGAAATCCGTGTGGATGGAGCCGGCCGCTTGCGGCGCATGCGCCCCCTTGTGCACGGTCCAGGCGCGGCTCTCGTTGGGGCCGGTGGTGAAAAAGGTGATCAGGTCCAACAATCCGTATCCGGCGTGGATGACCCTGTCGAGGCCGGCCTCGTGGAGGCCGATCGACTCCAGGAACTCGATCTTCTCGTCATCGGACCCGAACTGCGCGATCTCTTCTTCGATCTCGGCCGAGATGACGACCGAGGCCGCCCCTTCCGCTTGCGCCCGTTCGCCGACGAGGCGGGACCAGTCGTTGCCGTCCGCCGCCGACCCTTCGTCGACGTTACAGACGTAGAGAACCGGTTTCGGGGTCAGAAGGTGCAGCATGCGCATGCCTTGGCCGGAGCCTTCGGCCATCCCCATGAGGCGGAGCGGCTTTCCCGCGTCCAGATGTTCGCGGCACCGCTGGAGCAACTCCAATTCCCTCTTGGCGTCCTTGTCGTTCCCTCGCGCCTTCTTGGTCTGGGTCTCGATGCGCCGCTCGATGCTCTCCATGTCGGCCAGCATCAGTTCGGTGTCGATGGTCTCGATGTCGCGGATCGGGTCGATGACGCCTTCCACGTGGGCAATGTTGTCGTCCTCGAAGCACCGCACCAGGTGGATGATGGCGTCGACCTCACGGATGTTGGCGAGGAACTTGTTGCCCAGCCCCTCGCCCTTGCTGGCACCTTCGACCAGGCCGGCGATGTCGACAAACTCGAGCGTCGTCGGCACGACCTTGGCCGATCCTGTAATCGCCGCGACTTTATCCAGTCGTGGATCAGGCACGGCGACGCGTCCGACGTTGGGCTCGATGGTGCAGAACGGGAAATTGGCCGCCTCGGCGCCGGCCGTTTCGGTCAGCGCGTTGAACAGTGTCGACTTGCCGACGTTGGGCAGGCCAACGATGCCACAGTTGAAACCCATGGACGTTATTCCTTCTTGTCTTCCTGTTGTTCGCCACCATCGGCGACAGTCACGCCGGACGATTTGGGCCTATCGGGTTTGGGTTTGGACGGATTGACGGCCACCGCCACCTTGCTCATGAAGCCGCCGTCGTCATTACCGGAAAGCAGCATTTCCGCGTTTTCGGCAATGGTGTCGATCAAGGGCTCCAGCCACGCCTTGTCCGCCTTGGCGAAATCCTTGAGCACGTGGCCGGCGACCTGGTCCTTGGTGCCGGGATGACCGACCCCCATGCGCACCCGTGCGTAATCCGGGCCGATATGGGCGTGCAAGGACTTGAGGCCGTTGTGACCGGCGTGACCACCGCCCCGTTTAACCCGGACCTTGCCGGCGACGAGATCGATCTCGTCCTGGAAGACGATGACGTCTTCGGCCAGGATCTTGTAAAAACGCAGGGCCTCGCCGACGGAGCGGCCGGACTCGTTCATATAGGTCTTGGGTTTAAGGACCAGGACCTTCTCACCGCCGAGCTTACCCTCGGCGATCTCGCCCTGGAACTTGGCGCGAAACGCGGAAAAGGAATGGCGGCGGACGATCGCGTCCACCGCCATGTATCCGATGTTGTGCCGGTTGTTGGCGTATCCGCCGCCGGGGTTGCCGAGGCCGACCAGCATAAACACGTGTCCGACCCTCCGCCGGCGGGATGGCTACTCTTCCGAGCTTTCCTCTTCTTCGCCTTCGACGCCCTCTTCGCCTTCGAGGCCTTCTTCGCCTTCTTCCTCTTCCGTCGGCTCCTCGTGGATGGTCGGCGCGGCGATGGTGGCGATGGTGAAGTCACGGTCAGCGATGGTCAGCTCGACGTCTTCCGGCAGGGTGACGGCGCTGATATGCACGCTGTCGCCGATGTCGAGACCTTCCAGATCGACCGGGATGCTCTCCGGGATATTCTCCGGCGAGCAGCGGAATTCGATGGCGTGGCGGACAACGTTGAGGACGCCGCCGCGCTTGAGGCCAGGCGACAACTCCTCGTTCTCGAAGACCACCTGCACCTCGACGACGAGGCGGGTCTTCCGAGAAAACCGCATGAAATCGACATGAATCGGACGATCGGTGACCGGATCCATTTGCAGATCGCGGGCCAGGACCCGATGTTTCTCGCTTCCGACCTCGATCTCGTAGACGCGGGCAAAGAACCCGGGACCCCGCAGTTCGCGGGCCAGATCGACGGGGTTCAGGGAGATCAGGACCGAATCTTGTTTGTTGCCGTAAATGACGGCGGGAACCCGTCCGGCTCGGCGCATTTCACGGGCTGCCCCCTTACCTGCCCGGTCGCGCGGCTCAGCCGCAAGGTTTACATAAGTGACCATTTCAAAACTCCTTTTGGATCACAGGAAGCCAGCCTCCAGGGGTGCCGGCTTCAACAAACCCGCAAAGCGGGCGGCGCATACATAGACCCGACGGCCGCCGCGGTCAATCATGCAAAGGCCCGCCGCAAAAGATCAATCAAACAAGGAGGAGACGGAGCTTTCATCGCTGATGCGGCGCATGGCTTCGGCCATCAGCGGCGCAATCGTCAATTGCTCGATGTTGTGCGACACGCGGACCGCCTCGGTCGCCATGATGCTGTCGGTGGTAACCAAGCGTTCCATGGGTGACGCCGATACGCGGGCGACAGCACCGCCGGAGAACACCCCGTGGGTGACATAGGCGCCGACGGAGGTGGCTCCGTGTTCGGCCAGGGCGACGGCTGCGTTGCAGAGCGTTCCCGCCGAGTCGACGATATCGTCAACCAGGATACAGGTGCGGTCTTCGACCTCGCCAATAATGTGCATGACCTCCGAAACGCCGGCCCGCTCGCGGCGCTTGTCGATGATGGCGAGGTCGGCGCCGACGCGTTTTGCGAGACCGCGGGCGCGCACGACACCGCCGACGTCGGGCGATACGATGACCAACTGGTGGCCGTTGTAGCGCTCCTCTATGTCGCGCCGCATCACCGTTGCCGCGTAGAGGTTATCGGTTGGGATATCGAAGAACCCCTGAATCTGTCCGGCGTGCAGGTCGATGGTCAGCACCCGGTCGGCACCGGCTTCGGTGATCAGGTTGGCGACCAGCTTGGCCGAGATCGGCGTGCGCGGACCGGATTTGCGGTCTTGGCGGGCGTAACCGAAATAAGGGACGACAGCCGTTACCCGCCGGGCCGAGCCGCGTTTCAGGGCGTCCAGTGTTACCAGGAGTTCCATCAGGTTGTCGTTGGCCGGATAGGACGTCGACTGGACGACGAAGACATCTTCGCCGCGAACGTTCTCTTCGATCTCGACGAACACCTCCATGTCCGAGAACCGGCGTATACTGGCCTTGGTCAGCGGAAGATTGATATAGGCGGAGATCGCTTCGGCGAGAGGCCGGTTGCTGTTACAAGCGATGATCTTCATCGGTTCCGGTCACTTGGCATCTCGAGTTCGTCGGCCACCGAGCGGGTGGCGAGGCACCGAATGCACTATGAAACGTCAGGACCCCTTCGGCGCGCGGCGGAATCTAGCAGCGTCCCCCTGCCCTGTAAATGGGTTCCTCGAACCGTTCCAACGACAGCTCAGCTTCCGGGCGGTGACGGCGCCCTCCCGGGCGTCTGACGCAATTGCGGAGTCCTCGAAAAGTCGGGTTCTCCGGCGGCGCGCCGTTTCGGCACACCTTCCTTGTCGAACAAGCCTTCGATGCCGTTTACCGCGGCCACCGAGACCAGTTCGGCGACACGTCCCAATTCACCGTCAAGGCTCCCGGCGATGACCGCGTTCTCCTGGATGGCCTTACCGACCTCATCGCCGGTCACAGTCGATACCTTCCAAACGATCCGCGCCTGCTGGCGCCCATTGACGGGTGGTCCAACCGTCACCTGCCCGACGACCTCGTAGCCGGCCTGCCGCGGATCTTCGGTCACCGTCAGATCTTTTTGACGCATTACCGACTTGATGGCCGAGGTCAAGGCTTCGTTGCCGTCGCCGGGCGCGCCGGCGACCGGGCGGATCAGGAACGTCGGGCGCCCCCAAACGACGGGAGCGAGCTTGGTATTGTCGGGAACGCCGGCTTGTTCCTCGGATGTCCCGTCACCCCGCTCGTCCATCATTTCCATTTCGCCGCCGGGCATATCGGGTCCGCCGATCGGCAGCTCGATGGCATCACTAGGTTCGTCCGCCCCGAGCCCATTCGCCGCGGCGCCGCGCGGCAATAACCGCGTAGGACCACCCGACGGCGGAACCGGGGGTTGGGCGGCGATGTCGTCGTCGGTCAAGGAGCCCTCGGTGGGTATCGGTTGTGGATCCGGCATCATTTCGTCGAGCGACGTGTCGGCAAATTCCAGCTCAGCACCGCCACTCGGACGTTCGAACAAGACGCCACTCGGCAGCGGTTCGGTCATCCGGGCTTCCGGCGGCATGGCGACCAGTTCCGTCGACGATAACGGTCCGACGTGATCGGAGACCATACCTATGATGTGCGGTTCGGCCTCGGCGATGACCAGATTGATGGCCTCGACACCGGATTCTTCCCATAACAACCGGTCGACGACAACCTCATGGGTCGCTTGCGAAACGGTAGTGCCGTAAGGCGCTCGCAACTCCCAGGTTACCGTAATCCAGGCAACAGACCCCCGCTTGCGGACCTCGGTAATCTTGCCGACGATCGAGGGGCCCTGGTCATTGGCTTCATCGGAGAGCACCGCCGGACGCGCCGCATCGCGCAAAGATGCCGCTAGTGCATCGGCAAGGACCAGCCGGGCGGGGTCTTTCAATCCTTCCACCGGGAGCACGAAAACGATATTCGTCGTATCGGCAAGCGGCGCTTCGACCCGATAGTTCTCTGAATTCGCCGGAGCAACGCTGGCCTTTTCGGAACATCCTGCGACGAGAAGGCCCGTTGAAAGATACAATAGTGCTAGGATCAGAAACCTTCGCATCTATCCGGCTTTTGACACCCCCAAGACGTCATCCAGCACCACAGGCCGGCAACTCAGGGAAGCCGCGCGACACTGAATGAGATCAGGTCTAATTACCTGATCTACCTGAAATTTATCAGGTACCGTTTTCGATTTCACGGGTTTCACTGGAAGCATTCCTCCGAAATCCCTTGTTTTCGACCCTAATTATCAACCGTTGTGTCCTGGCTTCGAGGTTTCGGTTCGCCGGAATCAGGTGTCAGAGACGGCGGCGGTAAACTCGGTCCACGGAGCCCAGCAGGAAGATCGAGTTGGGACGGAAACAGCGGGTTTCCGCGGGTTCGGCGGTTTCTTTCGACATCAAGTAGGATATCCTTGATGCCACCGACGGCGGCCATCGCGATCATTACGGCGGTCTGTCCCCACCGACCGTCGAACGTCCCTTCCGGAACGGCGTTGCGTTGAACCGCGTTGCCCAGTTCCTTGCCCTTCCGGTCGATCACCGTCCAGGCGATTTCCACGTTCTGACGACCGGAAACGGGCGAATCGACCCGGACGTTGCCTTTGAGCACGTGCCTCGCCAGCGTTCGATCTTGGACAATCTTGAGCCCCGAATCACTGAGAGCGAACCCAATGGCGCGGGTCAGCGAGAAGTTTCCATCGCCCGGCGCATCGGATATCGGTCGTATCCACAGTCCAGTCGGGTTGAGAGCCGCCGCTGTTTCGTTTGCCGCTTGCGGCCGTATCACACGCGCGATGGCCCCGCCGGTCCCTTCACCGATTTCCCTGAGAATTCGCGGTGATCCATACTCCCACTCGAAAGCGGTGCCGTAGACGTTTTCCGTGTGGTTGGTGACCAGTTTACCGTCACGCTGCGTTAATACCCACTGGATGCGCAATGGTGGCGACAACGCTGCCTTGCTCTGCCATCCTTCCACCCAGCCCTCGAGCACATAACGGCTGGTGCCGCGGTCACCAGAATAAGCGACGATATCGCGACGGCCGAGGTCGTCGGCGACGGCCTTTGAAATGAGCTTGGCCATGGGTATCGACGGACCGTTGACGAGTTTGACGGCAACATCACGTGGAACACCCGATTCAACTAAAGGGTTGGGCGGTGCTTCGGCGGCACGCTTGAACGGTTTGGGCAGCGGTCCGCATGCCGCCATCCCAAGAAATACAAAAAGCCAAACCAGGAGCTTTGCCACCCGGTTTGATATCATCGGGTTCTCCGCCAGCGTTACATCAAAACACAGGTCGCCAACGATCCCAGAACGAGAAAACCGGCGAACAAAAACAAGTACGGCATTGGGGCTATTTTATGACGAGTTCGAGGGGTGAGCGCGATAATCTTTCATTCCCCTGTTCAGTGACCAGGACCGTTTCTCCCAACGTCATGGCCAACCCAGCTGGCGCATCAAAAATAATCATGTGGCAGAAGACGACCATACCCGCCTCAAAAAAGACAGGATTATCCCGATAGAGCATGGGCCAATCCATCCACACCGGCGCGAAAGTGGTTCCTAAGCTGTAGCCGCAGGCATTGAGGCGGTGCTCGCTCAAATCCGCATCGTCAAGAACGCGGGCATGGGCGTCGAACCCATCTCCGAAGCGGTTTCCCGGGCGAATCGCGTCCTTAACCGCTTCGAGGGCATCGCGGGCCGCAGAAAACAGGTATTTTTGCCGGTCGTTGGCTTCGCCGACAATGAACGTGCGCATCATCGCCACGTGGTAATGGCGGTAGGCGCCAGCCCATTCGAGGGTGAGCTGGTCCTGCGGGTCCAAATTACGACGGCCCGAATAATATCGGCAGAGGAGCGCGTCCCGTCCCGAGCCGATGATGAATTCGTTTCCCGGATAATCGCCGCCGCCTTTGAATACGGCGCCTTGCATGGCATTCAGGATGTCCGCCTCGGAGGCACGAGGACCGGTCGTCGCTACGCCGGCATCATAGGCGTTGTCAGCGAGTTCGCCGGCATGACGCACGTAGGCGATCTCGGCCGGGTTCTTGACGACGCGCAGGCGCGAAACCAGTTCGGAAGCGTCGTCCAGCTGGCAAAACCCGTCCATGGCGGCGGCGACTCGTTGGCCGTTCCTGGCCGTCAATCCAAATGCCTCCCACTCGACGCCGAGGCGCTTTCCGGCAAGTCCCAAGCCTTTCAAATAGCTGCGCAACTCGCCAGCCGGATCGGCATCGGGCGCATCGACCCAGATCCGAATATCATCGATCACGGAGGTGTACTGCGCTTGCAATCGGTCCGGCGCCCGCGTTAACAGGAACATACGGCCGTCCTGACCGAGGTAGAGGCACTGAAAAAACACGTAGCCGAACGTGTCATATCCTGTCAGATAGAACATGCTTTCCTGCCGGAAAATCAGCATGCCATCGAGACCAGAAGCCGCCATCGCCTCCTGCGCCTGGCGCCGGCGTTCGGCCAGTTCGTCTTCGCTAAAATGTAGCGCCATGAAGCCCCCTTTTTTTTATCTCTAGCTTTCGAGAACGATCATGGAGAGCCCGCGCCCGTAATCCTTTTCCCCCCGATGGGTCGCGCGGCGGAAACTGAAAAAACCGTTCTCCTCTCGATAGGTATCCACAGGAACCGTCTCGATACTAGATAAATCCATCGCCTGGAGGCGGGAAACGACGAATCCCATCAGATCGAACTGGTAGTGGCCGTGCCTCGCCGCCGGGACGAAAAAACGGTCGTATACCGGATCGTCGGCAACGAAAGCGTCATGGAATTCGCCGCCCACCTCATAGGAGTCCTGATGGATGCAAGGCCCGACGGCAGCGGTGATCGAACGCAATCGGGCGCCCCTTGCGACCATGGTGTTGACAACGCTCTCGAGGACGCCCGACAACGCGCCACGCCAGCCGGCATGGGCCGCCCCGATGACGCCGGCTTCGACGTCGGCTAGGAGCACAGGCGCACAATCGGCCGTCAGAATGCCGATGGCCATTCCCGGTTTCGTAGAAACCATGGCATCGGCTTCGGGCCGGACATCCCGCGACCATGGCGCGGTGGCGTCGACGGCGGTCGCCGAATGGACTTGAAAACAGGTATTCAGTGCATCGGGGCCGAGATTCAGGCGCCGCAAGGCCAGCTCGCGGTTGGCCGTCACGTTCTCCGGAGCGTCCCCGGAGCCGAAACCGCAGTTGAGCGACGTGAAGACACCGCCGCTTACGCCGCCCTCACGACTGAAAAACCCGTGGCGGATGCCGGCCAGATCGCGAAGATTGTTTGCCTCCAGCATGTCAGCGGTTCTATCAGGCGTTTGCCGGACCCTGCAATCACTCAAAGAAGTTAATCTCAGAAGCCGGGCGGCGGCGCGTTGCCGGGTGCCGATATGGCTAGGCATTTGAATACCGCGCCCATGGCCTCGGGGTCGGTCAGACGATGGTGGGCCTGACCGATATCGCGGGCCTGTTCTTCCGTCGCGTGGGCGAGCAAGACCTCTGCTCGCTGATCGATTCCCAGGGCCTTCAGAAACCGGCCCTGGCTGACCGGTCCTGACACCTGGGCGCCGGTATTTTCCGCGACTCGAGCCAAAGTGTCGAAGTTAACGTGTGCGGTGAGGTCACATTCCCCAGGCGCCTCCAGGACGTCGATGTATCCATGCGCTGCGACACCCTGCAATGTTTCGCCCCAGGCACTCGTGCCGTAACCGTAATCGATGAATAGGGCCGCGCCGCCGTCGCGCGCGATCCGGTGCGCGACCGCCGACATGATGTCTTCACCCGGTTGGCAAATCTCGGCGATGGCTCCGTTGGAAGCTGATCGAAGCCGGGTCGGGATGGGTGGCGTCTCTTCGAGGAGAGAAGACAGGGTAAAGGCGAGTTCCTCATTGTCGCCGTCTCGCCCGACCATCCTTTCGTGCCAGGCCGCTTCCCCCATGACGAACTGGCGGATCGGCAGGGCATCTAGGAATTCATTGGCGAGGACGAAAGCAAATCCTTCAGGCACGTCAACGATAGAGTTATGCCAGGAAACATCGATTCCAGAGAGCGACTCTTTTTGCTTTGCACGCAGCGACGGACTGATGTCGACCAAGTGGACGGAAAGCGCCTCGGCGAATCCCGGGACACCTCTAACGGCCCTCAGCGCATCGGCCATCAAGGTGCCGCGGCCGGGACCGAGCTCGATCAGGCGGACGGCCTCATGACGGCCGAGGGCTTGCCACTGGACAGCGCACCAGAGCCCTAAAAGCTCGCCGAACATCTGGGACACTTCCGGCGAGGTAATGAAGTCGCCGTCCGATCCGAAGGGGTCGCGCGTCGTGTAGTAGCCGTGATCAGGGTCGGTCAGGCAGGCCTGCATATACTCGGCGATGGTCATCGGTCCTTCGCGGTCGATCCGCTCCAGCAATCGTCTCATCAAAGCGTTCACGTTTTCACCTTCGATCTGACAATGAGATAAATCCCGATGGCGAGCATGGGCAGGGAAAGCCACTGGCCCATGGTGCTGCCGAGCGCGAGCAACCCGATATGCGCGTCCGGTTGTCGGAAAAATCCGATGACACTTCTGGCAATAGCGTATCCGGCGATGAAGACGCCGGTTGCGAGACCAGGCCGGTCTCGCAAAGACGGGTGACGCCACAGGAGATTGACGAGGATGAACAAGACGACGCCCTCCAACAGGGCTTCGTACAATTGACTTGCGTGGCGCGGGTCGGGACCACCATGGGGGAACACGACGCCCCAGGGAACGTTGGTCACACGGCCGAAAAGCTCGCCGTTGATGAAGTTGGCGACCCGCCCGAAGAAAAGGCCGATTGGGGCCACGCAGGACAGCATGTCAGCGAAACGTAACGGATCAATTTCTCTTCGCCGCGTGAACAGAATACCGGCGATGACGACCCCGAGGAGTCCTCCGTGGAATGACATGCCGCCCTCCCACACAGTGAAGATTGCTCCGGGATTGGCGAAAAAAAAGGCCGGTTTATAGAAGAGGACGTAACCGAGCCGACCGCCGAGTACGACGCCGATCGTTGCCCAGGTCAAAAAGTCGCCAGCGTCTTCGGGAGTCATGACCTTCGGTTTGGCCCTGGCCAGGCGCGCCAGGTACCACCAGCCGAAACACAGGCCGGCAACGTAAGCAAGGCCGTACCAGCGAATGGCAATCGGCCCCAGGGAAAAAAGGATCGGGTCGATCTCCGGGAATGGGATGGCCGCTAACATCGTCGATATCGGATTTTGCCCAAGTTATCGGTACGGATCGTCGGCACTTAGGAAATCGACGACATAAGACCTGACCGCGTCTTCCAGCGACGTCATCGGTGCATCGAAACCGGCGGTCCGCAATTTGCCCATATTGGCCTGGGTGAAATATTGGTAGCGGTCGCGGATGTCTTCAGGGGTGTCGGTGTATTCGATCTGCGGTTCCCGATCGAGGGCCCGATAGACGGCCGTCGCCAGGTCGAGGAAACTCCTCGCATGGCCGGTACCCGCGTTGAAGATGCCGCTGACACCCTCGTTGTCGAGCAGCCAATCGACGATTTTTACGCAATCATCGACCCAGACGAAGTCGCGGAGCTGGCCGCCATCCTCGTAATCCGGACGGTGGGACCGGAACAAACGGCAGGTTTCACCGCAGGCGGCGACCGGTTGGATCTGGGCGACAACGCTTTTCATGCGGTCCTTGTGGTATTCGTTGGGCCCGAACACGTTGAAAAACTTGAGACCGGCCCATTGTGGCGGCCTGGGTTCGCCGTTCTCGACTATACGCACGATGCGCCGGTCGAACAGGTGCTTGCTCCATCCGTAGGCGTTCATTGGCCGTAGCCTGGCCAGGCCGCCGGGAGTCGCGTCGTCGTCGAAACCCTCGGCCCCGTCACCGTAGGTAGCGGCACTGGAGGCATAGATGAAACGCACCTCACGGGCCGCGCACCAACGCCAAAGGTCCATGGACAGCGCGAAGTTGTTCTCGAAGATCAGATCGGCGTCCCGTTCCGTCGTCGCCGAGATGGCGCCCATATGGATAACGGCGGAAACGGAAGCCGCATTGGTATCGAGAAACTCCATCAACCGACCGGGCGGCACCAGGTCAGCGATTTCCCGTTTGGCGATGTTTCTCCACTTTTCACCGGTGCCCAGGCGGTCGGCGACGACAACTGGACCAAGCCCGCGCTGCTCAAGCGACCAAACGATGTTGGAACCGATAAACCCGGCGCCGCCGGTAACCACGTACATCCATTACCTCTTCGGACGGTTTTGGCCCTTATAGGCACTGCCAAGCCCCCCTGCAAGCTGCGGGCATGCTTGCCCGCCCTTCGCCGATGACATAGCGTAATTCCGGCGGCCACTCTCCCGAGCCGACAATGCAGGGACGCGAGGCCGCGTTCCAACAGACCAACGAGGAGAGTGACCATGGGTGAGTATGTCGGATTTGACGTTTCAAA
>Ga0056126_10000531_pt1 | contig 12920 bp, 13 predicted proteins | sample WorMetLIZAISLAND_FD_71117 | JGI IMG/M metagenome (GOLD analysis project Ga0056126, IMG submission 71117) | Marine gutless worms symbiont microbial communities from Max Planck institute for Marine Microbiology, Germany - Inanidrilus manae... ...
GGCGCCGCCGCGTTCAGGGCCGTGCCGATCATAGCGGCGTCCTGCACGTCGCCCTGCACGACCTCCAGGCTGCCGGGCAGTGCGGCGAAGGCGCGCGCCGCCTCGACATGCAGCGGGTTGCGGTCGAACAGCACTACATGCTCGCCGCGCCGCAGCCAGGCTTCCGCCAGGTTGAGGCCGATGAAGCCGCACCCGCCAGCAATGAAAACGCTCATGCCCGCTATCTCCCGCCGGCCCGCTCTCTGGCCGCTATGTGGGCCACATGCTACCGTCCGGCCCAACGAATTGGGAGGAACGGGTCATGAAGGTCGACGGCAAGGTCTGCGTGGTCACCGGCGGCGCCAGCGGCATCGGCCGGGCGCTCGCGCAACGGTTCAAGGCGGAAGGGGCGGCCGGCGTCGTCGTCGCCGACCTGCAAGAGGGTCCGCTGCAGGCGGTCGCCGACGAGGTCGGCGGCGTGGCGGTGCCCTGTGACGTGGCCCGCGAGGCCGACATCCGCCGCCTGGTCCAGGTGGCAGAGGAATCCTGCGGCCCAATCGACGTGTTCTGTTCCAACGCCGGCATTGCCCGCATCGGCGACGAGGACGTGGCCGACGACGAATGGCAGCTGAACTGGGACATCCACGTCATGGCCCACGTCTACGCCGCCCGCGCCGTGGCGCCGAAGATGGCGGCGCGCGGCTCGGGCTACCTGATCAACACGGCCTCGGCGGCCGGTCTGCTGAGTCACGTCCATTCCGCGACCTATTCGGTCACCAAGCACGCCGCCGTCGCCTTCGCCGAGTGGCTGGCGATCAAGTATGGCGATCAGGGCGTGCGGGTCTCGGTGCTGTGTCCGCAAGCCGTGCGCACGGCGATGACCCAGGGCCGCGAGGACGGCGTGGCCAGCGTCGACGGCATGCTCGAGCCCGAGCAGCTGGCCGACAGCGTGATCGAGACCATGCAGCGGGAGGAGTTCCTGATCCTGCCGCACCCGAAAGTGCTCGATTACATGCAACGTAAGACCGCCAACTACGACCGCTGGCTCGCCGGCATGCGCCGCCTGCGCAACGATTTCCCGCCGACGCCGTAGTGCTGGCAAGCAACGACGCAGGAGCGTGGCAGGTTGCGCCGTTGACGGGTGGGTCTGAGACCCACCCCTACGGCTCCCAAGAAGGCTGGTAGGGGCGGGTCTCAGACCCGCCCGTCGTGCCAGTTCTGCTTCGGCAGATTGTCCCTAGTCGTCGCCGGCCGCAGCCTTGTCCTTCTCGGCCATGCGCTGCTTGAGCTGCTCGGGCGTCAGGCGGACGATGTCCTCGTTCTGGTGCGAGAAGATGTCGTAGGGCTCGGTGGAGAGCTCTTCGAGCTCGATCCGGCCGGACAGCACATCGGCCTTCCACCGCTCATGCGCCGGCTGGTCGGCGTGGAACTCGGGCATCACCTCGTCGGCGAACAGCTTCAGGCTGTCGCAGATGTCCTGGTGGCTGTTGCGCCCGGCCTGGTTCAGCAGGATCACCTGGTCGACATGCGCGTCGCGGTACTGCTGCAGGCGCTGGCGAATGGTCTCCGGCGAGCCGATCAGGCCGCTGTCGAGGGCCTTGGCCTCCTGCTCGCTGCCGCGCCAGTCCTGGTACTCGCGCCACAGGTCGGTCTGCCCCGGCGCATCGATGCCCTTGCGGCCGTAGCGCGACAGGGCGAAGACGAAAAAGGTCCAGCCGGCGGCCTTCTCGCGCGCCTCTTCGTCGGTCTCGGCGCACATGAAACCGGCCACCGTCGCCAGGTTCGGGTTGCGCGGATAGTCGGCGAGTGGCGCCGGATGCTTCAGCATGACGTTGTAGTAGCGGTGCACCCAGGCCCGCGCGGCTTCTGGCGAAACGAAGGAAAAGCCGAGCGCGCCCAGGCCCCATTCGCCGGCCTTGGCGATGGTCTGGATGTTGGAGCAGGCGACCCAGAGCGGCGGGTGCGGCTTCTGGTAGGGCTTGGGAATGACGTTACGGGCCGGGAAGTCGTAGTACTGCCCATGGAACTCCCAGGAGTCGCGGGTGAACATCGGAATGGTCGCGCGCACCGCCTCTTCCCACCGGTCGCGCTTGTCGCGCACGCGGATGTTGAACGGGTGCAGCTCGGCCGGACCGGCGCCTTCGCCCATGCCGAACTCGACCCGCCCGCCGGACAACAGGTCCAGGGTGGCGATCTTTTCCGCCACCCGGTGTGGCTGGTTGGTGGTGAGCTGGATGATGCCGTGGCCGAGACGGATGTTGTGGGTCCGCTGGCTGGCGGCGCCGAGGAACACCTCTGGCGCGGCGCAGTGCGAATACTCCTCGAGGAAGTGATGCTCGACGACCCAGGCATAGTCGAAGCCCAGGCGGTCGGCGAGCTCGATCTGGATCAGCGAGTCCTGCAGCAGCTGGTACTCGCCGCGCTCGCTCCAGGGCCGCGGCAGCTGGTGCTCGTAGAAGATACCGAATTTCATTTGTTCGTTTCCTCCTGGCCGCCAGCCTACACCACGGCCGCGCCGCCATCGACGTTGATCACCTGGCCGGTGACGTAGGCGGCCGCCCGGCTGGCCAGGAACACGGCGGCGCCGGCGATGTCGTCGGGGTCGCCGATCCGCCGCAACGGCAGCCGGTTCTCCACCATCTCCAGGCGTGCGGGGTTGGTCCATAGCGCTTTGGCGAAGTCGGTCTTGATCAGGCCGGGGGCGATGGCATTGATGCGTATCCCGTGCGGGCCGTACTCGACCGCCAGGTTGCGGGCGATCTGGTGCTCGGCGACCTTGGAGATGGCGTAGGCGGAAAGCTCGACGGAGCCTTTCAGCCCGGACACCGAGGCGATGATGATGATCGAGCCGGCCCGCCGCTCGACCATCTGTGGCAGTACCATGTGGCAGAGATCGAAGGTGCTGCGGACATTGACGTCGAGGATCTTCTCGAAGGCCGAGGCCGGCATCTCCGACGACGGGCCGTAGTAGGGGTTGACCGCAGCATTGGGCACCAGGGTGGTGATCCGACCGAAACGTTCGTTGGCCTGGTCGACCAGGTTCTGCAGCTGTTCGCGATGGCCGACGTGACAGGGGATGGCGACCGCCTCGCCACCGTTTGCCGCGTAGTCGGCGTTGATCTCGGCCGCCACCGCCTCGCACATGTCCGTCTTGCGGCTGGACACCACCACCTTGGCGCCGGCCTCGGCCAGCCGGGCGGCGATCGCCTTGCCGATGCCCTTGGTGGAGCCGGTGACGACGGCGACCTCGTCGCTCAGGTCGAACATGGGCATCGCCGCTTCCTCCCTTTGGCCTGTCGCGCCGTTCGCGGCGCTGCTTGCGGGCGATCATGGAACAGCCCGCAGGGGTCGGCAAGGCGGCGCGATTGGGGGCTCTACCCTGGGCGCGGTTCCGCGCTAAAGTCCGGCCGCTGGGATCTGCGGACAAAAAACGTGAGGACGCACGAGCGATGACGCTGTCGCGCGATGAGGCCACCGCCCGCCTGGTCGGCCCGGGGCTGCCGTTCGAGATCCGGGAGCTCGACATCCGCGGGGTGCGTACCCGGGTCTGGGCCAACGCCCCGGTCAGCCTGCGGGTGATCCTGGAGCAGAGCCGTGAACATGGCGCCCGGGACTTCATCGTCTATGAGGACGAACGCCTGAGCTATGCCGATCACTATTCTGCGGTGTGCCGCCTGGCCTGGGTGCTGCACCAGGTTTACGGCGTCGTCCCCGGCGAACGCATCGCCATCGCCATGCGCAACTATCCAGAGTGGTCGGTGGCGTTCTGGGCCGCGGCCAGCATCGGCGCCGTGGTGGTGCCGCTCAACGCCTGGTGGACGGGGGCGGAGCTGGACTACGGCCTGGGAGACTCCGGTGCCTGTTTGGCGATCGTCGACCGCGAGCGCTGGCAACGGGTCGAGCCCTACGTGGCGGGCCTGGAGCTGCGTGGGGTAATCGTCGCCCGGCCGGGTGACGCGGTGCTGGTGGCGCCCGGTGAGGCCTGGCAGCACGCCATCGCCCGGGCGCCGGCCGATGCGGCACTCCCGGCCGTCGACATCGACCCGGAGGACGATGCGACGATCTTCTACACCTCGGGCACGACCGGCTTCCCCAAGGGGGCGTTGGGCTCCCACCGCAATATCTGCACCAATGTCGCCACCATTGCCTTTCGCGCCGCCCTGGCGGCGTTGCGCAAGGACACCCTGCCGGCGGTGCTGGGTGGCGAAAAGATCTATGGCGCAGGTCTGCTGTCGGTGCCGTTCTTTCACGCCACCGGTTGCCATTCCGTGCTCTGCCCGACGGTGATGGCCGGCAACAAGCTGGTGCTGATGCACCGGTGGAATCCGGAGCGGGCGCTTGAGCTGATCGAGCGGGAAGTGGTGAACAGCTTCGGTGGGGTGCCGGGCATGGTCTGGCAGGTGCTGGAGTCGCCCGACTTCGCCAACCGCAACACCTCCAGCGTGACCAGCATCGGCTATGGCGGTGCGCCTTCGGCGCCGGAATTGGTGCGCCGCATCGCCCAGCAGTTCCCGCAGGCCGAGCCGGGCAACGGCTACGGCCTGACGGAGACCTCGTCGGTGACGACCTACAACAGCGGTGCCGACTACGGTGAAAAGCCCGACAGCGCCGGCCCGGCGGTGCCGGTGTGCACCGTCAAGATCGTCGACGAAGACGGCAACAGCCTGCCGCCGGGCGAGACCGGAGAGATCTGGATCGCCGGGCCGAACGTGGTGAAGGGCTATTGGAACAAGCCGGAGGCGACGGCCGAGAGCTTCTCGGACGGCTGGCTGCGCACCGGCGACCTTGGACGGATGGACGCGGAAGGCTTCGTCTACATCCTCGACCGGGCCAAGGACATGCTGATCCGCGGCGGCGAAAACGTCTATTGCGTCGAGGTCGAGGACGCGCTTTACAGCCACCCCGCGGTGATGGACGCAGCCGTGATCGGCCGCCCCCACCACGTCCTGGGCGAAGAAGTCGTGGCGGTGGTCCAGCTCGCGCCCGGGCGCGCGGCCGACGAGGCCGAGCTGCAGGCGCACTGCCGCGAACGCATTGCTGCCTTCAAGGTGCCGGTGATGATCGAGCTGCGCCGCGAGCCACTGCCGCGCAATGCCAACGGCAAGATCGTCAAGCCGCAGCTGAAGGACGAGCTGTTCGCCGACGGCACGCCGGCGGCATGACGGCACTTGCCCGGCCGCTCAGCGCCGTCCTTCGGACCACTCGAGGAACCAGCGCGCCATCGGGCTGCGGGTGATGTCGCCGCGGCCGAGCCGGTAGCCGCGCGACAGGCCGTCGCTGTTGGCCAGCAGGATCAGCGAGGTGCGGTGCTTAAGGTCCTTGAGCCACAGTGCCGAGTAGGCGTCGGGCTGCCAGCCGTAGTGCCAGACCAGCTTGCGTCCTGCCAGCTCCTGCACGAACCAGCCGAGGCCATAGGGCGATTGCGCCCCGTCGGCCAACACCGTCGGCGTGGTCATCCTGGTCCAGACGTCGGGCGTCACCAAGCCGCCCGGCGTGAAGGCGATATCGATGCGGGCCATGTCGTGGGCCGAACTGATCATCCCGGCCGCCGGGCTGATCCGACCCGTCAACCGCGGCTTGACCTGCCAGCCGCCATAGGCGTTGACGACATGCGGTGCGGCAAGCGCGGCGACCACGGCGCTGCCGGCCATGTCGTTCACGCCCGCGGCGGTCCGCTTCAGGGCCAGCGGTTCGATCAGGTGCAGCCGAACTACCGCTTCGAACGACAGGCCGGGTTCGAGCGCATTGGCGATGGCTTCGCCCATCAGGCCGAACAGGAAGCCGTTGTAGCGATAACGCGTGCCGACGGGCCGACGGCTGGTGTGTGTGGCGACGGTGCGCAGGGTCACGCTTTCGTCGCCGCAGTCGATGCCGCGCAGATAGCTGTAGCCGCGGCGTTCGAAGTGGGCCTTGATCGGTTCGCAGCGCTCGCGAAAGCGGGTCGAGGCCTGGACCAGCGGCGTGTCGAGGTCGAGCTTGCCGTCGGCGACGGCCGCGAGCAGCAGTGCGGCCGACGGCGGTTTGGTCAGCGAGGCAACACGGAACGGCGTGTTCTCGCTGACCGGCTCGCCGCTGTGGACGTCTGCCACGCCCAGGCCGCCCTGTTCGACGATGCGGCCATCCACCACGACCGCATAGCCGAGGCCGGGGGTCTTCAATTCGGCGAAACGCTCGGCCAGCACGGCAGCGAACGACGCCGGTTCCGCCGTTGCCGTGCTGTTGACCGCGACGATGCCCAGTGCGCCGACGGCACCGGCGATCACCGATCTTTTGACCTGGCGCCGGCGTTGCACGGACCGCATCCCGTGGCTGTTCAGTCGTACGCGGCGAACAGTTCCTCCAGGGCGGCGAACTGGTTGCCCGTCGCCGATGACGGCACGATGATCGGCGTCTTGATGCCGGCCTCGAACCAGGCCTCGACCTGGGCGCGGACGTGCGCGACCGGACCGGAAATGGTGACGTCGTCGAGCCAGGCATCGCTCATCAGGTCGGGCAGGCGGGCGGTATCCCCGGTGTCGATCGCCTGCTCGATCGCCGTCATCTCCTCGACGTAGCCGGCTTCCTTCCAGTAGTTGCGGTAGTTGGGCAGCTGCACGTAGCCGGTCAGGGTGCGGCGGTTGACCGCCCGGGCCGCGGCGACGTCGTCCGAGATCACCGTCGGCACCATGTTGGCGATGAAGAAATCGTCGTCGGCCGCCTTGCCGGCCGGCAGCGCCGACAGCGACGCGCCCATGTGCGAACGGGCGCCGTTTGCGAACACCATGCCCTCGGCGATCTCGCCGGCGAGGCCGATCATCCTGCGCCGCAGCGTCGCCAGCACCACCGGCGGCAGCGCGCCGGCCCGGGGCACCGCGCGCAAGGCATCGACGAATTCGCGGGTATCGCTCAATGGCCGCCCGGCACGGATGCCCAGGGTCTTCAGCATCGGCTCGTGGCTGACGCCGATGCCGAAGCGGAAGCGTCCGCCCGAGACCTCGTGGATGAAGGCGACGGCGCGGGCGTAGTCGTAGGGCGTGCGCGAGTAGATCGGCGCGATCGTGGTGCCGAAGGGAATGCTTGTCGTGACGAAGGCCAGCGCCGTGCACAGCGACATATTGTCGGTGTTGGAGGGACTATAGATCCCGGCGAAGCCGCGGCGCTCGATCTCGCGGGCGAAGTCGAAGGTGGCCTGACGCCGGCCGGGCACGGCGGCAAGGCTGACGGCGGGTTTCCTGTCGGTCATGCTGGTTTCCTCCCGGTCTGCTGTTTTTGTGCCGTGCCGGCTGGGGCGGCGGCCGAAGTGCGCTTAGAGTGCCGGCATGAGCCGCGCCAACGCAACCGCCGCCGGAACCATGAGTGCCAACCTGCGTGGCATCCTCTGGCTGATGGCGGCGATGCCGTGCTTCCAGCTGATGAACGTGATGCTGCGCCACGTCGCCGCCGACCTGCCGCCGGTCGAGGTGATGTTCTTCCGAAACGCTTTCGGCTTCATCGTCCTGCTGCCCTGGCTGCTGCGCGGCGGGCCGCGGACCCTGCGCACGCGGCAGCTCAAGGCCAACCTGCTGCGCGCGCTCTGCCATGTCGGCGGCATGGTGCTGTGGGTCTATGCCCTGACCTTGTTGCCGCTGGCCACCGCCAGCGCGTTGATGTTCACCTCGCCGATGTTCGTCGCCGTCGGCGCCGTGCTGCTGATGGGCGAGCCGTCACGCTGGCAACGCTGGCTGGCCGTCGCCACCGGTTTCCTTGGCGCCCTGCTGATCATCCGCCCCGGGCTGGAGAGCGTCAGCCCCGGTATGCTGGTGGCCCTGGGGGCGGCGCTGGGGCTGGGCGCCTCGAAGATGCTGACCAAGGTGATCACCCGCACCGACAGCGTGTTCTCGGCCGTGTTCTACCTGAACCTGCTGATGTCGCTGATCGCCCTGGTGCCGGCCCTGCTGGTCTGGCGCTGGCCCAGCGCCGAGCACTATGGCTGGTTCGTCGCCCTGGCCGCGGTCGGGGCGCTGGCGCATCTGACCATGACCAAGGCGATCGCGGCGGCCGACCTGACCTCGCTGCAGCCGTTCGAGTTCGTCACCCTGCTTTGGGCGGCGCTGCTGGGCTTCGCCCTGTTCGCCGAGGTGCCCAGTCTCTGGGTCTTTGTCGGCGGCGCGGTGATCATCGCCGGGGCCACCATCCTTGCCCGCGACGAAAGCCGCGGCGCCCGGCCGGCCCGACGCTGAACCCGGGCGCACATTCCTGCTACCCTCGCGCCCAGCAACCACGAGCCATTGCAATACAGGGAGAGCCCCATGCTGATCGACGTGCGCACCTACACCTGCCGGCCCGGCACCATCAAGACCCACCTCGCCCTCTACGAGAAGATGGGCAAACCACCGCAGACGAAGCACCTGGGCCAGCCGCTCGCCTACATGACGACCGAAACCGGCGATCCCAATCAGTACATCCACATCTGGGTCTACGAGAACGCCGGCGACCGCGAGGCGAAGCGGGCGGCCATGTGGGCCGACCCCGACTGGCTCGCCTATACCCAGGAGAGCGCCAAGCTGGGTGCCCTGGTCGCCCAGGAGAACCGGCTGATGGTGCCGGTCGACTTCTTTGCCGAGCCCAAGCCGGTGGGATGACAGGAGCACTGTGGCGACCGCCCTTCAGGTCTGCCAGGTGAAGGCCGTCGCCGGCTCGTAGGGGTGGGTGGCGGCCCAGTGCCGGGCGATGTCGAGGCGGCGGGTGACCCAGACGTCGTCGAAGCCGGCGACATGGTCGAGGAAGCGGGCCAGGCCGGCTGCCCGGGCGGGGTGGCCGGCCAGCCGCAGGTGCAGGCCGACCGACATCATCTTTGGCAGCGTCGTGCCTTCTGCGTAGAGCTGGGTAAAGGCCTCTTTCAGGAAGCCGAAGAAGTCTTCGCCGCCGGCGAAGACGCCGCGACCGAACTTGGAATCGTTCGTGGTCAGGCTGTAGGGCACCACCAGGTGACCGCGCCCACCGACCGTGAGCCAGTACGGGAGCTCGTCGTTGTAGGCGTCGGAATCGTAGAGAAAGCCGCCTTCCTCGACCAGCAGCCGGCGGGTGTTGGTGCTCGGCCCGGTGCGGCAGTACCAGCCCAGCGGCCGTTCGCCGAACAGCGTGGTCAGCGTGGCGACCGCGCGGGCGATGTGTTCGCGCTCCTCGTCCGCGCGCAGCCGGTAGTGCTCAACCCAGCGCCAACCATGGCAGCACACATCGAAGCCGGCGTCGCCGATCGCCTGCACCGCCGGTGGGTTGCGCTCGAGCGCCAGGGCGCAGCCAAAGATCGTCGCCGGCAGGCCGCGCTCTTCGAACAGGCGCAGCAGCCGCCAGAAGCCGACACGGCTGCCGTACTCGAACATGGATTCCGCTGCCAGGTCGCGCTCGCCGTGCGGCACCGGCGATGCCGGCATCTCGGTCAGCGAGGCCTCGGAGAAGCCGTCGCCGTCGGCCAGCGAATACTCCGAGCCTTCCTCGTAGTTGAGCACGAAATTCAGCGCCAGGCGGGCGCCGTCCGGCCATTGCGGATGTGGCGGCGCAGCACCATAGCCGGTCAGGTCGCGCGGATAGCCGGTTTCCATCGTCCTCGCTCCCGTTGCATGTCTCGCCACCGCGGGCACAGTATCATCGCCGGGCAACGGACAGGAGGCGGAAGGCCGTGCCGCGTCATCATGAACTGAAAGCCACACCCGAGACCGTACACTGGGGCTACTTCGATGCCGGCCTGGCACCGGTGCTGACGGTGCAGTCCGGAGATGCGGTGACACTGCATTCCGTCTCCGGTGACGAAAATGTCACCCCCGACGACGGCTTCGAGGTGCTGCCCGAACACCGCCAGATCCTTGCCGAGGTGACCGAGCGCCGGGTGCCCGGGCACACCTTGACCGGGCCAATCGCCATTGCCGGGGCCGAGCCCGGGGACATGCTCGAGGTGCGTATCCGCGACGTCCGGCTGCCGGTGGACTGGGGCTGGAACAAAATCCGCCCGCTCGCCGGCGCCTTACCCTACGACTTCAACCAGGAGCGCCTGCTGGTGATCCCGCTCGACCGCGAGCGGATGACCGCCCGTCTGCCCTGGGGTGTCGATCTGCCGCTGAAGCCGTTCTTTGGCGTCATGGGCGTGGCCGCGCCGCCGGCCTGGGGGGTGCAGAGCTCTATCATCCCGCGCGCCTTCGGTGGCAACCTGGACAACAAGGAGCTGACCGCCGGCGCCACCCTGTATCTGCCGGTGTTCGTCGACGGCGGGCTGTTCTCGGCCGGCGATGGTCATGCCGTGCAGGGTGATGGCGAGGTCTGCGTCACCGCGATCGAGACCTGCCTTTCGGGCACCTTCGAATTCCACCTGCACAAAGGCGAAGGTATCGATTTCCCACGGGCCGAGACGGCGAGCCACTACATCACCATGGGCATCGACGAAGACCTGGACGACGCCGCAACCCAGGCGCTGCGCGCGATGATCGCGTTGATCACCAGCCGCACCAATCTGTCGCGCGAGGACGCCTACACCCTGTGCTCGCTGGCCGCCGACGTGCGCGTCACCCAGCTGGTCAACCAGCACAAGGGAATCCACGTCATGCTGGCCAGGCAGGCGCTGCACGGCGACGGCGTGGTCTGAGAACAACCAACCAGGAGGAACGCCACCCATGACCACCGACCAGGGCACCGTGCACGTGGAGATCGAAGAGCGGGCGGAAGGCCGCGTCGCCCGCGTCGCCATGGACAATCCCGGCCGGCTCAACGCCGGCAGTCCGGCGCTGATCGAAAGTCTGCGGCAAGCCTTCGACCGCCTTGCCGAGGACCCGGGCCTGCGTTGCGCGGTGCTCACCGGCGCCGGCGATCGTGCCTTCATGGCGGGTGCCGACATCAACTGGCTGGCGGAGATGACGCCGGAGACCGGCCGCGGCTTCATTACCGACCTGCACCACGCCGCCGCTGCGGTGCGCGCCCTTCCGGTGCCGGTGATCGGTCGGCTGCGCGGCTATTGCCTGGGCGCCGGGCTGGAGCTGGCGGCGGCCTGCGACTTCCGGGCCGCGGACCATAGCTTCGTCATGGGCATGCCCGAGGTCCGGGTCGGCCTGCCCTCGGTGATCGAGGCGGCGCTGTTCCCGGGCCTGATCGGCTGGGGCAGGACGCGCGAAATCCTGCTGACCGGGGCCAACTATGACGCCGCGGCGGCTGAAGCCATGGGTTTCGTGGAGAAGCTGGTCGCGCCGGCTGAACTGGACGCGGCGGTCGAGGACTGGATCGGCCAGATCCTGGCCAACGGGCCGCTGGCGGTGCGCTCGCAGAAGGCGCTGCTGGCCCGCTGGGAGCAGCTCGGTCTCGACGCGGCCATCGAGGCCGGGATCGAGCATTTTGCCGATGCCTACCTCAGCGACGAACCGGTGCGGATGACGGCGCCGTTCCTGAAGAAGCGCGGTTGAGGTGAAGGCGACGTCGGGCTACGGCCCGCCCTGGCTCTGCCGGGCACGCTGCCGATCGGCCTCGATCCAGTCGCGGTCGCGGGCGATGCAGTCGTCGAATTCGGGCGTGCCCGGCTCGAAGCCGATGCGCAGGCAGCGTTCCTCGTACCAGGTCGGTGCCGGCTGGGCGCAGCCGGCGACGACGGCCAGCAGGAAGAGGACGGGCAGGGCTTTGCGCATAGTGCCAATCTGAACCGGGATAGCGGAGAATCAAGGCAACGGGCGGATGCTAGCGCATTTGTCGTGCCGTCGCATGGCTGGCCGGCTAGTTCTGCAGCACCGCCAGGGCTTCTTCCAGGAACGGGCGTGAGCGTTCCACCGCTTCCCGGCCCTCCTTGATCAACTCGTCGGCGCGGTCGAACTCCAACAGTCCGATGTGACCGACCCGTGGCGCGATGGTCACGTCGGGCGGATCGCCGGCGAGGCGGCTGCGGCCGAGGCGGTCCTGCAGGATGTTGAGCGCCGTGGCCATGACGTCGAACAGGCCAGGGTCGTCACCGCGACCGAACAGCTGCTCGAGGAACCGGCCGCCTTCCTCGCGCGGCTTGCGCTTGCCGCGGCGCGAGCCCTTGCCGAGCATGTCGGCATTGAGGTTGACCGCGATCACCAGGCGCGCGCCCATCACCCGGCAGACCGACACCGGCACCGGATTGACCAGAGCGCCGTCGACCAGGCGCTGGTTGTCCAGTTCGACCGGTGGAAACACGCCCGGCAGGGCATAGGAGGCCTGCAGCGATTCGACCAGCGGACCGTGGCGCAGCCAGATCTCGTGGCCGGTGTCGAGCTCCGTCGCCACTGCGGTGAACGGCTTGGGCAGGTGCTCGATGGCGAGATGGCCGACGTTCTCAGTCAGCAGACGGGCCAGCCGCTTGCCGGCGAAGATGCCGCCCTGGGCCACGGACAGGTCGAGGTAGCGCATGATTCGCATGCGGTTGAGGCTGCGGGCCCAGGTTTCCAGGGTATCCATGTGGTCGGCAAGATAGAGGCCGCCGACCAGGGCGCCGATCGAGGTGCCGGCGATGACGTCGATCTCAAGGCCGAGCTCGTCGAGGGCCTGCAGCACGCCGATGTGGGCCCAGCCGCGGCCGACACCGCTGGACAGGGCCAGGCCGATCTTGGGGCGGGACATGGGCAGCCTCGGGCGTGCGGGGTCTTCGAGGCGTCAGCATGCCATGATTCCGGTTAACGGCAAGAAAAGCGTCGTCCTCGGCGGCTTGGGGACTTGCATCACCTTAATGAGACGTATATAAGCAGCGGTTCGTCCCGTGCGTTGCTTCGGCCGACGGGCACGTGCCTCACAGCCGTTTGCACGGTTCTCGCGGCAGCGCATGGCCGCCGCGTGGGGTGCTTGGCCCTCCGGTGGAGGTGCGGACGGTGACGTTGCTCTTTGACATTGTGATGAGACGTGGAAGGGAAGCGTGGACGGCGGCGCTTGATGGCGCTTGGTGCCGTGCACGATCTTTCTCTTCTGCAATGAAGAAGCCAAGATTGTGCGTAATG
>Ga0056126_10000532_pt1 | contig 12918 bp, 15 predicted proteins | sample WorMetLIZAISLAND_FD_71117 | JGI IMG/M metagenome (GOLD analysis project Ga0056126, IMG submission 71117) | Marine gutless worms symbiont microbial communities from Max Planck institute for Marine Microbiology, Germany - Inanidrilus manae... ...
CGCCTCCGATATCGCAAGAAACCAAGGGCACAACTCCCGGTTTTCTGCAATTCGGAATACTTGGGAAAGCCGAAATCCGCCACCCAATCAGGACGTTAGGGGTTGTTCACGGACGACCACTTACGGCTTGACCATGGCGACGCCAGCCGTATGCGCCATCCCCTGCGGCACCGACGACGAGGGGCTTCCGTTCGGGATTCAGGTTGCCGGTCCCAACGGTTCGGATCGCTTCGTGCTCGAAGTCGCCCAGGCACTGGAAACCTATTTCCAAGACGTGCCGGCGCTGGCCCGACCGGTCCCCGATATTGGCGAACTCCAAGCGAAGGAATTCGAACGGTGCCAACTCGCGTAATGATCGCTGGTTTCATGCATGAAACCAATACCTTCAGCGGGCTGCCGACATCCCTCGAATCCTTCCGCGCCCGCGACCTACGGTACGGTGATGATGTTAAGAAGTTATTCCGGGGGACGAAGACGGAGATCGCTGCCTTTCTCGATGCTGCAGAGGCCTTCGATTGGCAACCTGTGACGCCGGTGTTCGCCAACGCGACACCGTCGGGAAAAGTCGATGAGGAAGCGTTCCGTCACGTCGCCGACACGATTATCGCCTCGATACGCGACGACGGGCCTTTCGACGCCCTGCTTCTCGCCCTACACGGTGCTATGGTCGGTACCCATGTCGATGACGGGGAAGGGGCTTTGCTAGAGGAAATCCGAGCCGTGATTGGCCGCGATGTCCCGATCGCCGCAACTCTCGACCTGCATGCCAACGTTACCGACCGGATGGCTGAGCTGGCCGACATCATCGTCGTCTACCGTACCTATCCGCACGTCGACCAATACGATGTTGCTCGCGAGGCGGCGGGGCTGGTTCAGAGAACACTGCGGGGCGAGATCAAGCCGTCGACGACAGTCGCCCGCGGCGCCATGCTCGATGGTGCCGATCACGGACGGACGACCCGTCAGGGTCCGATGACCGAACTCCTGACCCGCGCCGAATCTAAAAGCCCAACACACCCTGTTGTCGGTGAGCGTCGCCGCCGGGTTCCCGTGGGCCGATATCGAAGAGACTGGCCCGAGCGCCGTGATCGTCAGCGACGGACCGTCACCACAGGCGCCGAAATGGGCTGAAAACCTTGTCGACGCGATGTGGGAGAGCCGCTGTGGTCTGACGATCGAGACCGTCAACGTCGATACGGCAATGATACGCGCCGCCGCCCACGGCACTGGCAGCGGTCCTCTGGTCTTGGCCGATTTCGCCGACAATCCCGGTGGCGGTGGGTACGGCGACGCGACAAAGCTGTTGAAGGCGATGATCGATTCGGATCTTGAGAACGCGGCATTCGCCACCATTTACGACCCGGAGACCGTGCGTACATGCATCGATCAGGGTCTGGGCGCGCATGTGGTCGCCGCCGTCGGCGGCCGTATCGATTCCAGGTTCGGCGAACCGGTGCCGGTAACCGGTCACGTGGTCGTCGTCACCGATGGAAAGTTCCGCCTCAGGGGACCGATGATGGCCGGCTTTCCTATCGACATGGGCCCGACGGTGGTTCTCAAGGTCGGCGGCATCGACATCTTCATCACCAGCGGCCGGTTCCAGGTCTACGACCGGATGGTTTTCGAACACGCCCGCGTCGATCCGACCGCCAAGTCCGTTGTCGTGGTGAAGTCGGCCCATCATTTTCGCGCCGCCTTCGAGCCGATTGCCTCTGACGTCATCCTCGTTGATGCCGGTGGACTGACCTCGCGGAACTACAGGGATTTGCCTTACGAAAAGGTGCGTCGGCCCATCTACCCGTTGGATATGGACTGATCTTGGGTTTCGGGGTGTTCTGCGTGCCGCGTTCCTTCGCCATGCGTCAGGAAAACCATCGTCGTTACCGTCCGCGGCCGTGCCGTATGCCAAATCCCCTTGGGCACGACGATATAGGTACCGGGTTCGGTGACCCTGAAGACTTGTTCGGTGTCATCGAGCCACAGCACGATGTCCACGTCGCCGGCGATCAAAATTACCGTTTCGTCGCCGTTTGGATGGATTTCCCAGGTCGACCAAGCCTTCTCGAAACGATGCCGGGAGACCAACATGTGCCCGGCAAAGCCGTCGAAATCGGTGTCGAGGGCCTTATAGAAATCGAAGATGACCGGCCGAACTAACGCGGCCCCCTCGGGTGTATAGACAAGGCGTGTCACGTCCAGGTCGTGGGGTCCGGGTTCCATCGCCATTTCCGGTTCCTTCTGTCAGGCGTTGACCGATTGCGCCGCATCCTGTTTTTCGAAGAAACTCATGAGTTCGCGCTTTTTGAGACCGAAGTCGTTGACGGCGACAACGCCGTCGACGGCTTTGCCATCGTCGGAGAGGGGTAGGCGCAGGACCGGTGACAGGATCGGCGGCTTGTTCTCCGGGTGTACCTCATTGACGGTAAGCAGCGGTTTTCCGGTGCGTCGAATCTCGCGAAAACCGGCCATCAGCGGTTCGAACAAATCTGTACACTCCAAGTCCCCAATATAACGCCCGGTGATTTCCATGCGGAATATGGAGACCATGGCAGTCCCCCAAAACCGGAATTTAAGATCGTCGCGATCTGAATCGTAATCAGCGACGAGAGTACTGGGGACCAGCGACAATGGCAGCTTCGTCAGTTCGAATTCCGTCCAAGGCGGCGCGAATCGCGAGCCACGAACCCTGTCCCAGTAGTCGAGAACTTCCTTCAGACGTGGCCATTGCGCCCAGCCGGTATCGAGAGCCACGGACCGGACGGTGTCGTAGCGTAAAGCCATTGCTTTGTCGTTACTCCTCCCACGTCGATTATTCCCTTCTCAGCGATCGAAGTAAACGGCTGACGATGTAGGGCGGGCGTCAACCGTGAAGCGTCCGGAACGTCAGATTAATCCTCTCACCGACCGGTTTCGCAGTCTTCGGGACCGCGTGCTGCCAGTGGTGCTGGGTTGGGCCGGCCATCACCAGAAGGCTTCCATGGGGAAGGTCCATTGAGACCTTTGTCGACTTGTCATCATTGCGGCGGAACACGAAGCGTCTGGTGGTTCCGAGACTAAGCGAGGCGATCACCGGATCATGCCCCAGTTCGGGCTCATCGTCGGCGTGCCAGGACATGCTGTCCCGCCCGTCGCGGTAAAGGTTCAGCAGGACCCCGTTGAATGGTTGGGCCGTCCGTTCCGTAACATGCTTTCTGATGCTGACGAGGCAAGACGGCCAATCCGCGGTTGGCATGGTCAGTCCGGAATAGGTGTAGGGGCGGTCGCCGTACCAGGCGACGAGCCGCGGCATGGCGATTTGTCTTCCGAACAACCGGATGGTTTCCGTTTTCCAGGCGATCTCGTGGCGCAAACGGTGAAAAAGTGCGTTGGCGTCATCACCGTTGAGGAAACTTCGGAAAAGAAAAACATCGGCGTCGACCAACGGAATCCGCTCGCCGGTGGCCGCGGGTCCGGGCCCGTGGTCGTTGGCGATTTCCCCTGTTTGTTTCGGTTTTCGGCTCATGGGTCCTCAATCTTGGGCTTGTCGGTATTCTATCACGCCGCCGACAAGTGATGACGGTCACTGGCCGCCCGTGCCAATTCAGGTACGATCAAGAACCACTCAAGAACGTGTGGGACCGGCGGACTCCAGAAAAGGAGGCAAAGATGTTCCATAATCAAGGCGTTGGAAACGGCGTCCCTTCTCCCAACAAACCTTTCGACGATGACCGGCGTTGCACGCGAAGGCGTCAACGTATGAAAACGTGGTGGGGCGAGAAGAGGCGCTCGGGAAATGAACGACGCCAAGACGCCGACTGGCGGTTTGCGTACATGCGCAGCCGTTTCGAGGAAGAGGCTTCTTGAGTCAGTTTTAGTGGATCTAGAACCGATAACCGTAGCGGACGCCTACGTTATCCATTCCCTCATTCTCATCGTCGCAGATACCGCCGTGTGAAATGTGGTCCCACATACCCGATAGGCTGTGCCGTTCCTGGAAAACGAAACCGAGTTCGATCGACTCTCGAAACAGCCATCGGCAACCGAATTCCCGGCGTTCGTCCGTATCCGTATCGCCCGGTTCGGCATGCAGCCGGCCATTGTGGACGGAGAACCCGAGACTGAAATCGATGAACAAGGGACCCCAGGGCATCCACTCCCAAGTCAGGCCCGTGTAGACTTGGTCCGTGTCGTCGGAACTGGCATTGAAACTGGCACCGATATGGGGGCGAGGCGACCACACGATGTCCATGAAATCCGGCGACACGAAAAGCACTTCCAGGTTGCCGTCGACGCCGCCTTCCTTTGGCGTGTCCGTGGAGATGGCGACCGAGTGGGCGAGGAGGCCGCCCTGGACCTCCGACAACCAACCCCAAGCCCCCTTAGGTCCCGCATCAACATCGGCCATTTCGGATGTCGCCGGTGGCGCCGACTCCGCCGGAGCAGTTGATTGGCGGCCGCTGGCGGGACGGATGGGTTGCGTCGGCACGACGGACGCTGCTGGCGGGGAGGCGACCGGCGCCGGCCGGCCGTCGAGGCGTCTCGCTGCCGCTTGTTGGCGGGCGATTGCATTGGTAAAGACCTGATTGACCAAGGTCCAGTTGGCGCCGCCCGCCGGAACGGCGCTGGCCGCCGTCGCGCGCTCGGTCAGACCAGCCATCGCCAGGCAAATAGCGGCAGAGACGCAAAGCCACAATCTGTTTCGCACTAACGCCATGATTCCCTTGGTCTTTTTTAGCGGGTGCCTATAAAACATGGTGTTGGCGAGCGGCACAAGAATTCGTTGCCGCAAAAACCGAAAGCCCATTCAGACGACGCAGTCGAGGCGCCCGGCGCCGTGCCGGGTCAGGTGAATGATATGGTCCTGCGGTTCATCGAGGTTGAGGATTTCATCTTTTGATAGGCCGAGGTAAAGCCCGCGCAGCATACGCCCGGCAACGCCGTGGGTGAAGACGACGATGCAGTCGGTCGGTAATTGTTCGGAGAGCCAGTGGGCGACACGCTCGCGCAGGCGTTCGTAGCTCTCGCCACCGCCCGGAATGACGTAGTCCCAGCGGCTGATCCGGCGCCCGGCGACGTCTTCCGGATAGCGCTCTTCGATCTCGGCTGTCGTCAGGCCTTCCCATTGGCCGTAGGACCGTTCGATCAAACGCTCGTCGTAGATGATTCGCTCGACGTCGGCGCCGGCTTCATCGCAGGCGATGGCGGCGGTCTGGCGGCAGCGGAATTTGGTGCTGCAGTAGATGGTGACGGAGGCCCAGTCGTCGATTTCAGCGGCCAGCCGGCGGCCGTAACCGCGCGCCTGTTCGCAACCCTTCAGGGTCAACGGCGCGTCGAGATGACCTTGATGGCGGTCGATGCGGTTCCACGTGGTTTGACCGTGGCGCAGTAGGAAAATTTCCGGCTGGTTCATGGCGAGGGGAACCCGTTCGGCGTTGAAATGAATATCGATGCCTTGTTTCCAGGTCCGTTGGCCTCAAGTCAAGGCGCATATGTCCGCGATCCTGCCGCGCATCCTGTCGATTGGGGTCGTCCAGTCGCCGGTTGGCGGAACAGGGTTAGGGAGTCGTACCAAGGCGTCGTTTCGCCCTCCATCGTCCATCGCCAATCGGGGACATGGGCAAGCAGAACCCAAGCCGGACGGCCCATGGCTCCCGCCAGGTGAGCGAGCGCCGTGTCGACGGTGACGATCAGGTCGAGTTCGCCGACCAGGGCTGCGGTCTGGGCAAAATCGCCGAGACGGTCGCCGAGGTCGGTGACGTAATCAGCCAGCCCGGCGGCCTCGAGGGGTTCGCGCCCCGCCCTGAATTGCAGGGAAAACAGACGGCAGCTCGGTATGCCGGCAAGCGGAGCCAGACTGTCGAGCGGGATCGAGCGTTTGGCGTCGGCTTCGTTGGTCGGGCTGCCGGTCCAGTTGAGACCGATGTTGAACGCACCCTTGTCGGGCAAGGCGTTCGCGGCTGCGGCGGGCGCCGGCAGATAACCATCGGCCGCGGGAATGGTCGTCCCGATCATACCGAGCAGGCCGGGCAGACTGAGCAGGGGTAGAAAATAGTCGATCGTTGGCACTGGCGCGCCAGGAACCAGCACGCGATCGACGCCGGGCGCGTTCTTAAGCAAGCGTGCGAGGGGTTCCCGGCACTGCACGAAAACGGCGGCCGCTCCCCTGTCCTTGAGGGCCGGTGCGAAACGAATGAACTGGATGGCGTCTCCCAACCCCTGTTCGGCGATGAGCAGAATGGCCTTTCCGGCCAGGCCCTGGCCACTCCATTTCGGCCGCCCCAGGGTGCCGCCCGGCGGCCGGCCGGCGGGCCCCGCGAACCGGTATTCGTAATCGGGCCAGCCTTGCCGGTAATCGCCGCGCAGCAGGTGAACGACACCGCGGTTGTATCGTATCTCACCATCGTCCGGGTCGACCGCCAGGGCTCGCTCGTAAGCGTCGAGCGCTTCGTCGAAACGGCCCAGTTCCTTAAGCGCGACGCCCAGGTTGTTCCACGCGGCGGCATGGTTCGGGTCGAGAGCGAGGCCGCGTTTTCCAGCGGCCAGCGCCTCCTCTGGCAGGTTTCGTCTCAGGCTGGCGGCCGTCAACCCGAACCAGGCAGCGGCATTGTCTGGAGCGATGCCGGCGGCCCGGCGGAACTGGGTAAACGCTGCTTCCGCGTCACCGAGCTCGGCCAGCAGGTTTCCCAGATTGAGGCACAGGTCCGCATTTTCAGGATGGTTGATCAACGCCTGTTCGAACAGTGATCGTGCCGCCTCCAGCCGGCCTTTCCTCCTGAGGATCGCCGCCAGATTATTGAGCGATGGGAGATGGCTCGGGTTATTCTCAAGAACGGAACGATAGGCTTTTTCGGCTGCCGCCAGGTCACCGTCCTTTTGCAGTGCGAAGGCCTTATGGAAAACGTTGGTCACGGGACGTTCGGTTTCTAGTCGGTTGGCGGGCACGCCGGTGGGACTTCGCCAGCCGGCGATTTTCAGTATAGTCTTTGCGGCGTTCAAAAGGGGGAGGAAATCATGACCCACGGCATGGTCACGGCGCCGCAGCCGGAAGCGGTCGAAGCCGGCGCGCTGGCACTCAGGGAAGGCGGAAATGCCATCGATGCCGCGATCGCCTGCGCCCTGGTGCAGACGGTGGTCGACCCGCAGATGTGCGGCATCGCTGGATTCGGCTCCATGCACGTTTATATGGCCGAGTCGGGCCGCCATTTGATTCTGGATTTCCACGGCCGCGCACCGTTGGCTTCGCGACCCGATATGTGGCAGGACCTGATCGAAAGGGAGACCGAGGACGGCTTCGGGTTCATTCTCAAGGGCCAGGTCAACGATCTCGGCTACGGTGCCATCACCACGCCGATGACGTTGAAGGCTCTCGACGACGTGCTCCGGCAGTTCGGTACCCGGCCCCTGGGCGAACTTCTGGAACCGGCAATCCGATATGCCGACGAGGGTTACCCGGTGCGCCCGCACATGTCGTACTTCTGGAACCTGGTCGAGGGTGCCGGGCGCGTTCCGCATATCGAACGCATCCGCCATTTCCCGGAAGCCAGGCGCATCTACATGGATGAAGACGGGAATGTCCGTAAGACCGGCGCCGTTCTGAGGAACCCGGACATGGCGAGGACATACAGGCGCATCGCTGAAGAGGGCATCGGCGTCTTCTATGAAGGCGCCATCGCAGAGGCCATGATCGCCGACATGGAGGCCAACGGCGGGCTTTTGTCGGCCGACGATCTGGCCGCCGTCGCCGTCGACGAGACGGAACCGATATGGGGAACCTATCGAGGCCTGCGGGTCGCCACCAACCGGCCACCGGGTGGCGGCGTCATGATACTCGAAATGCTCAATATCCTTGAGTGCTTCGACCTCGCCGACATAGGTCATAATTCACCCGAATATATCGCGACCGTGTCGGAAGCCATGAAGATCGCCACCGTCGACAAGGATCGCCATGTTGGTGATCCGCGCTTTGTCGACGTGCCCTTGGATCACCTGACGTCGAAGGAATACGCGGCCGCTCATGCCGCCGAGATCAAACGCGGCGGGAAATGTCACGTGCCACGCTTCGGCGATGGCGCCGACATCAAGGACACTACGCATGTTTGCACCGTCGACGATGTTGGGAACTGCGTCAGCCTGACTCACAGCCTCGGTATGCCGTCCGGCGTCATCACGCCCGGTTTGGGTTTCATGTTTAACGGTTGCATGTGCGTCTTTGATCCCAGGCCTGGGCGGACTGGATCCATTGCGCCCGGCAAGTCGCGCTTCTCCGCCATTTGCCCAACCATCCTTTTCGATGGCGAGCGACCGGTCCTGATCATCGGCGCGCCGGGCGGCACCTATATCACCATGGGCGTGCTGCAAGGGGTATTGAATGCCGTCGATTTCGGCATGGACGCCCAGGAGGCTGTAGCGGCGCCGCGTTTCTGTACGACCAGCGACATCATTGACATCACCAACCGCATTCCACGGTTCGTTCAGGCGGATCTCGAAGCCATGGGGTATCCGGTCCGGCGTTCGCCGTTGAGCTACCATTTCGCCGGCGTACACGCCATTTCGTTGGACGAGGAAAGACGTTGGACCGGAGGCGCCGATCCCGGCCGCGACGGCATGGCGCTTGGTGTGTGACCTCGGCGCGGGAGGTCGGTTGTTTGTCAAGGATCACCCGTGATAGGACGTGTTGTCATGCCGATAATACGACATCTGATGGAAGTTATGGCCAGTGTAGTGGACCGTCGAATTACTGACCCGGCCTAGGTCTCTGGGCCGGGGAATCTCCTGGGTTTTTCGGGACCCATCGGTCCCGCCTGTCTCCATCCGATGTGGTGTGCCGATGTCAAAGACAAAACCCATTGTTCATTTCGTATGCGGCAAGGTTGCCGCCGGAAAATCGACCCTTTGCCAGCGCCTTGCCGAGCCGCCGGCATCGGTATTGATCAGCGAGGATTTTTGGCTGGCCCGGGTTTTTGCCGGTGAGATCACGACCCTCGAAGACTACGTCCGATGCTCCAATCGCATTAAGGTAGCCATCGGTCCTCACGTCGTCGATCTGCTCGGTGCCGGGGTGTCGGTGGTTCTTGATTTTCCAGGCAATACGCTAAACCAGCGGAAATGGATGCGCGGCATCTTCGAATCCGCTGGCGCACGCCATCGGCTTCACTATCTTGACGTCCCCGACGACGTCTGCAAAGCCCGTCTCCGCAAACGGAACAGGACCGGAAATCACGCATTCACCGTTTCGGACGACCTGTTCGATTTGATCACTCGGCATTTCGTGCCTCCAACGTCCGAGGAGGGTTTCGACTTGGTCCTGCGCGATGAGCACCAGACCGAGATGGGCTCGAAGCCGGATTGAACGTGTTCGATTTTGACGGCCGAGCGTTGCCTGTCGAGCGGCAGCTTCAAACCTTCGTGTGAGGCGACGAACCCAAGGGATTCGTAGAAACCGCGAGCGTCCCAGCGTTCCTTATCTGTGGTCATTTGCACCAGACCGTATCGGCGCCGGCGGGCCCGCGCGATGGCCCATTCGAAGTGTTTGCGACCCAGCCCACGACCCCGAAGCTCTTGCGACACGCGCACGCTTTCGATCTGGGCCCGTTCCATGCCGCGGCGCGGAAATCCTGGGATATAGGTCAGTTGCAGGCAACCATTTACGGCACCGTCGATGTCGAGAACGAAAAACTCGTTGCGTGGATCGGCATCCATCGCGTCGAACGCTGAATCGTAACATTTGGCTGGCGGATCAACGGGGCTCTCCCGGCTGTATCCAAGGGCGTCATCGGCGAGCATGGCAATGACAGCGGCAATGTCTTCGCGCGTCGCTTCACGGGTTGTGTAATCCGGTTTATTGGTCATTGGGATCGGCCCCAGTCAATAATCGAATTCTTTGTTTACTAGCTGCCCGCCGGAAGCTGGTCCAGCGTCGAGGCTCTAGATCCGTTTAACGATAAACGCATCCAGCTGTTCGGCGATGGCTTCGACGACCCCTTGCCAATCTCCCGGTCGAGCCTGGCGATAGAGCACCAGGCTCGGATACCAGGGACTGCCTTTGTGCTCGAGAAGCCAGCGCCAATCGGGCAGGTGCGGTAGCATCACCCAACACGGCCTCGCCAGGGCGCCGGCGAGGTGCGCAATGGCGGCATCGACCGTGATTACCAGATCGAGCGACGTCAGCGTTGCCGCCGTGTCGGCAAGGTCGCGGTCACCGGCGGCGCCGTCGGACAGTCTTCCGCCCAGACCAAGGCTATCGATCTCGCCGGCTCCGTTCAATTGCAGGCTGACGAACTCGACACCCTCGCGCTTGAACAGCGGCGCCAGCGTTTCTAAAGACAAGGAACGCCTCCCGTCGTCGACATGATCAGGGTTCCCGGCCCAGCTGAGGCCGATACGGCATCCAGCGGCGGCCTTCGGAGGTTCGCGGTCTCCCGGCACCGATAGGTAGGGGACCGTGTCGGGAATTGGGTCATCACCAATGCCTAGGACCCGGGGCAGGCTCAACAATGCGATATGCCACTCGAACTCCGGCAGTGCCTCTCCCTGCGTCACAACACGCTCGATACCAAAGGCCGTCCGAGCCAGGGCGGCGGCACGCGGTTGGCAGAGCAGGATCACGCTAGCGCCACGTTCGTAGAGTGGACGGCAGAAACGGATAAACTGAAGTGTATCGCCCAACCCTTGTTCGGTGTAGACCAGGATCCGTTGACCCCGAATATCCTCACCGTGCCACTCCGGTTGGGGATAATGGGGTTTCGGCGGCGCCCCGGGCGCAATGAACCGGGCTTCATAGGCCGGCCATCCGCGCTTGAAGTCGCCTGTCAACAACAGGGTTTGAGCGCGGCCGTTGGCTGCTGCCCCAAGACCGGGCTCGAGCGCCAACGCCCGATCGTAGGCGGCTACGGAACCGTCGAAATTGTGCAGGCAGCGCCGCGTATTGCCTAGATTGTTCCAGGCCTGGACCATGTCTGGTGCCACCTTGACGGCCGCTTCATAACAGGCGGCGGCGGCCTCGAATGCTTCGAGGTCAAATAAACGGTTGCCAATATCGTTCTGGAACGGCGCGACATTGCGGGCCAGTTCGGCGGCCCGGCAGAAGCTCCGGTAGGCCTCTTCCCGTGAACCGCAATCACGCGCCAAATCGGCCAGATTGGCCCAGGCCTCCGCATACCGGGGGTCGAGTTCGATGGCTCTCTGAAGGCTGGACCCGGCGGTTTCGGTCTCGCCGGCACGCCGCTGCGAACCGGCCAGGCCATTCCAGGCCTCGGCCGAAGCAGGCGCCAGGCGGATAGATTCTTCTCCTGCCTTGATGGCGCCTTCGATATCACCGGCGCCGCGTAGTGCCACTCCTAGGTAACTCCAGACGTCCGCGCGGCCTGGGTGGTGTTCCAATATCGCCTGGTAACGTCGGGCGGCGGTTTCAAACTCGCCGTTGCGGTGTTCGGCCAACGCGTCGCCCAAGGCGTCATCAATGTCGGACGGGTTTTCGTGCACAGTCACGTAACGGTCACCTCGCGCTCATCGGACCGGCTATGGTCATCCCCGCATTGGGTTTGATAATATGCCCCGGCCCCGCGGCGCGCGGGGACAGCCGGAGATCTGTATTCCGCGTTGGGGAATGGCGAAAACGAGGGGGACTGTTGCCATGGGCATCTTAAACATGCTGGTTGAGCACCATAAGAAAAATAAGATTCGCTCCCAGAATTTTGAGTTGTTCAAGGCCTGCATCGCCGCCGGCGCGCTCATCGCCATGGCCGATGACGATATGGTGCGCCGGGAGCAGGCGGCGTTCAACACCATGCTGCGGGCGATCGACAAGTTAAAGATCTATCAGACCACCCACGGCAAGGAGCTGTTCCAGGAGTTTGTCGAGAAGATCCAGAAAGACCCCGACGGCGGCCGCGCCGAAGCCATGGAGGCGATCGCAGCAGTCAAGGAAAACCCCGATTGGGCGATGACCCTGTTGATGATTTCGGCAACTATGATGGAGGCCGATGGCGAGATCCACGAAAACGAGCTCGAAGTCATCGGTCAGATCGGCAACATGCTAGGGATTGATTCAAGCACCGTTGAATCCCTTAAGATCGATATTAAGGACGAAATCTTTCGCGTCTGATGTTCCGGCTGGCTGGTGCCTCAGGGTCGTGGCCGTACCATGGTGAATACGCTCTCTACCGACGTGTAGTCCTGATAGCCCATGCGCGCTACCGGGCGCACCTGTTCAATGTCGATCAGTCCATCATTGAGAAAGGCGTCGCGGATATGTACGCCGACAACACGACCGGAGACGATGGCATTGGTGCCCCCGTGACGATCGGGGGGCAGTTCCAAGGTCATGTAAAACCGGCATTCGAGATGGATGGGAGCGGCCTTAACCCGGGGTGGGGCCACGAGTTCGGAAGGTTCGGTCTCCAAGCCGGCCAGCTCAAACTCATCGACATCCGGTGCGGCCGGCGCGCTCGAAGCATTTATCTGCTCACGCAACTCCCAGGTCACCATGTTGCAGACGAACTCCCCGGTTGCTTCCGCGTTGGCCCTTGAATCCTTGAGACCGCTCGGCTGCCGACCGCCGGCGGCAAACATGACCATCGGCGGATCGCCGGAAACCCCATTGAAGAAGCTGTATGGCGCCAAATTGATGACACCATCTGGGCTGACACTTGATATCCAGCCGATGGGGCGTGGAACGACACAGCTCTTGAAGGGATCGTGCGGCAGTCCATGCGGTTCGTCAGTATTCCAGAACATGTTCTCTCCTCGTTTGACGTGGGAACCCGATACGACGGCCGGGTGCCGGATTCTCTTTGGGAAAATAGGAAATCCCGGTACCCGCGGAAAGCGACAAAGAGTGGTGTCTGACGTCAGCACCCTTGGGACATTTGAGCCTGTTTCTTAATGGAGGATTTGGCTCATCACGCTTTGATGTTAAGCCGCTCGTCGTTGATGGTTCAA
>Ga0056126_10000534_pt1 | contig 12900 bp, 15 predicted proteins | sample WorMetLIZAISLAND_FD_71117 | JGI IMG/M metagenome (GOLD analysis project Ga0056126, IMG submission 71117) | Marine gutless worms symbiont microbial communities from Max Planck institute for Marine Microbiology, Germany - Inanidrilus manae... ...
AATGCCCATTGATGATCCGTGATCACAAAACGCTCTGCTGTCATTCAAACCTCCTTCGAAAGGTAGGGTGAAGCACAAATCAACCCGTTTGGGAATCCTGAATCTCAACAGATCCTAGAGCACGACCGGGATGTCGACGGCATCCGCAATGGCCCGGAAATAGGCCTCGACACCGCCGTCGGGGACCGGAAAGTAGGCCTCGAGAATAGCCAGGATGCCGTCGGCGCCGAGCGCTTCGTAGGTTTTCGCCTGGTCGACGGCGTCCGCCGTCGCCGTCGAAGCGACCCCGACGATCACCGGAACCCGGCCTTTGGCGGCCTCTATGGTGGTTCGGGCCACTGCTTTTCGCTGCTCACTGTTGAGATAGGCGAACTCTCCGGTTGAACCCAGGGGTGTCAGGCCGTGGACACCGGCCTCGATGAGGTCATCGCAAAGGCGCGCCAGGACATCGGTGAGCACGTTGCCGGAAGCGTCGACCGGCGACACCAGATAGGGGAATACGCCCTGAAAACTGCCTTCGTGCCGATCCGCCATCTGCTTGTTCTCCGGGTCGCAACTGTCCATTCGGCTCCCCCTTCGCCAGGATAGAACAGGCCGATGGGCCGGGGAAAGGCCGCGGGCATCCCGCGGCGATCGGGAAAATGACGGACGACAAGCAGGCAAATCGTGTTATAACAAACCTACCCATAAGATATTGGGGGGAGGCGGTCTCCAATCGTTGATTGGATCGCCATGGACGAAACCAGCAACAGACACTGGCCGAAAACGCCAGACGGGGTGACCGACTGGGAGCGCGTTTTCGAAGACCCGGACACCGGTCTGATCGCCATCGCCTGCCGGCCCGGTACGCCCGACGAGCTAAAAAGCACGGTCATCGTCATCATCAAGAAACTGTTCAAGCGCGACAGCGACCAGGCCGTTGCCGGAAAGCTGATCACCTACGTCGACAAGGTCATTCCCGACAGCGCCCCGATCGAGGCTATGGATACCCTGCGCGCCAACACGACGAAGGTGATGCGTCGCATCAAGGAAGACCGGATCAGACGGGCGACCGCCTACGCCGAGGCGAAAAAGGCAAAGACAATCGACATATCCTCCGGCCAACGAGCGGAAAGGCGATCCGGGACCAGCACCGGCCTCGGCCGGGAGGGTTTCTTGGGCCGTCACGGGATCATCGCGGCCGGGATCGTTCTCGTAGGCGTCGTCGGCTCGATCCTCGCCTACGTTTATTTCGACTCCGCATCCGACAAGGATGCGTCCGAAATCCGCGCCCTCGCCTGGGCCCGCGATGCCGTCACCGAGCAGTTGCCCAATGACAAATGGAAGGTCACCGCCGCCACCATTGGGACGGAAGGCCAGATCAAGATCGATGTCCTCATTGGAGACCCATGGCACGTCAAGACGGTCATGGGCTTTAATGCCATCACCCGGACGCAGTTCGTCTCGGAAGTCTGTCCGCCGAAGGACAGCGGCGTAATGACGCTGGTCGAGGACGGCTGGCGGATTTGGATCACGCTGATATCGAAGACCGCCGTCCTGACCGGCAAGACCTGCCGCTACTAGGCCGGAAGACCAGGCGCCTGACCAAAGGCCAGTTTATCGTCCGGGCGAGGGGAAGCTGCTGGCCGGTACGGCCAGGCCCTGGCCGCGCTTCTTGTTGGCGTCATAGGCGTAGCCGACGTGAAGTGCCACCAGCCGGTAGCTGCCGTCCGGTTCCTTCTTAAGGATCGGCGAGCCAGAATCGCCAGGCAGTGCGTCGCATCCGTGCAGCGCCAGCGTCAGACCTTTGACCCGGCCCCAGATCGGGCAGCCGTCATGGGCGGTCAGCACGTGGCGCTTGTCGGCGCTGTAACCAGCTTGAACGAAAGGGCCGGTTGCGGCGCCCATCCGGCTGTACTCGCTGCCGGATAGCGCCCGCGGTTCGACCATACCGGTCACCGGCGACGGGTCTTCGGCCAAAGTGACCAACGCCCAGTCGCTTGCGAACGACGTGATCGCCGTCGGTTTCCGGGGCTCATATTTCGGCGCCGTTTGAACCTTGACGGCTTTCGCGTGGAACAGGTATTCGCCTTTCTGCCAGCCGGCGACGAAATGCAGGGACACGGCCGGCAGGTACGTCCGTGTGCGTTTATTCCACAGGCAATGAGCGGCTGTCAGCACCAGCTTCGGGGCGATCACCGTCGCCGTACAATGACCGCCCGTGCGCCGGTTGAGCCGGCCGACGGCGCGCCACGGGTAGTCCCGGGTGTCGACAGCGACCCGGTGGTCAGTTCCGGGCGCGCTCTTCAATCGGGTCAGGCGGTCGTGCAGCTTCTTGTCGGCGGCGAGGATGTCAGAAGCCAACACCAGCACTGCTAGGGCGCCTGCCATCGATATCAAGGCGTTCATGCCGACTTGCGCAATTGGCGGGAAATGGAACCAGTGAGCCCTTTGAACAATGGCGGTGAGGGTGGGATTCGAACCCACGAAACGGTTTCCCGTTTGCTGGTTTTCAAGACCAGTGCCTTCAACCACTCGGCCACCTCACCCCACAGGGCCTCACCTTGCCCGGCGCCGCAGTTTCGCCGCCGGAGCAGATTTCTAGCCGTCTCCAGGCCCGCCTTCAAGGTTTGCTTGGGGTCTTGATCTCACGCAATTTCGCGGCGCCACCGATCGCTTATGATTCGGTCAAATTCTCTGTTGGGGCCTGCCGACGGCCCCTTGTCCAAAAGGAGGAACGATCCATGGCGACGGAGTATCCGGAACTGGCGCGTGAGCTGACGGTCGCGATCCGCGATCTGAAGAAAGGCATACCGGAAACCATGAAGGGCTTTTCGGCCATGGCCGCGGCAGCGACGGCGCCGGGCGTGCTCGACACCAAGACCAAGGAATTGATCGCGACGGCCATCAGTGTGGCGGCGCGCTGCGACGGTTGTGTGGCGTTCCACGTTAAGGCCGCGGTGAAGAACGGCGCCACTCGCCAGGAGGTCCTGGAAACACTGGGCATGGCCGTCTACATGGGCGGCGGGCCGTCCATGGTCTATGCGGCCCAGGCGCTCGAAGCCTATGACCAGTTCGCCCCGGCGGCGGCTGATCCAGCCGCTTGAAGCCGGCCGGCAGCACTACCGACGTGCATAATCGGGGCCGCCGGTAGTATACTGTCGTCATGGTCACGCAGCATTTCACTGCCATCTTGGTCGCCGTCACCGGTGCCGGTCTCGTCGCCGCCAATTGGGACCTGGTCGCCGGGGCCTATATGGTGCGTTACCTCGACGCGACGTCTTGGTCTTTCATGTGTTTCTGAACGCCGGCCTTCCGGCGTTGTCGAGCGCTTTTTTCACTGCACTCCTTATCGATTACATCGCCGGGATCCACCCCAAACACATTGGTGTGATCGATCCCGCTCGCAGGCCGCCGGGGTTGTGAGAGATACCCAGGTTCGTGATAGACTTTGTTGTCCAAACACAGCAACGGGTCGTTCGCCATGCCGGGCCATAAACCGCCGAGCCATAATCCGCCGAGAGCGCGTCTTCACGGGATTGTCGTGTTGTTGTTCATCTTCGCTGTTGCCCTCGCAGGCCCGACGCAAGCGATCGGCGCCGATAGGCCCTTCGCCGAGATCCTGCGATCAATCGTCACGGTCAATGCTACCATCCCCGAGGATGCCCGTACGGCCCATTCCTTGGGAACGGAACGGGAAGGAAACGGTGTCGTCATCGGAGACGACGGTCTGGTCCTGACCATCGGCTATCTGATCCTCGAGGCATCGGCGGTTCTGATCACGGAAGGGACGAACAAACCGGTCTCGGCCGACATCGTCGCTTATGACCACGCCACCGGGTTCGGCCTGCTCCGCGCACCGGCGCTGGCTGGCATTGAACCGCTGCCGCTCGGTCGATCCGGCGACCTGGCGGAAGGGGGGCGGGGGCCCTCGCGGTCTCGTCCGAAGGCACCAGCCGGCGGTCCCCGGTAATGCCGGTCGCCGTGGTTTCGCGCCGTGAGTTTGCCGGGTACTGGGAATACCTGTTGGACAAAGCCATCTATACCATGCCCTATCATGACTCCTATGGCGGTGCCGCATTGTTGGATTCCGAAGGGGCGCTGGTTGGCATCGGCTCGCTGTTCGTCAACGACGCCGATCCCAGCGGTGAGGCGGCACCCGGCAATCTCTTCGTGCCGATCGATCTCTTAAAACCGATCCTGGCGCAATTGGTCGAGAGGGGACGGGCATCCGGCCCGGCCAATCCCTGGCTCGGTCTTTACGCTGGCGAGGCCCAGGGCCGCGTCTACGTCAGACGGATCGCCCGCGGCGGACCGGCGGAAACGGCCGGTGTCAAACCCGGCGACATCATCATCGGGGTCGGCGGACGCCGGGTCGCGAGCCTCGCAGATTTCTACCGGAAAATCTGGGCGCGCGGTGCGGCTGGTGTTGAAGTCGGTGTCGACATTCTGCCCATCGGGTCCAAGGACCTAGCCATCGAGAACGTCAGCATCCGCTCGCTCGACCGCCACAACTGGCTGAAACTCCGCCACCCGCAATAATACGCGACCTCCCTTATATGAAGCCAAACAGATTGTGTCCGGGTTGATCGCGCGTCTAATGGCTAGACGCATCGACTGGCAATTATTGGGAGTTGTGGTTCCAAAGGCGCTATGGCAGAACGCTGCCATGATGCTGATCGTTTCCATGCTGCCGGGCCCGCGGGTTATGGATCGTTGGATTGCCGCTTTTCTGCTGACCGCTCTCCTTACCATCTCAACGGTTCCGGCCGCGCCGGCCGAGGAAACGCCACCGCCGTTCGGGCCCTGGCTCGAAGACCTGAAAGAGGAAGCGCGCCAAATCGGTGTTGGCGAGGCGACTATCCAGCGGGTGCTCGCCGGCATCAAGCCTTTACCGAGGGTCATCGAGCTGGACCGAAGGCAACCCGAGTTCATGCTGACGTTCTGGAGCTATCTCCAGCGAAGCATCAACGACAAACGGATCAACTCCGCGCGGGCGCTGATGGTGAGGCACCGCGAGCTGCTCGAAAAGATCTCGGCCCAATACGGTGTCCAATCCCGTTTTCTCGTCTCTTTTTGGGGCCTGGAGAGCAACTTCGGCGAATACACCGGGTCCTTTCCGGTCGCCGGTGCCCTGGTGACCCTGGCCCACGATCGCCGCCGGGCGCGGTTTTTCCGGGCCCAGCTGCTGGCCGTATTGAAACTGATGGACAGGGGTGATATCGCCGCCGACGCCAAAGGGTCCTGGGCCGGAGCCATGGGCAACCATCAGTTCATTCCGACCACCTACCGGGATTTCGCCGTCGACTTCGACGGTGATGGAAAGCGCGACCTTTGGAACAGCCTGCCTGATATCTTCGCCTCGGCCGCCAACTACCTGAGCCGGTCCGGCTGGGATGCGAAGCGGACCTGGGGGCGTGAGGTGCGGCTTCCGAAAGAATTCAATTTTGAACTGGCCGGGCTGACGATCGGCAAGTCCTTGGCCGATTGGCAAAAAATCGGGGTGCGCCGCGCCGACGGCCGCGATCTGCCACGTGTCGATATCGAAGGATCGATCGTTCTGCCTGCCGGATCGCAGGGACCGGCCTTTCTGGTCTACAAGAACTACCGGACGATCCTCGTCTGGAACCGGTCTATCCTTTACGCGCTTGCCGTCGGCCACCTGGCGGACCGGATCGGCGGCGGCGGCGGGCTGTTGGCCAAGCCGACCAAAGGCGACGTTCCGATGTCGAGGCGAGATATCGTCGCCTTGCAAACCGTTCTCGCGGAGAAGGGATTCGATGCCGGCGGCGCCGATGGAATTGTCGGCCCGGCGACACGCCAAGCCATCAAGGCCTTCCAGAAGAGCGTCAACCTGCCGCCGGACGGGTACCCATCGATGGGATTGTTGGAGCGGTTGCGTGGGACCAGCGGGTGAACCAGCGGGTGATCCGGCGGGTGAGCCGGCGCGAGGCCTTCGCGCGAAATCGCCTGCAGCCCTTGCCCGCGCGGGCCGCAATCCGTAAAATACGCAACATAATGTGAATGGTGTCACGGTGTTCTACCAGATATCGTAAGTTTCACCGCGCTGCCGAAACAGGCGAGGCCAATTACAAGGGGTATGCGGGGCTGACCAAACGCTTGGCAAGACTGATGGTTGTCGCCTCGGTGCTGGTCGTCGCTGCCTGTGCCGAGACCCGTTTCGTCGTCCATTCGGCAAAGCGGGTCATGGGCCCGTCGGAAGAGCCGCCCAAGGCCGACTACAAGATCGGTAAACCGTACCAGATCAAGGGCGCCTGGTACTATCCGCGTGAAGATTTCGAATACGACGAAACCGGGATCGCGTCGTGGTACGGCACCAAATTTCACGGCCGGCGCACCGCTAACGGCGAACTCTATGACATGAACGCGCTAACGGCGGCGCACCGGACGCTGCCGATGCCAAGCTATGTGCGCGTCACCAACCTGGAGAACGGGCGCAGCCTGATCGTTCGGGTCAACGACCGCGGCCCATTTGCGCGCGGCCGCATCATCGATATGTCGCGGCGCGGGTCTCAGTTGCTCGGTTTCCAAAAACAGGGAACGGCGCGGGTTCGTGTTCAAATCCTCGCCGACCGCAGCCGGGCCATGAAAGCAAGGTTGAAGAACAGGGCGGAACTGGCCAAGGTCGGTTCACCGATCACAGTCGATCGCCTGCCGAAACCGCGTGTACAAAGCCAATCCCTGCCGCCGCCTGCACCGGCCAGTCCCGTCCCCCCGGCACCAGCCTCGGCCGCACCGGCCGAAACGCAGAGCCAAAGCGTCATTGCCACGCCCGAGCCTGTCGCCCAGGAGGAGGCCTTCGAGCCGAGCGGCGTCGTCGAGCAGAGACCGGTCGGCTCGACACAAATCTATATCCAGGCCGGCGCCTTCGGCCGTTACGACAACGCCAACAAGGTTCGCGCCAAACTGAGCCCCCTAGGGCCGGTCAAACTGAGCCAGGTCCTGGTTAACGGCCGCGATCTCTATCGCGTCCGGCTTGGTCCGCTGGCCAGCGTCGCGGCAGCATATCGGATGCTGGGCGCGGTCGCCGATGCCGGTTATCCCGAGGCGAGAATAATCGTAGAATAGCGTCTGTCCGCGGTTGATTGCGACATCAGTCATGTTTGTTGAGCATTAAGATAAACTAGTAAAATCAGTAGATTATGAAAAATTTTTCAATAATTTTGTTAACTTGCGCATTGCTTGTGTTGGGCGGTGCCGGTCCGGCTTCGGCCATCGATACTGCCGCCCGCGAGGCGATCATGATCGACTACGACACGGGCGCGGTATTGTTCGAGAAGAACGCCGATCAGCCGATGCCGCCGGCGTCCATGAGCAAGCTGATGACCCTCTATCTTCTGTTCGAACGGGTGCGCGACGGTGCATTGTCGCTCGACGACACCTTTCGGGTTAGCGAGAACGCCTGGCGCAAGGGCGGTGCCAAGAGCGGCAGTTCGACCATGTTTCTGTTGCCCAACAAGCGGGTTCGCATTGAGGATTTGATCCGCGGCATTATCGTGCAGTCGGGAAACGACGCCTGCATCGTCGTTGCTGAGGGGATTTCCGGCACGGAAGAGGCTTTTGCCGAAGAGATGACGGCACGTGGGCGCGAAATGGGCCTGAAGAACAGCCTATTCAAGAATTCCACGGGCTGGCCCGATCCCGAGCACAGGATGTCGGCCCGCGATTTGACGATCTTGGCGAAACGCCTGATCCACGATTTTCCCGACCTATACGGTTACTTCAACGAGGTCAAATTCACCTACGCTGGCATCAAGCAGAACAACCGCAATCCTTTACTCTACAAGGACATGGGCGCCGACGGCCTGAAGACCGGACACACGGAGGAGGCCGGTTACGGATTGACCGCGTCGGCGATGCGCGGCGGCCGGCGCCTGATCCTGGTCGTCAACGGACTGCCCTCGAAAAAGGCGAGAAGTCAGGAACCGGAACGGCTCCTCGAATGGGGGCTTCGCGAGTTCGGCAACTTCGCCCTTTTTTCCGCCGGCGAAACGGTGGACACGGCGGACGTCTGGCTGGGCAAAAAGCCGACGATTCCCCTCGTCATCGAGAAAAAGCTGCTTATTACACTGTCGCGCAAGGCGCGCCGCAACATGAAGGTCCGCGTCGTTTATGGCGGTCCCATCCCGGCACCGATCGAAAGAGGCACTGAGGTGGCTATGCTCGTCGTGACGGCGCCCAACCGCGACCCCCTCGAAATCCCGCTGGTCGCTGGGGAAAGCGTCGCCCGGCTGGGCCTTATCGGACGTCTGGGCGCGGCCCTTTCGGCCATCATCTGGGGCCGGTCGGGGTAGGGCCGCATGGCCCGCGGTAAGTTCGTCACGCTCGAAGGCGGTGAAGGCGGCGGCAAGTCGACCCAGGCCGAGAAACTGGCGGCAGCACTTGCGGAGCGGGATGTCGAATCGATCCTCACCCGGGAGCCCGGCGGATCGCCCGGGGCCGAAGAAATCCGCCGCCTCCTGGTGACCGGCGATCCAGAACGCTGGCAACCGTTCAGCGAAGTCTTGCTCCACTATGCGGCGCGCTTCGAACACGTTCACAACACCGTTTTGCCGGCGCTGGACTCCGGCCAATGGGTAATCAGTGACCGGTTCGCAGACTCGACCTTGGCCTATCAGGGCTACGGCCACGACATGGACTTGGACGACATCGCTGCCATCCATCGCATGGCGCTCGGAGAATTCGGGCCCGACTTGACCGTCATCCTCGACTTGCCGCATGAAACCGGCTTAGCGCGGGCCGGTAGCCGGGCCGACGCCGAGGACAGGTACGAAAGAATGGAAGAAGCCTTTCACGATCGCCTCCGAAGCGGTTTCCTGTCGATCGCTGAAATGTACCCGGAACGTTGCTGTGTCGTCGATGCAACGGTCGGTATCGAAGCGGTGCATCGAGCCATCCTGGACGCCGTGGAAACCCGCTTGTTGGCAGGAAATCGGTAATGGCGGCGACAGCGGACCCGGCGTCTGACGAACCCTGGCCACCGCCGCCACATTTGAACGCCGATCTTCTTGGGCAGGAACCGGCGGAAAGGGAATTGCTGGAGGCGTTTCACGGCGGCACGTTTGCCCACGCTTGGCTGATTTCGGGCCCCAAGGGCATTGGCAAGGCGACATTGGCCCATCGGTTCGCCCGCTACGTCCTGTCTCAAGGCGATACCGACCGCTTCGGCGGCGCTGGCGGAAACGGATTGTTCAATACGCCAGAGGCACTGCCCGATAGCCTTTATTTAGCGCCGGACTCATCGGTCTTCCGGCGCGTCTGCGCAGGTGGGCACACGGATTTTCTCGCCGTCGAGCGGACCGTCAACGACAAGGGGCGGCTAAGGACCGAGATCATTGTTGACGACGTCCGCCGCGTGCCGGTTTTTTTCGGTCATACCGCCGGGGAAGGGGGGTGGCGGGTCGTCGTCGTCGACAGCGCCGATGAGATGAACCGCAATGCGGCCAATGCGCTGCTTAAGGTACTGGAAGAACCTCCTGACCGCTCCGTCCTGCTTCTGGTCAGCCACAACCCGGGGCGACTGCTGCCGACGATCCGATCGCGGTGTCGGAACCTGCCCTTGTTGCCGTTGGCCGACGACATCCTGAAAATGCTCCTGAAACGATATCTAAGCGAGTTGCCCGACGATCAAGCCGCGATCTTGTCCCGGCTCGCCGCCGGCAGTATCGGTGATGCCGTGAAGCTCTGGGAATCCGGCGGCATCGAGCTCTACAACGTCACCCTCGAACTGTTGGCTTCGGCGCCGGACCTGGATGTGGAGGCCATTCATCGCTTTGCTGAAGAGCTTACGGCGCGCGGCAAGGAGCCGCAGGCGTTCGCCACGGCCATGGAACTGCTCAAAGGCATTCTCTTGCGGCTGACGCGAAATGCCGCCCAATCCGGCTCGGTCTCCATGGACATCGATAGCCGCGAGGACGAGGTGATCCGCGCCATAGCGCCCATGGCCACGCTTGATCGGTGGCTTGAGGTGTGGGAAAACGTCGGTGAATTGATCGAGCGCGCCGACGCCGTAAATCTCGAACACAAGCAGGTCGTACTGAACGTTTTTTCCGAGATCGGCAGCGCCGTGCGTCGATAAGTCGAACGCCGGTTCTATATTTTCCTTCCCCGAAGGTCCCTATGGATAAACGTTACTACGTCACCACACCGATCTATTACGTCAACGATGCACCGCACATCGGACACGCCTACACGACGCTGGCCTGTGACGTGGTTGCACGGTTCAAGCGTTTGGACGGTTACGATGTTAAGTTCCTGACCGGTACCGACGAACACGGCCAGAAGGTCGAAAAGTCGGCGACGGCGGCCGGGATTGATCCGCAGGCGTTCACGGACAAGGTTTCGCAGAACTTCCGCGAGCTAGCCGAAACCATGGGGTTTTCCAACGACGATTTCATTCGCACGACGGAACACCGCCATACGGTGGCCTGCCAGGACCTGTGGCGCCGCTTGCAGGAAGCCGGTGAGATCTATCTCGGTTCCTACGCCGGTTGGTATGCCGTGCGTGACGAGGCCTTCTATGGCGACGACGAGCTGACGACCAACGCAGAGGGAAAGAAGGTGGCGCCGAGCGGGGCCGAGGTCGAATGGGTCGAGGAACCGAGTTACTTCTTTCGGTTGTCGGCCTGGCAGGACCGGCTGCTGGAGCATTACGAGAACAACCTGGACTTCATCCTGCCAGCGACCCGCAGGAACGAGGTCGTCAGTTTCGTCAAGGGCGGTCTACAGGACCTCTCGGTCTCGCGGACCACATTCAACTGGGGTGTGCCCGTTCCCGGCGATGATGCGCACATCATGTATGTGTGGCTGGACGCGTTGACCAACTACATCACCGCCGTCGGTTATCCGGAGACGGAGGGCGGGGAATATGCGCATTACTGGCCGGCCGATCTGCACATGGTCGGCAAGGACATCTTGCGCTTCCATGCCGTTTACTGGCCGGCCTTTCTGATGGCCGCTGGACTTGAACCGCCGCGGCGCGTCTTTGCCCACGGCTGGTGGACCAACGAGGGACAAAAAATCTCGAAATCCCTGGGCAACGTCATCGACCCGCATGATCTTGTTGACAAGTACGGTCTCGACCCAGTCCGCTATTTCCTGCTGCGTGAGGTACCCTTCGGCAACGACGGCGACTTCTCGCACCGCGCCATGGTCGGCCGCCTGAACGGCGAACTGGCCAACGATTTCGGCAACCTGGCGCAACGTGTGCTTTCGATGGTCCACAAGAACTGCGAGGCGACAGTACCGCAACCGGGCGTTCTTTCCGACGCCGACGAAACCATGCTTGGCGCCGCCGACGGCCTTTTAGACACTGTTCGCGAGAAGATCGACCGGCAAGCCTTCAACGAGGCGCTCGACACCATCTGGCAGGTGGTTCGGACCGCCAACAGTTACGTCGATTCGCAGGCTCCGTGGAAGCTGCGCAAGGAAGATCCACAACGTATGGGGACGGTCCTCTATGTGTTGGCTGAGGTCATCCGCAAGCTTGCTGTGCTGACCCAGCCGTTCATGCCCGACGCCTCGTCGAAACTGCTCGACCAATTGGCACAAGTTGAGGAGAACCGGTCGTTCTCGACCCTCGCTGCCGGTGAGCGCCTGAAACCCGGCGCCGAATTGCCGAAACCGGAAGGTATTTTCCCGCGTTTCGTAGATGACGCGGGATAATCCGGCCGTTTGACAGGAAGTGAAGACAAACACATTCAGGCTTGGTAAACTGTCATCGGCTTAGGTACGGAATTGGAGGCACCGCCTCCGATTGGAGGAGATGATCAAGCCATGCCGCAGGTAAATACCGTCGTCCGAATTTCTTTGGTGGCCGGAGTTGCCGCCCTTTTTTCCTTGCGCGCCGGAGACGTCTCCGCCGCCGAGTTGGTGATGTTCGATTCCCCGGTATGCGAATGGTGTGAGGTCTGGGAGGAAGAGGTCGGTATCGTCTACAACAAGACCGAAGAAGCCTGCGTCGCTCCCATTCGTCGGGTGTCCGTCTACGACGAACGACCGGAGGATCTGAAGTCCGTGCGCTCCGTTGTATTCACGCCGACTTTTGTCTTGGTCGACGGCGGTAGCGAGGTCGGGCGAATCTTGGGATATCCGGGTGAAAGCCATTTCTGGGGCCTTCTCGGGCAAATGATCCAACGAATCGATACCGTTTCGGCAGTCTCAACAAACTGTGAACGGCGCGGCAATACCGCGGCGAACCGGGGACAAATAGCCGACGATTCATAAGCAATACGCGAGGATTACCAAAAAAAACCCGTAGATTGGTGGAAAATACATTCGAAATCGCGTATATAAAGAGCAGATCGTAGTTTTTGTTTCTTTCGTGAGCAGGAGTTTCGATACCATTTCATAGGTTTCCGTTACCGGGGGACGACATATGCAAGTTCAAGACGTGCTCAGCAATGCCAAGCGGGCGAGCCGTTTTTTGAAGGCTTTAGCCAACGACAATCGACTGGTCATTCTCTGTGCATTGGTTGATAGCGAGAAAAGCGTTGGCGAATTGGAGCAAATCTTAGGCATTCGCCAACCGACACTGTCACAGCAATTGGCGCGGTTGCGTGCCGACAAGATGGTTTCGACGCGCCGCGAGTCGAAACAGATTTTTTATAGACTGGCGAGCGAAGAGGCCGAAAAAATGATCGGCCTGCTCTACGAGCTTTTCTGTTCAGAAGGCGTCGAAGAAGGCCAGGCCTGTGGTGTCGCGACGGACAGCGACGCTGTTGCCGGCGGCAAGATCGACGACGAGGAAGCGGAAGCCGCGTGATAACGGCCCGTCTTCTGTGTCGTCCGTTAAGAAGCCCTAATTTCGCGGGGTCTTGGGCTGATTGACGTCCAGAATGTTTCCATGATTTCACGCAACAGATCCGCCAGCCATTTGAGGATGAGGCGCAGGTTGTGGCC
>Ga0056126_10000537_pt1 | contig 12827 bp, 13 predicted proteins | sample WorMetLIZAISLAND_FD_71117 | JGI IMG/M metagenome (GOLD analysis project Ga0056126, IMG submission 71117) | Marine gutless worms symbiont microbial communities from Max Planck institute for Marine Microbiology, Germany - Inanidrilus manae... ...
GGCCTTGATCCCGTCGTCATCGGCGCGCTGCTGGCCGATGAGACGCGGCCGCGGGCCGAGGAATTCGGCGACGGTCTCCTGGTCATCCTCAGGGGCGTCAACCTCAATCCCGGCGCCGATCCGGAAGATATGGTTTCGCTGCGCATGTGGATCGACCGGAACCGGGTGATCAGCGTGCGGGCTCGAAGGCTGATGGCTGTCGAGGACGTTCGAAACGCCCTTGCGAAAGGGCGAGGGCCGCAGACCTCGGCCGATTTCCTCGCCCATGTGGCGCGGCGGCTGGTCGATCGCATGGGACCGTTCATGGAAGGCCTGGACGATGCCATCGATGACCTGGAGGAGCAGATGATCGACAGCGCGCAGCGCGAGATCAGGCAGCGACTGGCATCGGTCCGCCATCAGGCCATCGTCGTGCGCCACTATCTGGCCCCTCAGCGGGAAGCGACGAACCGAGTCCTGGCGTCGGACCAGGCATGGCTGGGAGCGCCAAGCAAGGCGCGCATCCGCGAGGCCATGGACCGGGTCGTGCGGTACATCGAGGACCTCGACGCCATCCGCGAACGCGCCGGGGTCATCCAGGACGAGCTGATGAACCGGCTCGCCGAGCAGACGAACAAGACCATGTACATCCTCACCGTGGTCGCGGCGATCATGCTTCCGCTCGGTTTCATCACCGGTCTGCTGGGAGTGAACGTCGGCGGTATTCCGGGAGCGGAGTCGCCCTGAGGATTCGGCATTCTCTGTGCCGTTCTGGCCATACTCGTCGCGGCGCAGATTGTCGTATTCCGCCGGCTGCGCTGGTTGTGAACCGGCATCGACGTCCGGTGAGGATAAGGAAGCCTCGGCCCTGGCCTAGCAGGCTGCTGAAAAACGAGCCTGGATGATTGACCTCGTGCTTCGAGACGCTTCGCTCCTCAGCATGAAGCCAATCATGTCAACAGCTTGCCTCATCCTGAGCAGGCCCGGAGGGTCGTGTCGAAGGACGAGGCAAGCCCCTGGCACCGCTTTTTCAACAGCCTGCTAGACCCCCGGGCGGTTCGGGAACATGTGGGGGCTGATGAGTGTCTTGAACTTCGAAACGTCGGTGTTGGGCTTACCGAACAGGTAACCCTGGACATACTGCACGCCGCATTCGCGAACGAAAACCAAGCCCTTCTCCTCGTCGATCATCTCGGCGATGGTGCCGACCCCGAGCTCGCGGCAGAGCCCGACCAGGGCCTTGAGGAACGCCTTGCCCTTGTGCGCCTTCTGGGCGTTGCGCACCGCCGAGCCGTCCAGCTTGACGATGTCCATCTCGAGGGTGCTGAGGTACTGGAAGTTGGCGGCGCCGGCGCCGAAGTCGTCGAGGCAGACCTCGTGGCCGTTGTCGCGCAGCCGGCGGATAAAGGTGTTGGCCGCGTCGAGGTCGTCCATGCGGGCCGATTCGGTGATCTCGAACATCAGCCGGCCGCGCGTCCAGACGTTCTCGTTGAGCATCTCTTCGAGCTGGGCCAGGTACGACAGCGTGCCCACCGAATATCCTGAAACGTTGACCGCCACCGAAACGTTCGAGTTCCGGGGCGTCTTGTTGAGCCACTCGATTACCTTCTTGGCCATCGCCAGGTCGAAGTCGGCGATCATGCCGGTCTCCTCGGCGAAGGTGATCTGCTCGTAAGGGCTGCGACCCTCGCTGGCGGGGAACCGGGCCAGCGCCTCGTAGTGGTGGATGACGCCGGTGCGGGTGTCGATGATCGGCTGGAAGGCCACCTCGAACTCGGCCTTGGCCACCGTCGCCTTGAACGACTGGACCGACTCCACGGCCTCCTTGGCCAGCGACGAGATGCTGGTCGACAGGTTCTTGAGGGTGAAGTCGCTGCCTTTCAGGCTCTTGAACCGGTTGATGGTGTAGATGAGGCCGTTGGCGATGTCCTCTTCGCTGAGGTTCTCCTGGTCGACCTCGACCGTCGCCGACTCGACCTTCAGGCCCTCCTGGGTCGGATCGGCCTCGCGGATCAGGTCGCCGATGCGGTGTTCGAGCTGGGCGATGTCGAGGTCGGCGGTATGCACCAGACCGTAGCGGTCGTCGTCGATTCGTCCGGCGTCGTCGCCGGTGACCGAGTTGGCCCGCAATGCGGCACCGACGCTCATCAGGAGGTCGTGCTCGGCGGCATCGCCCATGCGCTCGCGCAGCTCTTCGTAGCCGGGCAGCGCGATCAGGGTCATCTGCCGTTCTTCTTCGCCGGGAGGCGCGCCGGCAAGCTCGCGAGTCACCATGTCGGCGAAACTATCCGAGTCGTGCAGCCCGGTTTCGCGGTCGCGCACCTGGGCGCCCCCGGCTTCTTCCCGGCGGGTCGGCACGCCGGTCCGCAAGGCCAGGAAGTAGTGACCGTCGAGGTCCTCGAGCTGGTAGCCGGCGAAAGCCAGCGGAGGCGTCACGCCCCGCGGCCCCTGGAGGCGGATGGTGACGTTCTCGATTCGGCCATGGCGGGAGGCGATCTGCAGCAAATCGCCGATGAGGTTTCGATCTTCCTTGGCCACTAGGTCTTCGATGGCCTGGCCCATCAGCGCCGCGGCATCGAGCCCGATCATCGCCTTGGTCGGGCCGGCGGCGAAGACGACCTTGCGCGCGGAATCGAGTTCGAGGAGCACTTCGGCCCAGCAGAAGGCCAGCGCGACGAAGCGGTCACGCTCCATCCGCAACCCGGACGCCTGGGGCGCCGATTCAGCCGGACGGTCAGATGCCACGTTCACCCCTGGCGTTCTCCGAAGTGTAATCGATCCTGGACCAGAAGGCCGACCACAACAAGTGAAAAACCCTTTCCTTCCAAAGTCCAAGCGAAGTGAGCCGGGTGGGGGGCTTGCCAGACTGGTCGGGGACGGCCACAAAAGGAGCCATGCCCGCCGCCGACCGTTCCTCTGCCGGTGATCGTACCGCGCCGCTGCGCGACGCCGAGACCTGGGTGTTCGACCTCGACAACACCCTCTACCCGGCCTCGTCCAACCTGTTCGGGCAGATCGACGAGCGCATGCGCGGCTACATCGCCGCCTATCTCGGCCTCGATCTCGACGAGGCCTACCGGGTGCAGAAGCAGTACTTCCGCGACTACGGCACTTCGCTCAGCGGGCTCATGAGCGTGCACGGCATGGATCCGGGTCCGTTCCTCGAGCATGTCCACGAGATCGACCTCGACCCCGTCGCGCCGAACCCGGCGTTGGAAGCGGCGCTCGGCAAGCTGCCCGGACGCAAGCTGATCTTCACCAACGCCACCACCGGCCATGCACGGCGGGTGATGGACCGCATCGGCATCGGCCACCACTTCGAGGCCGTGTTCGATATCGTCGATGCCGGTTACCAGCCGAAACCGCAGCCGGAGGTCTACGCGGCGCTGGTCGAGCGCCACGACATCGATCCGACCTCGGCGGTCATGGTCGAGGACATGGCCCGAAACCTTGCGCCGGCGGCGGCGCTGGGCATGGTCACGGTCTGGGTGAGGACCGGATCGGAGTGGGGCCGCCAAGGTGCCGACGGCGGCTTCATCGATCACGTCACCGAAGATCTTGCAGACTGGCTCACGGACGTCGTCGACAGCGCCGCCTGATCCCGCCGACCTCGGTTGACACCCGCCACCGGCTCCCGCATGGTCCGGCCCCATTGCCACCGGCTCCAACGCCAAAGGAAAGACTGCGCATCGCCATGACCACAGCCGAGATCGAAGCCACCATCGACGCCGCCTGGGAGGATCGCGACCAGATCGGCTCCACGACCACCGGAGCGATCCGAGACTCCGTCGACCAGGCCCTGGACCTGCTCGACACGGGCAAGGCCCGTGTCGCCGAGTCCCGCAACGGCGACTGGCACGTCAACCAGTGGCTCAAGAAGGCCGTGCTGCTGTCCTTCCGGCTCAACGACATGGCGCCCATACCGGGCGGCCCCGGCGGCGGCGGATGGTTCGACAAGGTGCCGTCCAAGTTCGCGGGTTGGGACGAGGCGCGGTTCCGCGCCGCGGGCTTCCGCGCCGTGCCCAACTGCACGGTGCGTCGGTCGGCCTACATCGCCCCAGGCGCCGTGCTGATGCCCTGCTTCATCAACCTCGGTGCCCACGTTGGTGCGGGCAGCATGATCGACACCTGGGCCACTGTCGGCAGTTGCGCGCAGATCGGCGCCGACTGCCACATCTCCGGCGGTACCGGAATCGGCGGCGTGCTCGAACCGTTGCAGGCCGTCCCGGTGGTCATCGAGGACAACTGCTTCATCGGGGCCCGCGCCGAAGTCGCCGAAGGCGTGCGCGTCGGCGAAGGCTCGGTGCTGTCCATGGGCGTCTACATCGGCGCCTCGACGCGCATCATAGACCGCGCCAGCGGCGAGACCTTCTATGGCCACGTGCCGCCCTATTCGGTGGTCGTCTCGGGGACCATGCCCGGCAAGCCGCTGCCCGACGGCAGCCCCGGTCCCGGCCTCTACTGCGCCGTGATCGTCAAGCGGGTCGACGAAAAGACCCGATCGAAGACCTCCATCAACGACCTGTTGAGGGAGTGACGGCCGCGCCGGGCCGGCACGCGATGACCCGCACCGTCGATCCCCTTGACCTCAGCCGTGCGCTGATCCGCTGTCCGAGCGTGACGCCGGTGGACGCCGGTGCCCTCGACGTGCTGCAGGGCGCCCTGGAAGACCTCGGGTTCGACTGCCACCGGCTGCCCTTCACGGCTCCGGGCACCGCCGACGTCGACAATCTCTACGCCTGCATCGGTAACGGCGAACCCAACTTCTGCTTCGCCGGACACACCGACGTCGTCCCGCCGGGTGACACCGCCGCGTGGAGCCGCGATCCCTTCGGGGCCGAGGTCGCCGACGGCCGGCTCCATGGTCGCGGTGCCGTCGACATGAAGGCGGCGATCGCCTGTTTCGTCGCCGCGTCGGCCGGGTTCCTGGCTCAGCGGGGGAGCGACTTCGGCGGCTCCATCAGCCTGCTGATCACCGGCGACGAGGAAGGACCGGCGCTGAACGGCACCGTCCGCGTGCTTGACTGGCTGGCGTCGCGCGGCGAAGCGCTCGACGCCTGTCTCGTCGGCGAGCCGACCAACCGTACGGCGCTCGGCGAGATGATCAAGATCGGCCGCCGCGGGTCGCTGAACGGGGTGCTCATCGTCACCGGCGTTCAAGGCCATGCCGCCTATCCGGACCGCGCCGACAACCCCATTCCCCGGCTGCTCAGGATGCTGACGGCGCTGGCCGAAACGCCGCTGGACGACGGCACGCCCCATTTCCAGCCATCCACCTTAACCCTGACCACCGTGGACGTCGGCAACCCCGCGACTAACGTCATTCCGGCGCGGGCGCGGGCCGGCTTCAACATCCGCTTCAACGACCTCCACGATGCCGAGGGTTTGCGGGCCTGGATCGAGGCCCGCTGCGCCGAAGCCGGAGGACCCTTCGAGCTTGCCACCGAGTGCAATGGCGACGCCTTCCTCAGCACGCCGGGACCACTGAGCGACCTCGTTTTTACAGCGGTGAAGGGGATCACCGGCCGCAGCCCCGAACTGAGCACCAGCGGCGGCACGTCGGACGCGCGGTTCATCAAGGACGTCTGCCCGGTGTGCGAGTTCGGCATGCCGGGCGAGACGGCCCATAAGGTGGACGAGAACGTTCCCCTCGCCGACATCGCGGCCCTCGCCGAAATCTACCGCGCGGTGCTCGACGGGTATTTTCCGGCGCCGCCCTGATGCCGCCGCTCTCGGAGACGGTGTCGGCGCTGTATGGCGCGCTTCGGCTGGCGCGCTTCGACGCCGGTGGCACGGCGTATTTCAACGCCACCGTGGAGGGCTTCTGGCGCTCGTTCTTCGCTGCCGTCTTGGTCCTGCCGCTGTTCGCCGCTCTTGTCATCAGCCGATATCCTCCGCAGGCCAACCTCGACGTCGAGCCGCTCCGTTTCCTCCTCGTCGAAGGCGTGACCTACGTGATCGCGTGGGTGGCCTACCCGGTGGTCATGATCTCCCTGACCCGGGCGCTGGGCTGCTGGGAGCGTTTCGTGCCCTACATCGTCGCCTACAACTGGTGCGCGGTCTGGCAAAACCTGGTGCTGGTGCCGATCGCGCTCCTGGCGAACGCCGGCGTCCTCCCTGGAGACGTGGCGACGATCCTGTATCTGACCGCCCTCGGATACGTCCTCGTGTACACTTGGTTCGTCGCCCGCGCGGCCCTGGAACTGCCGCCGTTCACCTGCGCCGCCCTCGTCATCCTCGACTTCGCCCTCAGCGTCGTGATCACAACGATCTCGAACAGCCTGTATTGACCGCCGATCAGAAGGCGACGCGGACCAGATAGAGGCCTTCCGGCGGTGCCGTCGGCCCGCCGCGGGCGCGATCCCTTGCCGCCAGCGCGGCTTCGACATCGGCGGCCGTCCACTTGCCTTCACCCACCCGCTTCAGGGTGCCGACCATGTTGCGGACCTGGTGGTGCAGAAACGACCGCGCCCGGGCCTCGATCTCGATGCCCTCGCCGTCGCGGCGTACATCGAGAACGTCGAGTGTCTTGACCGGCGACTTGGCCTGGCAGATCGCGGCGCGAAACGTTGTGAAGTCGTGGCGGCCGACGAGCACTCGGGCGGCGGAGGCCATGGCATCGGCGTCCAGCGGACCCGGCACCCACCACGCGCGGCTGCGCTCGACCGCAAGCGGTGCCCGGCGGTTGACGATGCGGTAGCGATAGACCCGCTCGCGGGCCGAAAACCGGGCGTGGAAGTCGTCCTCGACGACCTCGGCGGCGAGCACCGCCACGGCCGCCGGCCTGAGGTGGAAATTGACCGCATCGCGCACGGTCTCGGCGGGCCAGTCGCGCACCAGATCGACATGCGCCACCTGGCCAAGGGCATGGACGCCGGCGTCGGTGCGCCCGGCGGCGAGCACGGTGGGCGTCTCGGCGGAGAAGCGGATGATGGCGTCTTCGACCGCCTGCTGGACCGAGGGACCGTTGTCCTGGCGCTGCCAGCCGACGAAGCCGGTGCCGTCGTATTCGAGGACCAGGCGATAGCGGGGCATGATGCAGCTCAGGCCAACCGGGTCCCGACGGCAAGGGCATAGCCCCGCAGGAACGCCGCCGTCTCGGCCGATGCCTTGCCTGGCCGCTGAACGACCAGCGGGCGCAAGGCGCCATCGCCACAGGCGATGGTCATCCGGTCGTCGAGCACCGTTCCGGGCTCGCCGGACTGGCCGTCGATCTCCGCTGCCAGCACCTTGATGCGCTGCCCGTCGTGCTCGAACCACACCCCTGGCCAGGGGTTCAAAGCGCGGATGGTGCGGTCCAGTTCCTCGGCCGGCCTTGACCAGTCCAATCGCCCCTCGTCCCGCTGTAGCTTGGCCGCGTAGGTTGCGCCCTCCTCCGTTTGCGGCACGGGCACGAGCGTTCCGTCGGCGATGCCGGCCAATGCCTCGACCATCATCTTTGCGCCCAGCGCGGCCAGCGCGTCGTGGAGTTCGGCGGCTGTCGTTCCGCTGGTGATCGGCACCCGACCGGCGAGAACCGAGGGGCCAGTGTCGAGTCCATCGTCCACCTGCATGATGGTGACACCGGTCTCCGCATCGCCGGCGAGGATCGCCCGCTGGATGGGCACCGCGCCCCGCCATCGCGGCAGCAGCGAGGCATGCACGTTGAAACAACCCAGCCGCGGCCCGTGCACCACCGCGGGCGGCAGGATCAGGCCGTAGGCCGCGACGACCCCCGCGTCGGCGCCGAGGGCAACGAAGTCGTGCTGCGCCTGGGCGTCCTTCAGGGTCGTCGGCGTGCGGACGGGCAGCCCGTGATCGGCGGCGAAGGCGTGGACGGGTGCGGGCTGTTCATGGTGGCCGCGCCCGGCGGGCCTAGGCGGCTGGGCGTAGACGCAGACCACCTCGTGGCCGGCGTCAAGCAGGGCCGCCAGCGTCGGCACCGCAAACTCGGGGCTTCCCATGAAGACGAGGCGCAGAGGCGTCATCGGCGCACCCTGACGGGGAGCCGGCGGCCGGTCAAGGTGGTCCGGGGTGTTACTCCGCCGCGGAGACCTGCTGTTTCTTGGTCTTGCTTAGCTTGCGCAGGATCATGTCGCGGCGGATCGACGAGATGTGGTCGACGAACAGGATTCCCTCCAGGTGATCCATCTCATGCTGGATGCACCGGGCGAGAATGCCGTCGGCTTCCAGTTCCTGCGGCGTGTCGTCCTCGTCGCGGTAGCGGACCCGTACACGCGCCGGACGCGTCACGTCGGCATAGTGGTCCGGCAACGACAGGCACCCTTCCTCGCCGGTCGCGGTCTCCTCCGAACGCCAGACCAGTTCCGGATTGGCCATCCGGTAAGGTCGCGGCTCGTCTTCGGGGAGCGAGACATCGACGACGATGATTCGCCGCAGATCGCCGACCTGCGGGGCGGCGAGTCCGATGCCGTTGGCCGCGCGCATGGTTTCCAGCATGTCATCCATCAGCCGGCGCACCCTGTCATCGACCCGTTCGACGGGCTCGGCGCTGCGCTTGAGCACCGGTTCGGGCGCGATGACGATGGACAGACGGGACATGGACCAGGTTCAACCTGTTTGTAAGGATTCCAAACTGGTGGTTCACACATATGGTCTGGCGCAGGACGCGTCAAGGACACGAGGGGGGACACGGACCTGCGGACGGTGTCCGGTGTTCAGCCGGTGCTGCCGGGCCGGAGCATTTCGAAGATCTCGTCCACGGCCGTGTAGTCCTGGTATCCGCAGCGCGCCAAGGGAACCGCGGCGGCGGTGTCGAACCGCCCGGCTCGCAGGTAGGCCTCGTCGATATGAACGCCGACGACCTGACCGATGACGAGATAGCGTTCGACCCCCCGACCCTCCAGATCCGCCAATTCCATGAACGTCGCGACCCGGCATTCGAGCGCCGCAGGCGAGGCGGCCACGCGGGGTGGCCGGACCAGCCGCGCGGGCGCGGTCGCCAGACCGGTGAGCTCGAATTCGTCGACGTCCGGTGGCACCGCCGCGGACGAGGCGTTCATCTCCCTGGCCAGCGCCCGGATCGCCAGATTGTAGACGAACTCGCCGGTCGCCCGCGCGTTGGCGGCGCTGTGCTTCAACCCCTCGCTGGAAAAGCAGACCATCGGCGGCATGGTGCTGATGGCATTGAAATAGCTGTAGGGGGCGAGGTTGGGCCGGCTCTCGGCATCGACCGTGGAGATCCAGCCGATCGGCCGCGGCGCAACGATGGCCTTGAACGGGTCGTGCGGCAGGCCGTGGCCGTCCTTGGGTTCATAGAACATGGGACCTCCCCTGAAACCGGCATCCGCATCGCGGGACCGACGCGGTCCGACGCCGAGACCATGTAGCCGATGGACGCCAGCCTGTCTCTTGCTTTACATCCCCCGGCCGAAAAGCCGGAGTCCCTCGCTCGTTCCTTGCGCCCGCGCCATGTTTCGGCTATCGGGGCCGGCGGAGGGCCACCATGCAGCAACTCAAGCTCGGAATCCCCAAAGGCAGCCTGGAGGCGGCGACGATCGAACTGTTCGCCCATGCCGGGTGGTCGATCGCGCCCAGGTCGCGTAACTACTTCCCCTCCATCGACGATCCCGAGATCACCTGTGCTCTCGTGCGCTCCCAGGAGATGGGGCCGGCCGTCGCCCATGGGACCCTGGACGCCGGGCTGACCGGCATCGACTGGGTCCGCGAGACCGAGGCCGACGTCGCCGTCGTCCGCGACCTCGTCTATTCCAAGGCCACCGACCAGCCGGCACGATGGGTCCTAGTCGTCGATCGCGAGTCCCCCGTCGAACGCATCGAGGACCTGCAGGGCAAGACCATCGCCACCGAGCTCGTCGGCTTCACCCGGCGCCTGCTCGCCGAGCGCGGCGTCGAGGCCAACGTGGAGTTCTCCTGGGGCGCCACCGAGGCGAAGGTCGTCCAGGGCCTCGCCGATGCCGCGGTGGAGATCACTGAGACCGGCAGCACCATCCACGCCCACGGGCTCCGCATCGTCTGCGACCTCTTGCATACCCACACCGTTCTGATCGCCAACCACGCGGCATTGAACGATCCGTGGCGGCGCGAGAAGATCGACCAGATCGCCCTGCTGCTGACGGCGGCGCTGGACGCGCGGGGGAAGGTGTTGTTGAAGATGAACGTGCCGGCGGCACGGATCGACGCGGTCGTCGCCCTGCTGCCCAGCCTGCACGCGCCCACGGTCAACAGCCTCAGCGATCCCGATTGGTTTGCCGTCGAGACCGTGGTCGACCGCACCGACGTGCGGCTGCTCATTCCCGCGCTCAAGGGCGCCGGTGCCGAGGGCATTCTCGAGATCGAGATCAACAAGATCTGCTGACCCTGTCGGCCAGAGGGTCGGCGATGCCGGCCGGCGGTGCTATTCCGCCCGTTTGCGCCCGGTGATCATCGACATGACGAGGTTCTCGCGATGGGCTCGGCTGCTGGCGGCGACACCGACGAGGTGAAGGACGACCAACGCCAGCGAGACGTTCGTCGCCGCCTCGTGCACGTCGTCGATGGTATCCGTGTAGAGAAACATCCGGGTGTCGGCCAGCGGCCCCGAGCGGTTTTCGGCGGCGTCCAGGGCGACGCCGCTGGCGCAGATGACCACGAGCAAGATGAGCTGCGCGACGATCATCGCGCCCCCCGCCGGATTGTGTCCGAGATAGCGCGGAACACTTCCCCGGAAAAGGCCGAGGAGATAGCCAAAGACCTTCCCAGGGCCTCGCACGAAGTCGGAAAACCGCGACCGGCGCGGCCCGATGAACCCCCAGACGATCCGGAACACGACGAGCCCGGCGATCGTGTAGCCGGCGGCGAGGTGGAGCTCGTACTCCTGCTCCTGGGTGAGATAGGCGATCGCGTAGGCGCCGACCAGGGACCAGTGGAACAGCCGCACCAAGGGGTCCCAGACGCGGACGGTCGCCCGTGCCTCCGCCATTGCTGCGCGATTGACCGGTTGCCTACACCCGCTCGATGACCGTGGTGATGCCCTGGCCGACGCCGATGCACATGGTGCAGAGCGCCGCCTTTCCACCATTGCGGCGGAGCTGGTGGGTTGCGGTCGCCACCAGCCGGGCGCCGCTCATCCCCAGCGGATGATCGAGGGCAATGGCACCGCCCTGCGGATTGACCCGCGGGTCGTCGTCTGCGACGCCAAGCTGGCGCAGGCACGCCAGCCCTTGCGCGGCGAAGGCCTCGTTGAGCTCGATGACGTCGAAGGCGCCGACGTCGAGCCCGAGCCGTTCGGTGAGCTTGCGGGTGGCCGGCACGGGCCCGATGCCCATCACCCGAGGCTCGACCCCGGCCGTGGCCATGCCGACGATGCGGGCCATCGGTGTAAGCCCGTGACGTTTGGCCGCGTCCTCCGAAGCGATCAGAACCGCGCAGGCCCCGTCGTTGACGCCGGACGCATTGCCGGCGGTGACCGTGCCGCCCTGGCGGAAGGGTGCGGGCAGCTTGGCGAGCTGCTCCGCCGTGGTCTCGGGCCGCGGGTGCTCGTCGTCGGTGACGACCACCGAATCGCCGCGGCGCTTGGGGATCGTCACCGGCACGATCTCGTCGGCAAAGGCTCCGGCGGCGATCGCAGCACCCGCCTTGTGCTGGCTCCTGAGCGCAAAGGCATCCTGGTCGTCTCGCGCGACCTGATAGTCCTCGGCGACGTTCTCGGCCGTCTCCGGCATGGAATCGATGCCGTACTGGTCCTTGATCAGCTTGTTGACGAACCGCCAGCCGATCGTCGTGTCGTAGATCTCGGCAGTGCGCGAGAACGCCGTGTCGGCCTTGGGCATGACGAACGGCGCGCGTGACATGCTCTCGACGCCGCCGGCGATCATCAGCTCCGCCTCGCCCAGGCGGACCGCCCGCGCCGCATCGCCGACGGCCTGCATACCCGAGCCGCAGAGCCGGTTGACCGTGCCCCCCGGCACCGACGTGGGCAGTCCCGACAACAGCACGGCCATCCGCGCGACGTTGCGGTTGTCCTCGCCGGCCTGGTTGGCGCAGCCGTAGATCAGATCGTCCACCGCCTCCCAATCGACGCCGGCGTTGCGCTCCATCAGCGCCCGGATGGGCACCGCCGCGAGGTCGTCGGCGCGCACGGCGGCAAGCGCGCCGCCGTAGCGGCCGATGGGCGTGCGGACGGCATCACAGATGTAGGCTTCGGTCATGGTGCGAAACTCCCGGACCCGATGGTGGGCTGGCCCTTGATCTGGCGGCTCTGGCCGCGAAACACCGCGATCACCTTGCCGGTCTGGTCGGTGACGGTGACGTCGTAGATGCCGCTGCGGCCGACCAGGGCCACTTCCTCGGCGACCGCCGTCAGCTCATCGCCGATGCGCGCGGCGCCGGTGTAGGTGATCGTGCACGTCTGGGCCAACGCCAGCCGGTCGTGCGAATTGCAGGCGAAGCCGAAGGCGGTATCGGCAAGGGTGAACGTGGCGCCGCCGTGGCAGACGCCGGCGGCGGTGCTCATGTCCGGGCGCACGGTCATCACCGCCGTGGCGCGGTCGGGCGCGATGTCGACCAGCCGCACGCCGAGCCCCTTGGCCAAAAGATCGCCCTCGGCGATGTGGGCGCCGACGGACTCGGCAACGGCCTGTCGGTCACGCCTGTCAGTCACGGAGCGTCTCCCGCGCGGCGGCCCGACGGCGCAACAGGGCCGACGCCCGGTACCGATCCTCGCCGTAGGTCCGCGCGAGGTTGTCGAGGATCCCGAGCAGGTGGGCCGCGCCGATCCGGTCGCCCCAGGCCAAGGGTCCCAGCGGATAGTTGACGCCCTTCTCCATGGCGGTGTCGACACCCGCCGCGTCGGCGATGCCGGCGAGCACGGCATCGGCGCCCGCGCCATGCCGCTCGCCTCCCTGCCG
>Ga0056126_10000538_pt1 | contig 12779 bp, 11 predicted proteins | sample WorMetLIZAISLAND_FD_71117 | JGI IMG/M metagenome (GOLD analysis project Ga0056126, IMG submission 71117) | Marine gutless worms symbiont microbial communities from Max Planck institute for Marine Microbiology, Germany - Inanidrilus manae... ...
GAGATGGATGGCGCCTTGCGAGGCGAGATCGGCGAGCAGGTAGGCCGACGCGCATTCGAGCGCGGTTTCGGCGAAGTCGGTGAGCGTGCCCGTCACCTGCTCGAGGCCCCAGGCCCCGGCGATGTCGGCGAGCGCTGTGGTCAGCGCCAACTGCCGCTTTGCGACTCGCAGCGGTGTGGACGGTTCGCTACCGTGAACCGCCCCCTCGCGTGTGTCGCCGAGCCCGGCGAAAACGTGGTCGCGGGCGGCATCCGGACCGTCGCGAAGCAGCCGGAATGCGAAGCGCGGTTCACGTTCGATGCAGTGGGTCAGGAACGGGCTATTGCCGAAGACCGCATCGACAACACGACGAGCGGCGGCATCGCCGAGCACGGCATCGGTGAAGGCAACGAGGTCGGCATCGTCCATCGCACCGACGGAGTCCCGCCAGCGTTCGGCTCCGAGGCGGGCGCGCTCCGGATCGGCGGGGGACGGGAATGCCGCAGGATCAAAGGCGGCGGCCAAATTCGGCATGGTTAAAGGCTCCGAATTCCCGCACACTGCGGGAGCTTGCGAAATCGGTCAAGGCGCACCGGAATCAGCGAGGGCTCGGTGGTGATCCGACGCAGCGTTCATGTGTCCGTTCATCTTTTGGGCGGGTTGGCGGCCGGTCTGACGGTCCTTCTGGGACTGGCGGCGTGGCGGCTCTCGACCGGACCGGTGTCCCTGGCCTTCCTCAACCCCACCATCGAAGAGCGCGTGAACTCGATTCATGACGGGTTTTCGATACGCCTCGACGACACCATCCTGACCTGGGCCGGCTGGGAACGCGCCCTCGACATCCGCTTCGTCAACGTCCGGGTGCTGGACGCCGACGGCAAGGCCATCGCCCGCGTCCCCGAGCTCGCGGTGTCGCTCAGCGCCCCTGCGCTTGCGCGCGGGTTGATCGCGCCGAGCCAGATCGAGCTGTTCCGGCCGAGCCTGCGATTGCGCCGGCCCAAACAAGGGGGCATCGCCGTGGCGTTCACCGACGGCGGCGACAGCTCGACCGACCTGTTCGATCGCGCCTTGGAAAACCTGCTTGCCGAGCCGGACCCCGACGACGCGATGAGCTACCTCACGCGCATCGACATCCACGATGCCGACCTGGTGATAGAGGACGAACGTCTGGCAACGGAGTGGCGGGCCCCGACCAACGACGCGAGTCTGGTGCGCGAGGAGGCCGGACTCAAGGGCGAGATCTTCCTCGAGCTCGACGTCGAAGGCCGTCCGGCGGACATCACCGTGCTCGGCGACTACCGGACCGACAGCCGCCGCCTGGATGTGGGTGTGAGCTTCGGGGCCGTCCGGCCGGCGGCGTACGCGCGGTTGGCCCCGGAGCTGCGGGCCCTCGACGGACTCGACCTGCCGCTGCGGGGCACCATTACCTTCACCATGGCCGGCGACGGCGTGGTCGAAGGGGTCGGGTTCGACGTGACCGGCGCCGCCGGACACCTCGCGCTTCCGGTTCCGCTCGCCCAGGACCTGGGGATCCTTCCCGCCGCCCAGCGCGTCGCCGTCCGCGGCCTCCATTTTCGCGGGCGGTATGAAGGGGACGGCCGCCAGATCGAGATCGGTCAGCTTGATATCGACTTTGCCGAAGGCGAGACCCTGTACGTCCCCGCCCCCCTCGACCAGGAGGTGCCGGTGGTCGCGCTCCACGGCCGGGGCCGGTACCTGGGCGCCGACGACCGATATGAGCTCGACGACCTGATCGTCGATCTGGGCGAGGAGGGGTCGATTGTCATTCCCGATCCCATCGACCACCGGATGCCCGTCCGCCGTGCGGCGCTGCGGGGACGGTATTTCGGCCAGCACGGCCGGCTCGAACTCACCGCTTTCGAGGCGGATCTTCATGGACCCCGCGCCACGTTGACGGCGGCCGTCGACGGCATTGGCGGATCGATGACCATCAAGGCGGCGGCTTCCATCCGGGACATGAAGGCCGACGAGTTGCGGCACTACTGGCCGCGCTCGCTCAATGACCACGCCCATGACTGGGTTGTTAACAACATCTCCGACGGCATCGTTCCGGAGGCGCACGCCAGCGTCATCGTCCGGACCAGTGAAGACGGGGGTTACGAGGTCAAATCCCTGTCGGGAAGTCTGAACCTCCGCGACATGACCGTCCAATATCTTCCCCCGATGCCGAAGGTCCGAAAGGCCTCCGGGACGGCGCGGTTCGGTGTCGACCGGTTCACCATCGCCGTCGAAGACGGGAACGCCCCCGGCCTCGCGGTCCGTGGCGGCACGGTCGATCTCGTCGATCTCGGCACCGACAATGAACACGCCGTGATCGACCTCGCAATCGACGGGCCGGTGCGCGCCGCCCTGGAGCTGATCGACAGCCAGCCGCTGGGCTATGCGAAGGCCTTGGGCATCGACCCGGCGGGCACCGGCGGTGACGCCGCGGTCCGGCTGCATCTGGTTTTCCCGCTGATCAACGACCTTCGCCTCGACGATGTCGAGGTCTCCGCCCGCGCCGATGTGCAGGGCATTCGGATTGCGGACGCGGTCTTCGACAGAGACATCAAGGACGGCGACGTCGAGCTTCACGTCAACAAATCGGGCATGGACGTCATCGGCCGGGTCCAACTCGAGACCGTGCCCGACGACCTGATCTGGCGGGAGAACTTCGCCGCGGACGCTCCCTTCCGCAGCCGCTTCGACATCACTGTCGCCGACACCGACATCGCCCGCGCCGAGGACGTCGGCCTCGATCTGGCCCCGTTTCCCGGCAACTTCGTGAACGGTCCGCTCAGCGCCAAGATGCTGTTCACGGTCTTCGACGACACCCATCGGCGGTTCGAGTCGCGCGTGGATCTGACCCCGGCGGCACTGGAGATCCCCTACTTGGGCTGGCGAAAGGCGCCGGGGATTGCCGCCGCGGCGGAGGTCGATGTCGAGATGGAGGGCGATCATATCACCGCGATCCCTCGGTTCACCGTCGCATCGGGTGATCTGGCCATCGCCGGGGCGGCCAGCTACCTGCCGGAGGGCGGGTTGGAGCGGATCGATTTCGAGCAGGTGCGGTTCGGACGCACCGACATGCTGGGCACCATGGCGCCGCGTCCCAGCGGCGGTTGGGACGTGGACGTCCGGGGTGCCAGCGTCGACCTGGAACCGCTGTGGGAGCGCATGAAGGGGAACGGCCTTGACACCAAGGACGACACCAAAGCGATCAGCTTCAGCGTCGCTGCGGAGTTCGACACCGTCTGGCTCGGCACCGAGCGTCGGGTCGACGACGTGTCCGGGATCTTCGCCCGCAACGGCAACGTCTGGGCCGCCGTGCGGGCCCGCGGCACCGTCGGCGACGAGGGGCGCCTGAGCATCGCCATCAAGCCGGGACCCGACGAAACGCGGGAACTCCGCATCCAGTCGGATGATGCGGGAGAAACCCTGAAAGTCTTCGATGTCTATCCGAACATGACCGGTGGCATCCTCGATGTCGCCGGCACCTACGATGACAGCGCGCCGGGCCGGCCGCTCAGCGGCACCCTCTCGATCAAGGACTATCGGGTCGTCGATGCCCCGTTGCTGGCGCAGGTCCTGAACGTCCTGGCGCTCACCGGCATCGTCGAATCGCTCGGCGGCGAGGGCATCGCGTTTTCCACCCTCGAAGGGGCGTTCACCCTGAACGACGACATCCTCGATCTCGCCGAGGCCCGTGCCAGCGGTCTCTCGCTCGGCTTCACCGCCGCCGGCACCGTCCACACCGGCGACGACGTCATCGACCTGGAAGGCACGGTGATCCCGGCCTACGTGATCAACAGCGCGCTGGGCAAGATCCCGCTCGTCGGAGACCTGTTCACCGGCGGCGAGGAAGGAGGCGGCGTGTTCGCCGCCACCTATTCCATGGAGGGCCCCATGGAGGATCCTTCGATTTCCGTCAATCCGCTGACGGGCCTGGCGCCGGGGTTCCTGCGCAACGTTTTCGGGATCTTCGAATTCGACTCCGCGGCATCCGAAGCGCCGCCGCCGGTCCCGCCCGACCCGGAGTCCCGCTAACCCTCCGCCTGCCGCAGCAGCGCGTGGCGTTTCTTCCCCGCCGACAGCTTGATCACGCCCTCGGCATCGAGATCGGCGGCGGTGATTTCGTGCGTTTCGCTTTCGACGACCACGTTGTTGACACGCGCCCCGCCCCCCTTGATCAGGCGCCGCGCCTCGCTGTTCGACGCGGCGAGACCGGCCCGGCGGAAGGCCTCGAAAGCCGGAATGCCCTTAGCAAGTTCCTCGCTTGTAACCTCCACAACCGGGAATCCGGTGCTGTGAATGACCTCAGCATCAACCGAAAGACTAACGTCAACTGAAGTAAAAAGCTCACGGCTGAAAACGCTTGCCGCAGTGCTCTGGATCTCTTGAACCGACGCATCGGGATGACACAGTTTCGTCGCCTCGTCGGCGAGGATGATCTTGGCGTCGTTGATCTCGGCACCCTGCAGCCCTTCGAGCCGCGTGATCTCGTCGGCCGGCAGTTCGGTGAACAGCCTCAGGAACCGCCCGACGTCGGCGTCCTCGGTGTTCCGCCAGTACTGCCAGTAGTCGTAGGGCGCCAGCATGTCGGCGTTGAGCCACACCGCGCCGGACGCGGTCTTGCCCATCTTCGCGCCCGAGGCGGTAGCCAGCAGCGGCGTGGTCAGCCCGAACAGCGTCCGGTTGTCGACCCGACGGCCGAGCTCGACGCCGTTGACGATGTTGCCCCACTGGTCCGATCCGCCCATCTGCAGTTCGCAGCCGTGGCGCCGCGCCAGCTCGACGAAGTCGTAAGCCTGCAGAATCATGTAGCTGAATTCGAGGAAGGTCAGCGGCTGCTCGCGCTCGAGCCGCAGCTTCACCGACTCGAAGGTCAGCATGCGGTTCACCGAGAAGTGCCGTCCGAAGTCCCGCAGGAACGGGATGTATTCGAGGGCGTCCAGCCAGTCGGCGTTGTTGACCATGATCGCGTCGGTGGGGCCGTCGCCGAAGGTCAGGTACTTGGCAAACACGGACTTGATGCCGGCCATGTTGGCGGCGATGTCGACGTCGGTGAGCAGCTTCCGCGTCTCGTCCCGGCCCGAGGGATCGCCGACCTTGGTGGTGCCGCCGCCCATCAGCACGATGGGCTTGTGGCCGGTCCGCTGGAAATGCCGGAGCAGCATGATGGAGACCAGGCTGCCGGCGTGCAGGCTCGGCGCCGTGCAGTCGAAACCGATGTACGCCGTCACCACCCCTTCCGCGGCGCGCGCATCCAGCGCCTCGAGGTCGGTGCACTGATGGAGGAATCCGCGATCGACGACGGTGCTGATGAAGTCGGATCGGTAGGTGGACATCGGTCCGGTGTCCTATGATGGCGGCCGACGGTGGCGGAGAGAGCGTTTAGCACATCGCTCCGAGCGGAACAACGGACCGGGCGCAGGGCCGAAAGCGAGATGAAACCCTTGACGGCCATCGGGCTGATGAGCGGCACGTCGCTGGACGGCATCGACGCGGCGGTGATCGCCACCGACGGCGCCCACATCCTGTCCACGGGCGCGTCCCGCACCGACACCTATCCCGAGCCGTTCCGCGACCGCCTGCGCGCCCTCCTCGGGCGGGCGCCGGCGGCCGCCGATGCCGCCACTATCCGAGACTTCACCCTCCTGAATGCCCGCGCGGTCGCAGCGCTGCTCGCGGCCGCCGGCCTGTCGCCGGAGGCGGTGGATGTGATCGGCTTCCACGGCCAGACCGTGCTGCACCGGCCCGAAGAAGGCATCACTTTGCAGGTGGGCGACAGTGCACTGCTCGCCGCCGAGACCGGGATCGACGTGATCTCGGACTTCCGCGCCGCCGATGTCGCCGCCGGCGGCGAGGGGGCACCCTTCGCGCCCCTCTATCACGCCGCCCTGGCGCGGGAGCTGGACACGCCGCTCGCCGTGCTCAACGTCGGCGGCGTCGCCAATGTCACCTGGATCGGCGACCGCGGCGACATCCTCGCCTTCGACACCGGCCCCGGCAACGCCCTGATCGACGACTGGATGGGGGCGCGCGGCGGACGCGGAATGGACGCCGACGGCGCTCGGGCCGCGGCGGGACGCCTCGACGAGGCGGTCCTGACCGCCCTGCTCAACAACCCCTACTTCGGCCGCCCGCCGCCCAAGTCCCTCGACCGCGACGACTTCGCCGACGCCCTGGCCACGGTGGACAGCCTCTCCCTCGATGACGGGGCGGCGACGCTGACGGCCTTCACGGCCCGGTCGGCGGCCCTGGCGCGGGCGGCGATGCCGGCGCCGCCGACCCGCTGGCTGGTCTGCGGCGGCGGGCGGCGCAACCCGACCCTGATGGCCATGCTGCGCGAGGCGCTCGCCGCGCCCGTGGACGCGGTCGAGGCCATGGGGTGGAACGGCGACGCCCTGGAGGCCCAGGCCTTCGGCTTCCTCGCCGTCCGCTCGCTCAGGAGCCTGCCGCTCAGCCTGCCGACGACCACCGGTGTCGAGCGGCCGTGCACCGGCGGCGTGCTCCACCGGTCGCCGGCCAGGGCGAACGGCGCCGACACCTCCAAGCCCTCTTGACCGAACGATGCCGACAGGCTTGATTCTCCCGGCTTTTTCGTTCCCCGACTGACGGTGGGCCGCGGCCGTTGATGGACTTCCGCCCCATTTTCCTGGTCGTCGGCATGCTGCTGGCGATCCTCGCCGTCAGCATGCTGCTGCCGGCCGCCGCGGATGCCTTCGTCGGCAATCCCGACTGGCAGGTGTTCGTCGTCGCCGCCGCGCTGACCCTCTTCGTCGGCGTGGCGCTGGCCCTGACCACGCGGGCCTCGGGGCTCCGGCTGTCGCTCCGCCAGGCGTTCGTCATGACCACGGTGAGCTGGCTGGCGCTCACCGTGTTCGCCGCGCTGCCGTTCATGTTCTCGGAACTGGAGCTGAGCTTCACCGACGCCTTCTTCGAGTCCATGTCGGGGATCACCACCACCGGCTCGACGATGATCACCGGCCTCGATTCGGCGCCGCTGGGAATCCTCACGTGGCGGGCGCTCCTGCAATGGCTGGGCGGCATCGGCATCATCGTCATGGCCATCGGGCTCTTGCCCATGCTGCGGGTCGGCGGCATGCAGCTCTTCCGCATGGAGACCTCCGAGACCTCCGAGAAAGCCATGCCGCGGGTCGCCGAGCTGGCCATGGCCATCGGCGGCATCTACGTGGCGCTGACCCTGGTGTGGACGGCGCTCTACTGGTGGGCGGGGATGACCGGCTTCGAGGCGCTGACCCACGCGATGACCACCCTCGCCACCGGCGGCTATTCCACCTCCGACGGCTCCATCGGCCATTTCGACAGCGCGCTCATCGACATCATCGCCACCGGCGGCATGATCGTCGGCAGCCTGCCGTTCCTGCTCTACCTGCGCACGGTGCAGGGAGACATCGGCGCGCTGACCCGCGACAGCCAGGTGCAGTGGTTCTTTTCCATCGTCGGTCTGGCCGTGCTGACGGCGTCCATGTTCCTCTGGCTGGAGGGCGGCTTCGAGCCCCTGTCGGCGCTGCGCTACGGCATGTTCAACGTCGTCTCGATCATGACCGGCACCGGCTACGCCACCTCGGACTATTGGCTGTGGGGCGGCTTCGCCGGGCCGATCTTCTTCTACATCATGTTCATCGGCGGCTGCGCCGGCTCGACCACCTGCGGCATCAAGATCTTCCGCTTCCAGGTGCTGTGGGCCTCGGCAGTGACCCAGTTCAACCACCTTTTGCAGCCCCACGGCGTGTTCATCCCCTACTACAACAACCGGCCGATCCCCGACGAGGTCATCACTTCGGTGCTGAGCTTCTTTTTCGTCTTCGGGGTCTGCTTCGCGCTCTTGGCCGTCGGCCTCGGCATGCTGGGGCTCGACTACGTGACGGCGATCTCGTCGGCGGCGACGGCAATCGCCAATGTCGGCCCGGCGCTGGGCCCCATCGTCGGCCCGGCCGGCACCTTCCAGCCCCTCCCCGACGCAGCCAAGTGGCTGATGAGCGCCGGCATGCTGCTGGGCCGGCTGGAGCTGTTCACCGTGCTGATCCTGTTCAGCCGCGCCTTCTGGCGGGGCTAGGAAGAGTAATCGGGCCTATGGCCGACCTTGCTCGAGCCCAGGCCTTGCTCACGCGCCTCGTCGCCTTCGACACCACCTCGGCGCTTTCCAACCGGGCGCTCATCGACTTCGCCGCCGCCTACCTCGCCGATCACGGCATCGCCTCGCACATCCTCCCCGACGAAACCGGCGACAAGGCCAGCCTGCTCGCCACCGTCGGCCCTGCCGTCCCGGGCGGCGTCGTGCTCTCGGGCCACACCGACGTGGTGCCCGTCGCCGGCCAGGCCTGGACCTCGGACCCCTTCCAGCTCACCGAGCGGGACGGCCGGCTCTTTGGCCGCGGCACCTGCGACATGAAGGGCTTCGTCGCCTGCGCGCTGGCCATGGTGCCGGCGTTCTTGGCGCGGGACCTGCGCGTTCCCCTCCATCTCGCCTTCACCTACGATGAGGAGGTCGGCTGCCTCGCCGCCGCGTCGCTCCTGGAGCGTGCCGCCGAGGTGCTGCCGGTCCCGGCGCTGGCCATCGTCGGCGAGCCCTCGGAGATGCGGGTCGCCAACCGCCATCGCGGCATCAACGCCTACGTCACCCGGATACGCGGCAAGCCGGCCCACGCCTCGGACCCCGACGCCGGCGCCAACGCCATCACTGCCGCCGCGGTCCTCGTCGGCGAGATCGCCCGCATCGGCACGGAGTTCGCCGCCGCCGCGGCCCCGCGCGAGCCGGGCGTCGCACCCGAGTACACCACCGTCAACGTCGGCACCATCGAGGGCGGCACGGCGCTGAACATCATCGCCGAGCACTGCCGCATCGCCTGGGAGATCCGCCCCGCGCCCGGCGACGACCCCGACGTCCTCCGCGCCCGCATCGACGCCTTCTCCACCGAATCCGTGCTGCCCGTCCTGCGCGCCACCGCCCCCGAGGCCACCATCGACACAACCGAGACCGTCGCCGTACCGGGCCTGGAGCCCCTCCCCGGCTCGCCCGCCGAGGCACTGCTTTTGGCGCTCACGGGCCAGAACGACTGCACGTCGGTGCCTTTCGCCTCCGAGGCCGGCATCTTCCAGGCCGCCGGCATCCCCGCCGTCGTCTGCGGCCCCGGCAGCCCCGCCCAGGCCCACCAGCCCGACGAGTTCGTCACCCCCGACCAGCTCGAAGCCTGCCTCGCGCTCCTGCACAGGTTGGCGGAGTGGGCGGTTCGGGGTTGAGGAGGTTATTGGCGGGCCTTTTCATCCCGCACCGCCAGCACCGTGTAGATCGCGTCCAGGAGCTTGAGCTTGTCGGAAAGGCCCGCGGGCTTGGGGTCGACGTGGTCGAGGCTGTCGAGGAGGTAGAGGGCGCCGAGGTCCTTGGGCAGGGCGGCGGCGAGGGCCATGCTCTCGGTCTCGGGGATCACCGGGTCGTCGAGGCCGTGGACGAGGACGAATTTGGTGGTGAGCGTGCCGAGGTCGCGGGTCTTGAGGTCGAGGGCGGCGATCTCGGCGGCGACGGTCAGGGGCAGTCCCTGGACGAGGGCCGGGACCCGGTCGGGATCGTCGTTGGTGAGCAGCGCGTAGACCGCCTTGCCTTCCGCTCCCAGGCCGGCGACCAGGTCGGCGATGTCGGCGGCCGGGTCGGCGAGCTTGCGCTCGGCCATCGCCGTCACCACGCTGCGGTCGTCCGGATCGGCGAGCCGGGGCGCGTTGGAGGCGACGAACACCCATTTGCCGTATTCGTTGGGGATGCGCCGGCGCCACGGTGCCGCCGGTTCTTCGCGGAAGCTGCCGGTGGTGACGAAGGCGAGGACGGCCTCGATGTCGTAGTAGCCGCCGACGGCGACGACCACATCGGTGCGTTCATCGACGCCCGGCTCGAACAGGGCCAGCACGGCCGGGCCGACGGCAAACGAGATGGCGGTGATGCCCAGTGGCCGGCTGGTGGCGCGGGACTCGAGATAGAGGGCGGCGTCGGCGATGATGCGCGAATCCGCTGCACTCACCTGCAGGGCCCGCAAGCCGGCGATGTCGGGGACCAGCACCTCGAAACCGGCGCGGGCGAAGGTGCCGGTGAAGGCGACCAGGCGGGCATCGTCCTTGCCGTCCGGCGCGAGGCCCGGCACCACCACCATGCCGGCGCGGGCACCGCCGGCCGGGACGTAGAGGTCGCCCAAATGACGGCGGCCGCCGATCTCGAAGGCCAGCGGGCGGCGGTCCGGCGGTTCGGTCGCGCGCTTGAGGGCGCTGGGGCCCGGCCCGGCGTCGATGTCGGCGAGCACCTTGGCCGCCTCCTCGAGGCGCATGGGCGAGCACGCCGCGGCGAGGAGACCGAGCGCGGCGGACAGCAGGCGTAGGAGGGAGCGGACCATCGGTGCATTTCAGCCGACGGCGACGATCTCGGCAAGGCCGCCGCGTTGTGCGACCGCCCGATATTGCGCACACTCCGCCGCCTACCGAAACCGCCCCGCCAATGAACCAACCATAGGGTCGCTTCAGGCGAAGGCGGTGGCGCTCAGGCGCCGAGCGGGCTTGACCAACGGGCCGCCACATCGGATCGTCGGCGCGTTAGTACGAGCCGGCCAGGGGAGATCCGCATGAAATACGCCCTCGACGGGGTCCGCATCCAGACTGACGGCGATGCCTATTGGATCGCGCCCTCGGCCGTGGTCATTGCTGGCAGCTGCATCGTCCGAATGACACCGAACGAGCGGGTCACGTGACCAGCCTCGCGGCCGCGGTCTTCACCGCGCATGCCCACAACCAGATGGCACGACGGGGGATTGCGGAGGCGGAGGTTCGTCGGGTTCTCGAAGCGCCCGAGAGCGTCGTTCCGGTCCGACCGGGGCGCCAGATCGCGCAAAAAGCGTTTCTCATCGGCACGCCGCCGCGCGAATATCTGATCCGAGCGGTCGTCGACATCGACCGATCGCCGCCGGAGGTGGTGACGGTCTACCGGACCAGCCGCCTCGCGAAGTATCGGAGCCCGTGATGAACGTGACCTACGATCCCAAGACCGACATCTTGAGCATCGATCTCGCGCCGGGAGAGGTCAGCGAGAGCGACGAAAGCAAGCCGGGCGTGATCCTCGACTACGACGCCAGCGGCAACCTGATCGGACTGGAGATTCTTGACGCGTCGGAGCGCATCCCTGACCTCACCAGCGTCAACCTGCGTGTCGCGGGTTGACGCCGCCCACCCAGCCGGCCAGGGGAGATCCGCATGAAATACGCCCTCGACGGGGTCCGCATCCAGACCGACGGCGATGCCTATTGGATCGCGCCTTCGGCCATGGTCATCGGCAACGTTCATTTGCGGCGCAACGCCAGCATCTGGTGGAACGCGGTGATCCGCGGCGACAACGAGCCCATCGTCATCGGCGCCGACACCAACATCCAGGACGGCTGCGTGCTGCATACCGACCCCGGCTTCCCGATCACGCTCGGCGCCGGCGTCACCGTCGGCCACCAGGCGATGCTGCACGGCTGCACCATCGGCGACGGCAGCCTGATCGGCATCCAGTCGGTGGTCCTCAACGGCGTCAAAATCGGCAGGAACTGCCTCGTCGGCGCCAAGGCGCTGATCCCCGAGGGTCGCGAGATCCCCGACAACTCGGTGGTGCTCGGCGCGCCCGGCAAGGTGAGGCGCGACATCACGCCCGAAGAGCTCGACGCCACGCGCCACGCCGCCAGCCACTACGTCGGCAACTGGCAACGCTTCAAGGCGGGGCTGGAGGAGGACGGATAGCCGCGCCGCGTCACGCGATCGCCAACCCGCCGACGACCAATCCCCTCACCCTCCCGCTTTGCGGGTCCTCCCTCTCCCGCGCGCGGGAGAGGGTCGGGGTGAGGGTGTCGCCGATGCGGTTCCGTCGGCCGGCCCGCCGGTTCGGAACCTCAGATCCGCGTGTTGGCCTACATGATGGCGAACATCTGGTCCTCGAGGGCGGCGCGGCGGCGGCGCAACTCGTCGTCCAGGTGGCCGTGCTCGGGATCGACGTCCGGGTTGAGGCCGCGGATCTCGCGGGTAACCTCGGCGTGGTGGGCGCAGAGGTCGTCGAAGTCGGGGTCCTTGTCGCGGATGCGGTTCAGCATGTTGCGGAACCGGCTGACGACGATGTCGAGGTGTTCACCCATGGCGTTTCCTCCGCTGCGGCGGCGCGCCCGGTCGAACCTATTCGAGCACCCAGCCGCTCAGATGCTGGCGCAGGTTCTTCTCCATTTCGGCGTCGAAGTCCGCCGCCAACTGCCGGACCAGATCGTACCAGAGCCGTTCGCGGTCGTTGACCGTGGCGTCCTCGCCCAGGGTCTTCGAGCGGTTGGCCCGCGCCGTGGCAAAGCCGGTGCGCTGGCCGGAGCCGTCGAACACTTCTAGCCGCGCCTCGACGTTGCCGTCATAGCGTTCGGCCTGCTCGATCCGGAACGTGCCGGTGAGGCCCTTCTGGGTCTTCAGCCGGGTCTCGGTGACGGCGCCATCGACGACCGTGAACTGGGCACGCCCGCCGCGGCCGCCGGTCTTCAGCCGGTCCCTCGCCCAGCGTTCGAGCACGGCCGCCGGCCGCTGCGCCATCAGGTGGTCCACGTTGGGTGCCGCCAACGGCGCACGGTAGGCGGTGACCACCTCGATGGAACCGACGGAAAGCACGATGGCCGGCCGGTGGGCGAAGGTGATCTCCGGAAACTGCGGGCGCGCCACCTGGGTCTCGCAGCCGGCGACGGTCGCGAACACCAGCAGGATGGCAACCAGGAAGCGCGGACGGGCGGTCATGA
>Ga0056126_10000542_pt1 | contig 12741 bp, 8 predicted proteins | sample WorMetLIZAISLAND_FD_71117 | JGI IMG/M metagenome (GOLD analysis project Ga0056126, IMG submission 71117) | Marine gutless worms symbiont microbial communities from Max Planck institute for Marine Microbiology, Germany - Inanidrilus manae... ...
CCGTCGCCCCCAAAGCATTGCCGTCGGAGTCGAACTGCTGGGCGAACACCCCGAGGCCATCACCGTCCTGGTCCTGCGACTCCCAGGCGACGAAGAATCCCCGGCCTTCGTCGAGGGCACCCATCGATGGCGCCGCCTGCGTGCCTTCGGTGTGCGCGTTGACGCGGAACTCTCCCGCGACCGGACTGCCATCGGCATCGAAGGCTCTGGCAAATATTTCGCTGCCGACGCCGTCGGCGCCGGTCGTTTCCCAGGTGACGAAGAAACCGCCGTCGGTATTCTGGACCACCGCAGGTGCCCGTTGATCACCGGCGATTGTTTCGTTGACCTGGAACACCGGCGAGAACGAACCGGCAAGATCGATCACGCGAGCGAAGATGCCCGAGCCGTCGCCGTCGCGGCCTTGTTCTTGCCAGGCGACAACGAAACCCGTGTCCAGGGCCGAGATCGACGGATTGGACTGCGTATTCGTCTCGCTGGAGTCGGCGGTGAGGGGATCTCCGATCGGGTCAAGGCCTGCGGAACTATCGTAGACGCGAAGCCGAACCGTCTGGGCGCCCGACCATGTCGGGCCTGACGGCGTCGGCGCGGCCGAGCCTGTACTGGTACCTGTCGGAACCGGTGGTCGTGCGGATCGAGGTCGCGCTGATCAGCGAGGATGCCATCGATCCCCTGCTGGAGGTGGCGTTCGACACGGGCGCCGCCGGGATCAACCGGATTTCGCTGGCGGAGCACGGCATCGAGATTGCCGAGGACGCGGAGATCGAGTGGTCGGTGGCCATCGTCCTCGACCCGGCCCTGACCGAGAAACTGGCTTCGGCATCGGCGGAAGAACGCATCGCGCTCTACGCCGAAAACGGGCTCTGGTACGACGCCATCGAGGCGGTTTCGGCCCTCATCGACGCATCTCCGGGCGAGGCTGCGGCGTTCGATCGAAATCGAAGCCGGTAAGGCGCGCGCGCCGAACCCTCCCTCTCATGGAAGACCGACGGTGATGCGGAAGTGGACGCCGTGGTCCTGCAGTCCGCGGTTCGTCTCGTTCTCCAAGCTCTTGAGCGTCCGCGCGAAATAGATGTCGCCGTGGACCCACGGTGTCGGATCCCATCGAAAGCCGAACCCGATGCTGTGGATGTCTTCGTAGCGGCTGAGCGACGCGCCCTTGGTCCACGTCCAGCCGGTGTCGGCGAAGATCGCAAGCGTCAGCGGCCCCGGTTCGGTTTCGGTCTCCAATCCCGGCAGGCCGACGTCGAACAGCGGGATGCGGCCCTCGACCGAGGCCGTGACGCCCTGGTCGCGGATGAACTGGTTCTCGCGGTAGCCGCGCACGCTGTTGGCACCGCCGATGGAAAACTGCTCGAGCGGCAGCAGCCGACGGCTCGTGCGCTGGACATCGAGACGGGCGACCACGCTATTCTCGGTGCCGAACAGCTTGTGCGCGATCTGGGCTTGGCCGAGCCAGGAGACGAACTGGCCGTCCGGCAGGTCGCCCTCGTTGCGCGTCGCGCGAAACAGGTTGGTGCCGAAATTGAACGTGGATTGCAGCGCGATGACCCGACGGGCATCGCGGACCAGCAGATCCTGGCCGAGGCGGATGACGGCGACGTCGGTGATTCCGTTGTTGGCCCCGGGGGCGAACGTGAAGGGCACGCCCAGCAACGACGTCCGGCTGTGGCGCCGGAACAGCGTCGCCGACACCCCGGCCTCCCAGCCGACACCCCGCAGCACCGGGTGGTGCAGGCCGATGTCCAGGCCCCACGAGTCGCTGTCGATGTCGAGCCCGTCCAGCGGCTCTTCGAGCACGGTGCTGGTCGAGGTCTCGGCACTCATGAACAGGCGGGTGTCGTGGGCGGTCACCGGGACGGCATAGCCGGTACCGATCTCGGCGGTGCCGCTGGACCGGCCGGTCTTCCGTCGTGTTCGCGGGGTGCCTCGCGAAAACCAGGAAAACTATAGGTGTGATGCCGTGAAAGGGGCAAGGGCGGGGCGGCGCGGACAGGCCGCGCGCCCGCTCATCGACCGGATCGAGCTCGTGCCGGTCGAGGTGAGCAGGAAGATCGTCTCCGCGCCATCAACCTTCACGGACGGCTCGCCGGGATCCTCTCGCTGGCCCTGAAGGACCAAGGGCCGCCCGGTAGGGACGGCCATTTGGTGGAGTCCATAAAATCAGTTGCGGGGGCAGGATTCGAACCTGTGACCTTGAGGTTGAGAGACGATTCCTGGTTTGTTCTCGGCGCTTCGAATGATTGCATGAAACTACGATAAGCCATTGTATTCACTTGATATTTGGCGTGGGCAGCCTTCTATTGGGTTCGAAGCAGCACGCGGCGACTTTCGCCCTCATGTGTCCATGGTGAGTCCATGGATTATCGGCAGGCCGCAGCGGGTTAATCGGAACCAACATCGGACGGAGGCCTCCGCTCCATGCCCAAGATCACCAAACGCCTCATCGAGGCGGCCGAGGTCCGGGACAAGGACTACATCATCTTCGACGGCGAGATCCCCGGCTTCGGGGCCCGCATCCTGCCGAGCGGCAAGCGCTCCTACCTGGTCCAATACCGGGTCGGCCGGAAGTTCCGGCGCATGAGCCTCGGCCTCCACGGCATCCTCACCGCCGAGAAGGCCAGGGGAGAAGCGATCAAGGTTCTTGGCCGCGTCAAAGACGGCGAGGACCCGGCTGGCGCCCGCGAGAAGGCCCGCGCCGAACTGACCGTCGACGACCTCGGACGCCGCGTCATCGATGAACACGCCGCCCATCACTGCAAGCCGCGCACGGTCGACGGCTATCGCTACTACCTGAAGGCCTACATCCGCGACCGGATTGGCCACCTGCGGGTCAGCGAGATCGAGCGGGTCGATATCGCCAAGCTTCACCACGATCTCCGCTTCGCGCCCATCCAGGCCAACCGATGCCTCCAGTTTCTGTCGAAGGCCTTCAACCTTGCCGAGGTCTGGGGGCTACGCCCGGACGGCACCAATCCCTGCCGGCACGTAAAGAAGTACCCGGAGAAGAAGCGCGAGCGCTACCTTTCGAGGGAGGAACTGGCCCGGCTCGGCGAAACCCTGCGGCAATGCGAGCAGGAAGGCATCGAGAGCCAGTCAGCCATCAACGCCCTGCGGCTGCTGATCTTCACCGGCTGCCGCCTCTCAGAGATCATGACGCTCAAATGGGACTACGTGGATTTCGAAGGCATGGCGCTTCACCTTCCCGATTCCAAGACTGGTGCAAAGACCGTCCACATCGGCGCCCCGGCGATCGAGGTCCTTTCCAAGATCGAACGGCTGGATGAAAACCCCTGGGTCATCACCGGGAAGAACCCCGGCGCGCATCTAACCGACCTCCAACCGCCCTGGCGGCGCATCCGCGAGCGCGCCGACATCGAGGACGTCCGTATCCACGATCTGCGCCACACCTTCGCCTCCACGGCGATTGCCGCCGGTCAGGGACTGCCGATGATCGGCAAGCTGCTCGGCCACACCCAGGTCCAGACCACCGCGCGCTACGCCCACCTCGCGGCCGATCCGGTCAAGGACGCCGCCGACAACGTGTCCAAAACGCTCCAACAAGCGCTGGGCTGACCCTTTCACGCAGAATCGCGATTGAACCCGCACTGTCTCTCGTTTACATTGATCTGTGCGACCAGAAACTGGGCTAGCCCAGTTACAGGGCGCGCTGTGCCATTAGGGGCGCGCTGTGCCATTAGGAATGCGCGGTGACGGAAGAAAAGTCAGAGCTTCGATGGGGCGTCGAGAGGCGGCTCGAATTCATCGAGTTCCGCCTGTTTTGGGAGGGGCATGTGAATCGCGGCGATCTGATGGATGCGTTCGGAGTATCGGTGAACCAAGCGTCCACCGACCTGAACCGCTACATCGGAATGGCGCCGGACAACATGGTCTACGACAAGAGCGCCCGCGCCTATATCCGTGGCAGCAATTTCGACCCGATGTTTCTGAAACCGGATGCCAGCCGTTACCTCTCGCAGCTGCGCTCCGTCGCTGACCGCATTCTTGACCAATCTGACGCCTGGATCGGTCAGTTTCCATCCTATGATGCAGCGCCGACACCAGTACGCGGCGTCAACGCCAAGACGCTGCGATCGGTGATCACCGCCATCCGGCGATCCGAAGCGATCGAGATCAAGTACCAATCACTCTCGCGGCCCGAACCCCGTTGGCGCTGGATTGCCCCGCACGCCATCGGCTTCGACGGCTTCCGTTGGCATACCCGGGCCTTCTGCCTCACTGACCGCAGCTTCAAAGACTTCCTGCTCTCCCGGATCATGGAGACCCGCAGCATCTCGCCGAGCGAAGTCGGCCCAGAGGCCGATGCTGACTGGAACGAGCAAGTGACGCTGGAGATTGGCCCGCACCCGGAACTGTCGGACACGCAGGAGAAAGTCATCGCTCTCGACTACGGGATGAAGGACGGGAAAGCCAAGATCCCCGTCCGCAAGGCCCTGCTCTACTACGCGCTCAAGCGGCTCGGCCTTGACACCGATCCGGCTGCACGACGCGCCCAGGATCAACAGATCATCCTACTCAATCGCGTCCAGCTTGGCCAGCAGGGCGAGCTTATAAACGGATTGGACTGACATGGCGCGCCTTGATGACCTTCTTCCCAACACGTCGGTACGAGGCATCCTTCCCGATGGCCTCGTCACGGTTGTCAACGTTCAATGGTATGGCTCCGAAGCGCTGGAACTCACGTACAAGGATGCGAAAGGCAAGGTCGCCAACGAACTCCTCTACCGCCACGATGAGCCGCGGTTGGAGGTTGTCGAAGAGGGTCGGCCATGGAGTTTAGACGGTGATGGTCGTCTTTTTCGCCTTGTGTCCGAGGCGCACAGGATCCGGCTCGCCCATTTGTTCGATCCGGTCCTGGCAGTACACACATCCCTCGTTGAGCCACTGCCACACCAGATCACCGCTGTTTATGAGGAAATGCTACCGCGTCAGCCTTTGCGGTTCCTGCTGGCTGACGACCCCGGCGCCGGAAAGACCATTATGGCCGGCCTCCTCATTCGCGAGCTGATTGCCCGCGGAGACCTGCATCGCTGCTTGGTCGTCTGCCCGGGCAGCCTTGCCGAGCAGTGGCAGGACGAGCTCTATCGCCGCTTCCAGCTGCCCTTCGAAATTATGACCAACGACAAGTTAGAGGCGGCCAGAACCGGCAACTGGTTTCTCGAAAACCATCTGGTCATCGCGCGCCTGGACAAGCTAAGCCGAAATGAGGACGTGCAGGCAAAGCTGGATGTCCCGGACGCGCATTGGGATCTCGTCGTTTGCGATGAAGCCCACAAAATGTCGGCACACTTTTTCGGCGGCGAGATCCAGTACACGAAGCGATATCAGCTTGGACAGAAACTATCGACGTTAACGCGGCACTTCCTGCTGATGACCGCCACGCCCCACAACGGCAAGGAAGAGGACTTCCAGCTGTTTATGGCACTCATCGATGGCGACCGGTTCGAGGGGCGCTTCAGAGATGGTGTGCATGCAAGCGACGTCTCCGACCTCATGCGTCGAATGGTCAAGGAGAACCTTCTCAAGTTCGACTCTACCTCGTTGTTCCCGCCGCGTGTCGCCAAAACGGTTCCATATCGCCTCTCGGACAAAGAAGCGGAGCTGTACCGGGCGGTTACTGATTACGTCCGGGAGGAGTTTAATCGGGCCGAGGCACTTCAAAATGACAGACGAGCCGGCACTGTCGGTTTCGCCCTAACCATTCTGCAGCGCCGCCTCGCTTCGTCGCCTGAAGCGATCTATCAGTCTCTGCGTCGGCGACGCGAACGGCTTGAAAGCCGTCTTCGCGAGCTTGAACTTCTGCAGCGCGGCGCCGTCGCCCAAGCTCTGACCCAGTCCGTACCAACCTATGACGAGGAGGACTTCGACGACCTCGAAGACGCACCTGACCAGGAACTTGAGGATACCGAAGATCAGATTCTGGATCAGGCGACAGCGGCGAGAACGATCGACGAGCTAAAGGCCGAAATCGCTACGCTCACCGATCTGGAGAAACTGGCCCTGAAAGTGCGCCGCGGGGGCGAAGACAAAAAGTGGCGGGAACTGGCGGAGCTTCTAACCGAAGTCTTCACGCCGGCCGCGATCGCAAATCAGCTGGCGGAAGACCCCGCACCTTACGATGCAGGGGTTCCCATCCCTAAGGCGTCGCCGAACCAGAAGCTGGTTATCTTCACGGAGCACCGCGACACGCTTTCGTATCTTCTCAATCGCGTCCAGCACGCTTCTCGGTACAAGTGACGCTGTGGTGATGATCCATGGCGGCATGGGTCGAAAGGGCCGAATGAAATCCCAGGAGGCGTTTCGGCACGATCCGGAGGTCAAGATTCTCGTCGCGACCGATGCGGCCGGAGAAGGCATCAACCTACAGCGTGCCCACCTGATGGTGAACTATGATCTTCCGTGGAATCCGAACCGCCTCGAGCAGCGGTTTGGTCGCATCCACCGGATCGGCCAAACCGAGGTTTGCTTCCTATGGAACCTGGTTGCAGACGAAACGAGAGAAGGCGACGTCTATCGCACTTTACTCGAGAAGCTTGAAAGGACACGCGAAGCCCTGGGCGGTCAGGTATTCGACGTGCTGGGGAAGGTCGTGTTCGACGGCAAACCTCTGCGTGAGCTCCTCATCGAGGCGGTTCGGTTCGGTGAAAGACCCGAAATAAAGGAACACCTCACAAAGGCCGTTGAAGGAGCCCTCGATCACGAGAAGCTTCGCACGCTTCTCGAAGACCGGGCTCTTGCACCGCAGTTAATGGATGCCAGCAGCGTCCATCGCGTGCGCGAAGAAATGGAGCGCGCGGAAGCCAGACGACTTCAGCCGCACTATATCGAATCGTTCTTCCTCGAGGCGTTTCAGGATCTCGGTGGAACGGCTCGTCAACGTGAACACCGTCGCTATGAAGCTACCCGGGTTCCCGCCCCAATACGAAACGGGGATCGCCTGATCGGTTTGGGAGAACCCGTACTTCCGCGATACGAGCGTATCGTATTCGAGAAGAACCTTATCGCTCCACAGGGACAGCCGCTGGCGGCATTTGTCTGTCCGGGACATCCGCTTCTTGACGCAACGCTTGATCTCACCCTGGAGCGACACCGCGACCTCATGCGTCGCGGCGTCATTCTGGTCGACGAGCGAGACCCGGGCGAAAGCCCGAGGATGCTCTTCTATCTGGAACACGCGACCCAGGATGGCAGCCAGACGCGTTCAGGGGATCGCCGCATCGTCTCGAAACGGATGCTCTATGTGGAGATGGATGCGGACGGCAATGCCCGCCACCTGCACTATGCCCCCTATCTCGATTACCGCCCCCTCAAGGAAGACGAGCCGACGGCGGTCGAGATCCTCCAGCGGCCGGAATGTGCGTGGCTGGATCGCGACCTGGAGGGCAAGGCGCAAGGCCACGCAATCGCTCACGTAGTTCCGGATCATGTACGCGAGGTCTCAGAGCCACGGCTGGAACTGATTGCAAAAACGGAATCGGCTGTGAAGGAACGCCTCACCAAGGAAATCACCTACTGGGATCACCGCGCCGAGGAGCTCAAGCTTCAAGAGCAGGCAGGAAAGCCAAACGCCCGCCTCAACTCCAACGAAGCACGACGTCGCGCGGACAATCTTCAGGCTCGCCTAGAGAAAAGGATGTCCGAGCTGCAATTGGAGGCGAAGCTCTCGCCTCTTCCGCCGATTGTCATTGGCGGGATGCTCGTCGTCCCGCTCGGCCTCCTAGCCAAGATAGCACCTGATCGAATCGCGAAGCCGAGCATTTCCCCAGACACCCAGGCGGCCGCGGCTCGAGCGCGCGCGGTCATCATGGACGTTGAACGCGAACTTGGTTTTGAGCCGATCGATCGGGAGTTCAAGAAGTTCGGTTACGACATTGAGAGCAGAGTTCCGGGTACGGGCCGTCTGCGCTTCATTGAGGTCAAAGGTCGTGCGACGAACGCCGCGACCATTACCGTTACCAAGAACGAGATCCTTTACTCTCTGAACAAGCCGGACGATTTCATTCTTGCCATCGTCGAGTTCAAAGGCGATCTCCACAACGGGGACCATCAGGTCCATTACGTCCGGAACCCATTCCAGCGCGAGCCGGATTTTGGCGTAACCAGCGTAAACTACGATTTCGCTGAGTTGCTCGCACGGGCGGAGGCTCCCGGATGAGTGCGCAGCCTGCGTTCTATGAGACCGTTCGGCAAAAGGCCGCGCGGCGTTGGGATCAGCTGGAGCAGGATCCGGCACGTCTCAAGATCAAGGATCCGGAAACATCGCCGACAAACCGGTGGCTGCTTGAGCGGGCGGGTACGTTGGTCGCGTCGGCCATGCTTCGCTGGCTCGGGCGGACTGAAACGTCGACCGCCGAGCGCGCCCGAGCATACGGCTTGTTCCCGGATGTCGATCGGGACGACACGTCGCTCGAAGGTGTCTGCGGCGCCACCGTTGAGGAGGCCTTCGGCGAGGAAATCGAAGGCCAGCCCCTGCTGCTAACCGAGGACGGGAGCCTGACCCCGGAGAAGCAGAGCATCGCCATTCCTGGACGGCTATTCGGTATCTGGCCTGCAGACCAAGCGGCCGCGATCCTGGACGAAGAAGGACGCCCGGCGCTATGCCGGCATATCGAGCTGGCCGACCGCAAGAAGCTCTTGCATTGGGGCGTTGTCGACGAAGTCGACAAGCAGAAACTGCTCGAAACCCTACAGACCAAACATCTTCCCCGGCCAGAGACCTGGCGCCAACTCTTGAACCTCTGGGCCTACGTGGCACCGGAAATCACCGGCTATCGTCACTACGTCGACAAGGAGCGCGTCCGCATCGTTCCGGCTCAGGGGAAGAACGTCCTATACGCTGCAAGCGAGACCGTCCGACTGGGTGAGAAAAAACTTCTCCAGTCCGAAAAAGACTGGGAATTCCTGGCCGAGCACCTGATCGTTCTGAATCAGAACTGGCCCCGTTTTCTTGCCGAACAACGACGCATCGCCTCTGAGCATAGCGACGAATCCGCAACGGAAGCTGTCGAGGCCGCCTATGTCGTTCTCGAGGAGATCGGCCTGGACGACACCAGCGATGTAAACAAGGTGATCGACCAAGTCGCCGCAGAATTTTTCTCTCAGGACAGCATTAGCCTTCAGGGATGCGTGCAGCTGGCCCAGATCGCAGCGAAGCTTGGCGCGACGGCCGGCGAAGCCTTCAAATATGCGACCGCCGACAGAAAACTGCGTTCGGCCGAAAGAGGCGTCCTGTTCGACGCAGATGGCAGCCTGAGCGATCTGCTGCCGGAACAGCGGCGCGATTCACAGGTTCTGCACCCCGACTACACGGCACGGTTTTCCTCCTGCTCCAGGGAGGACTGGCCTCAGTGGATTTCGTCAGGGCGTGCCGGTCTGCGCACATTTGTACCGTTCGCGGCGTCGCGCTCATACTCCGGCCGTCGTCGCGGCCTGGACGAGGAGCTGAAGAAAAGGGACTTCGTGGCCACTCTGGAGCCCCGATACAAGGACCCATGGTTCTACATTCAGGATTGGAATTTCGACCAGACGTATTGGGAGCATTGGCAAAGCCTTGAAGCCGAGAACCCGGCGATCTGGTCGTCGATAGCTGAACGCATACTCTCCGAGAAGGATGCCTACTGGTCGAGCGCGGCATCGGCCCAAATCGTTGAAAAAGCATCGAACGGACGCCAACGGACGATAGTCCGTCGCGGCGTAACCCCGTCCTGGGCGCTGAAGCTTCGCGATCTCCCATGCCTGCCCGACACGCGCGGGTTTCATCGGAAACCTGGCGAACTCCTCCGACGCACTCCCGAGACGGAGTCGTTGATGGACGTGGAGCCCTTCGTTCACGGGCTTCTGGACAGAGAGACCACACGCCCCTTGTTGGACCTGATTGGCGTGCGCAGCACACCTACGGGACCGGATCGTTTGCTCGACTGCCTGCAAGCACTCGCCAAAGCCGAGTCCCCCCCCGTCCACGAGGTCGAGAAGTGGTACAGCCGCCTCGATCAAATGGTGGACACGTGCTCCACCGAGGATTTCGAGAAGATCAGGCAGGCCTTCCAGTCGGAGAAGCTCATCCTGACGCAGAACGGCATTTGGGAGATCACGCCCGCTGTCTTTCTGGCATCCGACGAGGAGGACGTCCCTGGTGCGGAAGTCATCCGCGCATCGGTGGCCAACCTCACTCTATGGCGAAGAATCGGAGTTGCCGACCGGCCGACCGCAGAACTCGCGATCGAGTGGCTCAGAAACCTGCCAGAAAATAAGGCGCTCGAGCAGGAAGAGGCCCGCCGCGTGCGCTCGCTGCTGACGCGATATCCAATCCGTGTCTGGGAGGAGTGCGGATCCTGGCTCAATCTGGCCGGCGAGTGGGCTTCTGTCGATGGCTTGTCCTACTCGCTTACCATGCAGTCCCTGGTCCCCTGGCGACACCTCCATCAATGGGTCAAGCAAAAGACGGCCGATCTGCAACGCCTGCCGGCAGAGATCACAAGCAACCCACCTTTTTCGCAATTGCCGACACTGGCGATGCATGTGGAGGACCGATTCCATCGCAACCCGCAGCTTGCCGACGGCGCCGTGACAAAGGAGTGGTTGACGGTACTGGGACACGAACTACGCCGGGTCGAACTCGACACGGAGGATGACACCCAGCGAGTTCGAGGCCTAGCGAACAACTTGGCCCGAACCAGATGGCGTGAAACGCCGGGCCTCGAAATCATTCCCTATATCGACGGGACGCCCGCCGGAACCCCTCGGCAGGCCGACGTCCTGTGGCTCGACGACGCGCTCTATGTCGACCACCTGCCGAAGGCCAAGCTGGCCCGGCGCGTACCGGAGGAGATCGGTAAGGCCTTTGGACGCGCGGAAATCAAAGCCGCGCTGGACTATAGCTTCGAGCGATCTGCACAGGATGTTCGGGACTATCTCGAAGAGAATTTCAAGCTGTGCCCTGCAAGCGCCCTACCCGAGGAAGCACCCGACGATGCCGAACCGCACCCGACAGAGGACCATGATGAGCCACAGTCGATTGCCGGCGCCGGAGCAGATCAGGAAACCGGCAGATCCGATGGCACCGATGTTGAGGGTGTCGTAGAGCCGGAAGAGGACGAGACCGAGGAGGCAGGCGCGGCCGAGACGGATGCCGAGCAGGAACCTGACGACGTTATCGAAACAGAACCGCCGCGCTCGCGCCCTTCGCCCAAGCCGACCAAACCCGACATCATCGAGCGCTTTGCCAAATCGCAGGGATTCCGAAAGGACAGCGACGATCGGTTCTTCTCCGAAGACGGAAGCTGGATCGCCCGGGCGAATGGCGCCCGTTTCCCATGGGAGCGCCGCACCGCCAGCGGCGACCTCGTGCGGTACTACTGGCCCAAGAAACACTGCCTGCAGCGCGAACCGCTGCAGCTCGAAGCCGACATCTGGGGCCTGATCGAACAGCACCCCGAAACCTACGCGCTTGTCCTAGCCGACATCGAGGGCGGTCCGGTCGAAATGACCGGCTTGCGTCTCCGTGCCATGCGCGACGAGGGTGAAGTCACCCTTTATCCAGCAACCTACAGACTCGTTTATGACCATGACAGCCACGCATAGCAAAAAGCTAATCGAGATGGCGTTGCCACTAGTTGCAATCAACAAGGCGTCTGTTCGAGAGGGCTACATATACCGCGGGAACCCATCAGCGCTTCACAAATGGTGGGCGCAGCGCCCACTCGCTGCAGCGCGTGCGGTTATCTTCGCGCAGATGGTGGACGATCCATCCTCTGACCCCGAGCTGTTCCCAACAGAAGAAGCTCAAGAAGAAGAACGTGAACGTCTGTTTCGAATTATCAAAGATCTAATTCTTTGGGAGAACAGCGATAACGAAGCCGTTTTACAGCGTGCTCGAGACGAGATTTGGAGCAGTTGGCATCGCACTTGCCGCCGGAACGGCGATGATAAATCGGCTGATGCTTCCTTTGACCCTAACACGCTACCACCGTTCTATGACGTCTTCGCTGGTAGCGGCGCTATTCCTCTTGAAGCGCAGCGGCTGGGCCTGAAGAGCCGCGCGAGCGACCTGAATCCCGTTGCTGTTCTTATCAACAAAGCCGCGATTGAGATCCCACCAATATTTGTCAATGCGCCACCGGTTAATCCAAACCGAGACATGCATGTGCATTGGAAAGGTGCAAATGGCTTGGCTGATGACCTCCGTTACTACGGCCAATGGATACGAGGGGAGGCAGAAAAGCGCATCGGGCACTTGTACCCGAGAATTAAGATTACTCCTGAGATGGCGAGAGAGAGACCCGATCTCGAGTTGTTTGTCGGCGACGAACTAACAGTTATTGCGTGGCTTTGGGCACGAACGGTCAAGAGCCCGAACCCAGCTTACGCAAACGTAGATGTCCCGATAGCCTCAACATTTATGCTTTCAACTAAGAAAGGGCGTGAAGTATACGTAGAGCCTATACTTCAAGAAAGCGATTACCAATTTACTGTCAGTGTGGGAAAGAGCACAGGTATTGAAAGTGCTAAGAACGGAACAAGATCCGGCCGAATATTTAAGTGCTTGATGTACTGAGACGGTATTCACCTGACAGTGGGCTTCACTGAGAGGTGTGGCCATGCCGCCCCGAAGCCGCTGCGCGTGTTCAAATCCGGCCAGAAACGCGGCGTACACGGCCAGATCAAACGCGAACTCCGGCGCCGCTCCGCCATCGAGGCGGTCATCGGCCACATGAAGGCCGA
>Ga0056126_10000557_pt1 | contig 12418 bp, 13 predicted proteins | sample WorMetLIZAISLAND_FD_71117 | JGI IMG/M metagenome (GOLD analysis project Ga0056126, IMG submission 71117) | Marine gutless worms symbiont microbial communities from Max Planck institute for Marine Microbiology, Germany - Inanidrilus manae... ...
ATGATGAAGCATCCGGTCAATCGCCGGAAATGACTTCGGAGACAACCCTGTCCCCGGCAATCGGAAAATGGAACGGTAGAGCTGGACTTCAAAGCCGGAATTAGACAACGGACGACTAACGAAAAAAGCCGGGCTAATAGCCCGGCTTTCGGAACCCTTTTGGGCGCTACCGTTAGTGGCGGAAGTGCCGCATGCCGGTAAACACCATGGCGAGGCCCTTCTCGTCGGCCGCCGCGATGACCTCTTCGTCCCGCATCGATCCGCCCGGCTGGATGACCGCCGTGGCACCGGCCTCGGCCGCCGCCAGCAAGCCGTCGGCAAACGGGAAGAAAGCATCGGACGCCACCACCGAGCCAATGGCCCAGGACTGGTCATCGCCGGCGACCTTCGCCGCATCCCCCGCCTTCCACGCGGCGATCCGGGACGAGTTGACGCGGCTCATCTGGCCGGCGCCGACCCCGACGGTCGCCTTGTCCTTGACGTAGACGATGGCATTCGATTTCACGTGTTTGGCGACGGTGAAGGCAAACTCCAGGTCGGCCATCTCTTTTGGGCTCGGCGCGCGCTTGGTCACCACCTTCAACGCCTCAAGCACCCTGTTGTCGCGGCCCTGTAACAGGTACCCGCCGGAAAGGGTTCGGATCGTTGGAGCACCGGTTGCGGCGTCGGGGAGACCGTGAGTCGCCAGGACGCGGAGGTTCTTTTTGCCAGCGAGGACCGCTTGTGCGTCTTCGTCGATCTCGGGCGCGATGATGATTTCGGCGAACAGTTTCGCGACCTCTTCCGCGGTTCCGCCATCGAGGGTCTTGTTGAAGGCGATGATACCGCCGAAGGCGCTCTCCGTGTCGCAGGCATAGGCCCGGAGATAGGCCTCCCTCAGGTTGCCGGCAATCGCCACCCCGCAGGGATTGGCGTGTTTAACGATGACGCAGGCAGGCTGGTCGGTGAACTCGGCAACCAACTCAAACGCTGCATCTGTGTCATTCAAATTGTTGAAGCTGAGCTCCTTGCCTTGCAGTTGCTCAGCGGTGGCGACGCCGGGCCGGTTCTCGCTATTGACATAGAAAGCGGCCTGTTGATGAGGGTTCTCGCCGTACCTCAGCGTTTGGCGGAGTTCTCCGCCGAGAGCGATTCGTGAAGGAAAAGTTTCCTTCATCTGATCGTTGAACCATTGAGAGATCGCGGCGTCGTAGGCGCCGGTCCGGGAATAGGCTTTGGCGGCAAGCGTCTTGCGGAACTCGGGAGAGGTTTGGCCGTCGTGGGTTTCCATTTCGTCGGTTACCTTGGCGTAGTCTCCGGGATCGACGACCACGGTAACGAAGGCATGGTTCTTGGCGGCTGCGCGGATGAGCGCCGGCCCACCGATGTCGATATTCTCGATGCAAGTCTCGAAATCACCGCCGCCGGCAACCGTCGCCTCGAACGGGTAAAGATTGACGATTAGAAAATCAATCGGCGCGATGCCATGGTCGGCCATGGCTTTTTCATGGTCATCATTGCCGCGAATGGCTAGCAGCCCACCGTGTATGGTCGGCTGCAGCGTTTTGACCCGGCCATCCATAATCTCCGGGAAGCCTGTGTGATCGGACACCTCGATGACGGCAATGCCGGCATCCCTCAGAGTCTTGGCAGACCCGCCGGTCGACAAGATTTCGACCCCGCGAGCCGCGAGAAACGAACCGAACTCGATAAGGCCGGACTTATCGGATACGGAAATCAATGCGCGTGTTATCGGCGAAGACATCACTTGACGACTCCTAAACAATTTTTTTTCAGATCGCTCCCGAGACGGCTTTATTTTGCGGTGTCGGTGATACTTCTGGCGAAGGGGTATATTCGGGCACCAACTCCCTTATCGTAGAAATTAATCCCTCCACGTCGTTGTCCGAAACGGCGTCATTGAGGGCCATAAAAGCCTCCAGAACCGATTGCGTGGCGATCGTCCGGGGCGCGCCGAGAAGAATACCGGCGCAATCGGTTTCGACAAAATCCTCGGCGCCGTGGAGAACTTCTTCAAATAGTTTCTCCCTTGGCCGCATGCCGGTGATTTCGACCTGAACATCGATATCAGGGCGTAATCCGGCGAGACGGATCATCTGGCGCGCGAGATCGATGATCCGGACAGGCTCACCCATGTCGAGGACGTAGATCTTGCCTTCCTGTTCCGCGCGATCCCCTGGGCTGCCGAGGGCAGAGGCCTGAAGAATCAACTCGACAGCCTCACGGACGGTCATGAAATACCGGGTCATGTCCGCGTGTGTGACGGTCAGCGGCCCACCGCGTTCCAGCTGTTTTTGAAACAACGGCACGACGGACCCTGTCGATCCCAAGACGTTGCCGAACCGGACAGTCACGAAACTGGTTGCCGGCGCCCGGTCATGGTCGAGGTCGAGTGTCTGGCAGTAGATTTCGGCAAGGCGTTTCGACACCCCCATGACGCTGGTCGGATTGACGGCCTTGTCAGTGGAAACGAGCACCATTGTCCTGACACCGTGTTCGACGCATGCATCGGCCACGTTTATGGTTCCGAAAAAGTTGGTGCGTATTCCTTCGAACGGATTGGCTTCAACGAGAGGTACATGCTTCAACGCTGCAGCATGGAATACGAGCTCGGGCCTGGTATCGGCGAATACTCCGCGAAGATGATCGCGTTCGCGGACATCGCCGATAACGGCGCGCCGCGAGATTTCAGGGACCGTTTCCGATCCCTCCAAATCAATCGCGTAGAGTGCGTATTCCGAACTGTCGAGAAGCGTAATCTCCAGGGGCCCGAATGCCGCAATCTGTCTCACCAGCTCACTGCCGATACTGCCGCCAGCTCCGGTAACCAGTACCCTCCGGCCTTCGATCAAGCGGCGCATGGAGTCACGGTCAAGTGGTGTCTGCGGCCGGCCCAGAAGATCGGTCACGTCGACCGGGCGAACCTCCAGTTTTTCCGTAACGCCGGAGCGGAAATCCGTCAGTCGAGGCAGCCGCGCCATCACCATTCCCAACTCATCCGACTGCTCGAGGAGCGACCGGACGACCGCACCATCCATGTCGTCCTTGGTCAAGACTAGGCGTTGTGGTTTGTCATCGGACGCGAGAGCCTCGAAAATCGATCTGATGTCACGCACGGTTCCCAGAACTTGAACGCCATGGATCTCGCGGCCGACTCGGTCGTCATGTTCCGATGCGATACCAACGCCCCGATATTGAGAGTCCCCCGACCGGTGAAGACCGCGCAGAAAGAGCTCAGCGCCGTCTCTGGCACCAACCAGCAATACGGGAATTCGGCTTTCGTAGCCGATACCGGCGCTGAAATCGATCCGGCGGTCCTTGGCAGGGCGGTAAAAAAACCGGGGACCGCCGAGAAGCGCCATCAGCACGAACCAATTTATCACGGGGATCGAGCGCGGAAGGTCCTCTAGGCGTGTCCACAAAAACATTATGAAAGAAAAAATTAGAACCGAAACAGAAACGGCCTTGGTTATCGCCCAGAGGTCGCGAATGGACGCATAACGCCAAACCCCCCGGTAAAGTCCGGATTGACGGAAAACCAATGCCGAAATAGCCGTGAACAGAAGAGCCGCAGGTACGAATTCGCTGGGCTCGAAATAGAAAATGAGGTCGCCGACCCGGAGGTAGAATGCCAGAAGAAACGATGCCGTCGCCATGACAATGTCGTGGGCGTATGCGACGCGGCCGCGGTGGGTGATCTTGTGCAACATAAGTGCCGCGAAACTCCAATTCTCAGGCGTCGTTCCGGCGCATGAACCAGGCTGCGGTTTCGGCGAAACCTTGTACCATGTTGAACGGCGGGGTCCAGCACAGTCGCGTCCGAATCTCCGAATCGTCGACTATTAAACTCGAGGTCAGCCGGTCGACGGCTTGCGATTTTCCGGCCACGCGCGCGGCGAGCCGCAATGCCCAAACCGGAGCCGGCAACAATCTAGCGGGCCGGCCGAGCGCTGACGAGACCAGGCGAACCAACTCCGCCGTTGATACGTCCTCGCTGTCACGGACATAAAATGTGCGCCGGGAAGCATCGGGATGCTCGACGCAACAGGCGATCGCGTCGACCAAGTTGCCAACGAAAACAAAGCTGCGCCGGTTGTCGACCGACGCGAAGGGCAAGGGAATTCCCTTTTCGCAGACCCGGAACAAGGTCAGGACATTGGCCGTTGCGCCGGGCCCGTAGACGAGCGGTGGGCGAAGAACGACGGGTTCGAGAGTCGAGTTTTCGGAAACGCCGAAAAGCGCCTGTTCGGCCGCCAGTTTGCTTCGCCCATAAGCGTCTCCGGGAGTGGCCGGCATGTCCTCGGTCAACGGCGTCGCGCCGGACTCCTCGCCGCCGGCCTTGACCGAACTCAAAAAGACGAAGCGTTTGATCCCGGCCCGTATGGCCGCATCGGCCAACTGGCGCGTGCCGCCGTTGTTGACCCGCGTATTTTCCTCTTCGGCTTCTTCCTCAGTCTCTTCCATGACATGAACCCGGGCCGCCAGGTGGACGACCGCCTCTTGATTGCGCAACGCCTCATCCCAATCGGTGTCGGGCCCGATTTCACCGACCACGGTCGGGTTGTATTCAGGGACCATTTCCGCCGAGGCGGGGCTGCGGACGGCGGCCGACACCTCATGACCGCGTTGCCGGAGCAGCGGACAAAGGTGGCGCCCGACAAAACCGTTGCCGCCGGTGACCAGGATTCGCATCAGGCCCGGTCTTTTGCCATGGGCAGGGGAGCAACCGAATGACCTTCTCCGGCGACGACTTTATCGAACACCTGGAGCATCTCTTGTGCCTGATGTTCGCGGCTGTGCCCCGGTGCTGCCGCATGACTGGCGGTGGCAAATTGGCGGCGCAAACCGGGGTCCGCGGCAAGGCGCCGAAGGGCCTCGGCCAGTGCATCAGGATTCTCAGCCGGAACGTATAGACCCGCCTGGTCGCCCTCGACGATAGCACGAGCCTCGCCGGACGGCGCCGCCAGCACGACGGGAAGGCCCATTCCCATGGCCTCGAATATCTTCGATGGAATAACATCCTCGAAGACAGGGGAGTTTTTTTAGGTGGACGACGGCCACGTCGCAAAGCCGCCATACCTTGGGCATCCGTTCTTTCGGTTGCGGCGGCATGAAAATGACGTTCGAAAGCCGCCGCTTGTCAGCTTCGGCAATCAGGGCGTCCCGTTCGGCGCCGGCACCGGCGAGCAGGATCCGTATGGATTCGTCGTTTCGCAGCCGTTCCGCCGCGTCCAATAGGTTGGTCAAGGCATGGGCCATGCCGTGGGTCCCGACATACCCGGCGACGAATTTGCCCTCGACATTCCATTCTGCGGCGAGTTCGGGATCGCGCGCCCCCGGTGTATAGCGCCAGAGATCGACACCATTGATAACGACTGCAATCTTTCCAGCATCTATCCCGCGCCGCACCAAATTCGCCTTGAAAGCATGGGGCAATGCGACGACGGCCGCTGAACGCCGATACAGGAAAAGCTCAAACTTCTCGATGATGCGGATCGGTAGGCTGGGCCGCATCGCTCCGACAGCGACGATGGACGCCGGCCACAAATCACCCAGCTCGAAAACAAAAGGCACACGACGGGCAGCGCTGAGCAACCAACCACCGACGGCGGCGAAAAACTGCGGTGATGTAGCCGCGATCACATCAGGTCTCTTTTCGAACAATCCGGCGGAAAATGCCGTCACCATGAAACTTACGAAATCAAGTGATCGACGCACAGTTCCCCGGTTTGCGGCGATGTAGGTTTTCACACGGACGACTCGGAGACCATCCATGTTTTCGACCTGATGCCAGCGGTTCTCATATCCCTCGAAAAGGCGGCCGTGGGGAAAATTGGGGGCGCAGGTGATGACCGTCACCTGATGCCCCGCCTTCAACCAGTAAAGCGCGCGCTCGTAGACCCGCGTCGCCGCCGCATTGGTTTCCGGTGGGAAGTTCTCGGTTAAAAACAGTATCCGCATGGTTTTTGTTCTTCTGGGCTACCGGCTACCGGTGGGTCGTTGGCGAGCCAGATACAAAAGCAGGGCGCCGACAACGCAAATTGCGATCAGGACCGGCAGCCACGTATATTCGAGCGAAGCGATAGCAAGGAGGACCAAAACGACATTGGCATAGGCTATCGTCCTAGCGACCTCATTGTGACCGAGGCCAGCCTGGACCGCTTGTTGGTAGAAATGTAGGCGATGCGCCGTCCAGACCTTTTCACCCCTGAGCGCCCGGCGCACAAGCGTGATGGTCGCGTCGGCCAGGAAATACATGGGCAGAATGAGCGCCGGCGCTGGGTGACCGTGGGCGGCAAGGCCAAGCAACAACCAGCCCAAAAGGAATCCAAGTGGCACACTTCCGACGTCGCCCAAAAAAACCTTCGCCGGGTGCCAGTTCCAGCGCAGAAAGCCGACTGCGGCGGCGGCGGTCAAACCGAGGGTTTGCCACGCACCGCCCATGCCCGCCATCTTGGCGACGATAAACACGCCGATGCCAACGCCGGCGGTTTGTACGCCGGCAATGCCATCAATGCCGTCCATGAAGTTGAACAGGTTGATGAACCAAAGCCACAAAAGTGCCGAAGCCACGATGTCCAGGGCCGGCGGCAATAGTCCACCGAACACCGGCGTTGGAAAGGGCAGGGTGATCAGAACCACCGCCACCGTGGCCACCTGCGCTGCCAGTCGCAATGCCGGCCCGAGTCCTTGCAGATCGTCAGCCCAGGAAACAAGGGCGAGAGCCAATGCGAGTGTGACGATCACAGCGATACCGTCCGGTGGATTGGGAAACAGATGGGCCGAAAAAAGCCACGCCGGCAACAGCGCGGCGAGAACGCCGATACCGCCGCCGCGTGGCGTTGGGGTCACGTGGCTGGAGCGTTCGTTGGGACGATCGAGGATAGCGCGGCTGGCGAGCGCGTCGATCAACGCGCGCGTCGCCCCGTAGGAAATCAGCAGGGCGACGGCGGCCAGCAGAGCGGCAAGGGCGAGATCAGGGATTGATGACATGGCCGCATACTACAACCCCGGCCCTTCGAGCCCAAGCGCCGCTCACGTGCGACCGTAGGTGTCTTCCACACGGACAATGTCTTCCTCGCTTATATAATCGCCAGTCTGCACCTCGATCAATTGTAGGGGTTCGCCAATAGGATTTTCGAGCCGGTGTTGAGCGCCCACAGGAATGTAAGTGGACTGATTGGCCACCAAATCGAATGTTCGTTCGCCGTTGGTCACGCGCGCTTTACCAGCCACGACGATCCAGTGCTCGGCACGGTGGTCGTGATATTGCAGGCTGAGTCTAGCACCCGGGTTGACGACGATTCGCTTGACCAAGAAACCATCCCCATCCTCAAGATTTTGATAGTGCCCCCCAAGGCCGGTAAACCCGTGAGTGGTTTATGGTTTCCCCATGGCCGGACTTGTTAAGCTGGGCGACTATGGTTTTGACCTCTTGTGCCCGCTCCTTGGGTAGGACCAAGACCGTGTCGTCAGTGGCGACGACGACAATGCTACTGATGCCGAGAACCGCAACCAGGGGTTTTTCCGAACGGATATAGTTGTCCTGGGCATCAAGGACGACGGCTTTCCCCTCCACGACATTGCCGGCGCCATCGGCGTCGCCAAGATTCCATAGGCGTGCCCAAGAACCAACATCGCTCCAACCGGCCCCTAAAGACACCATGGCGGCGCGGTCCAGACGGAAGAAATCCAGATCCGCGCGGCCCTTGGTCAGCGCCTCCTCCGAGGCCGCGACGATCTCGGGCTGGAGGGTCCGCATCTCGTCAATGAAGGTTCAGGCGCGGAAGACGAAAATGCCTGCGTTCCAATAATAACCGCCATCAATGAGATAAGATCTGGCCGTCTCCAGATCGGGTTTTTCCACGAAGCGCGCCACGTGCCAACCGTTGTCGCCGAGTGAGGCGCCCCGGCGGATATATCCGTACCCCGGTTCTGGATGTGTCGGTCTTACACCGAAGGTAACCAAGTGGTCTTCGGCGGCGAGCGCCACGGCGTGACTGGCCGCCGTGCGAAACGCCTCCGCGTCCTCGATTATGTGGTCTGAAGACATCACCAAAACGGTTGCATCCTTGTCCTCGCGCATCAATCGTAGCGCTGCGATGGTAATTGCCGGGGCGGTGTTTCGCGCCACCGGTTCCAGCAGAATGTCGAGCGCATCCGCGTCGACCCGGCGCAAGGTTTCGGCGACCAGGAAACGGTGTTCGTCGTTGCATATCACGCTCGGGCGGCCAAAGGGCCCTCCGCGCACGCGCGCGAGCGTTTGCTGGAACAAGCTGGTGTCGCCATGAATGTCGAGAAATTGCTTGGGCCGTGAGCGCCGCGAGAGAGGCCAAAGACGAGTGCCGGCACCACCGGAGAGGATGAGGGGGTAAATGGGGTGCTCCTGGGTCATGGCGCGGGTCGGTTGGGTAGCGAGAGTCAAAAGAAACGTCGCATGAGGATCGTCCGAAACACGCCGAAGACATGATGGGGACGGATCTTCTTTCCTTCCTCAAACGTCCGCCCATGGTAGCTGATCGGCACCTCGTAAACGTTTTTGGCGTTTTGGTTGGCGATTGAAAGGATTTCCGCATGCTGGTCCCAACCCATGCGTTTCAGTTCGCCAGCCGGCACCAAATCGCGTTTGAACAGCATGTAGCAGCTGTAGATATCGGTAAATGTCGTGTTGTTGAGAAGGTTGAAAAAGAGCGTGATCAGACGGTTGCCGACTTTGTTCCAAAAGTAGGCAACGCGGGTGAATTCGGGCGCCGCGAAGCGGCTGCTCATGACGAGGTCGGCACCGAATTCAAGCACCGGTCTGAGCAGTTTGGGGAATTCAGTCGGGCTGTATTCCAGATCAGCGTCCTGAAATAGAACATAGTCGCCGCCCGCTTGTTCGAGCCCGGCCTTAACGGCAGCCCCCTTACCGCTATTTCGGGGCATCTTAATCAATTTGGTATAGAGGTTCGGATTGGCCTCAAGAAGCTCGACGGATCTGTCCTGAGAACCGTCGTCAACGACCAGAACCTCGATATCCAAGTCCTCCGACCTTTGTGCGCTCACCAATTCCAGAACCTGGAGAATCGTGGCCTCTTCGTTGTAGGCCGGAACGACGACGGAAAGACTGAGCATTGCCGCTTTATTGTTTGCCGGTATAAACGCCATCGGACCAATCGAGGAACCGCTTGAGTCCGTCATCGAGGTTGACGACGGGCTCGTAACTCAATTGCAGGCGCGCCTTGCGGATATCCGGCGCTCGGCGGTTGGGCTCGTCGGCAGGATAGCTGTCCGAGTATTCGACGACGTCATAGGCGACATGGCGGGAAGACACCTTCTCGATATTCTTAACCAGGTCGAGCATGGAGATTTCCGGCTCGGGATTGCCAATATTGTAGGCCTCGCCGGCGACACCCTTCAGCACCACGAGCAGAAAACCGACGATGGCATCGGTGATGTAGCAGAAGGTGCGTGTTTGATTGCCGGTACCGTATACGTGTAGTGGTAGGCCACCCTTTATGCGGCTGGCGAAATTCGGCAACACACGGTAGTCGGTTTCCTGCATACCCGGCCCGAACACGTTAAAAGGACGGATGGTATTTGTGTGCGTGCCCCTGGTGCCGTGGAAGATGTAGCATAGTGTCTCGCCGACTCGCTTGCTCTCATCGTAGCAGGCTCGTGGACCCTGGCATGACACGTTGCCGCGGTAGCTCTCGGCCATGGGGACGTGTTTGGGGTCAGGGTCGCCGTAAATTTCGCTGGAGGAAAAGAACGTGAATCGGGCGTCGTGCGCGTCGGCCAGTTCCAACATGCGCTGGGTGCCGGTAATGGCGACTTCCAGAGTCTCCAGCGGGTAGGCGCGATAGTAAAAGGGGCTGGCGATTCCGGCGGCGTGAATGACGTAATCGAGGGGGCCGTTCCAGTCCAGAGGTTGGATGACGTCATGTTGAATGAACTCGACGTTAGCGAGATCGGGTATCTGCGCACCCTCGGTGCCGGCGGTGATCATGTTGTCGATCGAGACCAGCTTAACCGGCTCGTCGAGCACGCGGTCGTTTAGTGCGCCAAACACTTCCATGAAATAGCGCCCGAGAAATCCGCGCCCGCCGGTTAGCAGGACGGTTTTGCCGGCGAAGGCTTGGGCGTCGTCGTGCAAGCGTTCGACGATTTCCGCAATATCGGAATCGAGAAGAAAATTACTCATCAATCAAAAACCTCTACGCTGGGCAGCGGAACGATGAACTGTCCGCCTTCATCGCGGTAGCGCGCGTGGTTACGCATGATCGGCTCGGCGAAGTTCCAGGCAAGGACAACAACGGCATCGGGCTTTTTGCTGTAAATGGCATCCGACGGCAAGACCGGAATGTGCATGCCCGGCGAAAAGAGCCCCTGTTTCAGGGGGCTGTCGTCGACGATGAAGTCGATGAGATCCGACCCGATGCCAAAGTGATACATCAGGGTGGTCGCCTTGGCCGGCGCGCCGAAACCGGCGATGGATTTGCCGGCCTTCTTCAAGCCCCATAAGAGCGCCGTCAGATCGCGTTTTACGGTGTTAATTTGGGTGCCGAACTCGAGCAGTGTCTCCGCCCGGTCGAGACCCATCCGGGTCTCGTAGTCTATGGAGGCCTGAACGGAGGCATCAACATCATGCGGGCCGTCGGCCAGCTGGACGATGCTGCGCAAACTGCCGCCGTGTGAAGCGACCCGCTCGGCGGAAATCAATTCCATACCGGCTGAGGCGAAAAAGGCCCGTAGCGGCTTAACCGAATGATAGGCCAAATGTTCGTGGTAAATGGTGTCGAACAGGGTCTTCTCGAAAACATCCACGAGATAGGATACCTCAAATACGAAGACGCCCGATGGCGCCATCAAGGATTTTACCCCCTGGGTGATTCCGGCGAGATCGTCGGCGTGGGCAAAAACGTTATTCGCGGTAACGATATCGGCTGTGCCACGTTCGGCGAGGATCCTGCCGGCCAGATCGGCAGTGAAGAACTCGGGCCAGGTCTCAATACCATTTTCCGTCGCTTGCCTGGCGATTTCGCGGGCCGGGTCGACGCCAAGAACGCCAAAACCCAATTCTTTGAACTGGGCAAGAAGGGTACCATCGTTGGAGCCAATATCGACAACCAGGCCGCCAGCTGAATCGGGGGCGAAACGTTTCGTGATGCTGTTGGCGTATTCCTCGAAATGTTTGACGAACACCGGCGATGTGCCGGAGACGTAGACGTAGTCGGCGAACAGAAGTTCCGGGTCGACGACGTCGAGCGGAAACGTCGCCTGCTCGCGATTCAGGCCCTTAGCGTCGACGAAGGCATTGGCTGGCGGGGTCGGTGTTAGCTTCAACACGCGGGTGAGGCCTGTCCCACCGCAAAGCCGACAGGTTTCGCGCCGATGGCAGGGTTCGAAACTCAAGTGCTGTCGCCCTTGCCCTCTTCGCCTCGGGACTGGGTTTCGCCGGGCTTCCAGGAAGTCCGGCCTTCGGTCGGCACGAAGTCGACTCGCACCACGTCGGCCTCATAGGTGGCCTGGTCGCGGGGATTGCGTCCGAGGGTCAGGAACACGGTGTCGACAGGAAACCGCATGCCGTGGTCAACCATCGGCGGCGTGAACACCATCTCTCCCTCGTTTACGACGATGACGGCCGGCTCTTGATCGGAACCGGTGGGCCGGTGCAAGTATTCGAGGCGCCCGGAAATCACATAACAGTAGTGCCAGTCAGTCTTGTGGTAGTGATTGGCGCGAATCGATCCGGCCTTCGATTCGATCATCACCGCGGAGCGCATCATCTCGTCGACGAGCGGTTGGATTTTGCCGCGCGCATCGATGAAGGGCTTCTCCAGCTTGACCACGCCATGCGCTGGCCAGCGGGCCCTCTCTTCCTCGGTGACGGGAGGGATGATGACGTCCGACTAAGACCCAACCTCTTTGTGCTTCCTGGGTGAGTTGGGGCAAGCACTACACGGGTTGGAGGCACTTAACAAGGCTATTAAAGTGGGCTCAATAAGCTAGTCGCCCTCTGTTGCCTTTCATCGGCTCCAAAGACTGGCAAGAAGGTCGCCGGCCTTTCTTTCCAGTTCCGGAACCAGCGTCAATCCGAACCGGAAATAAAGCCACAAGCATACGGTCAAGGGCAGCAGGCTGCCGCACATGAGGGAGAAGTTCGACTCCTGGTAGACGAGTGGGAAAATGATGGCGAGCCCGACGCCGAGTTCCAGCGAGGACGCCTCGCGGCGGTTGAAGAACCGGTCCAGGAAAGCCATGAAAAACCCAACCAGGGTCATTCCCACCAGAACCCCGACGAGACCGAAGTTGGCGCGATGTCTGACGTCAGCACCCTTGGGACACATTGAGGGGTTTTCACAAGGGAGGATTTCTGGCTCATCGTAGTGACCGAAGGGAACGAAGATGAGGCAGAAATCGATGAGCAAGAAAGAGC
>Ga0056126_10000560_pt1 | contig 12337 bp, 12 predicted proteins | sample WorMetLIZAISLAND_FD_71117 | JGI IMG/M metagenome (GOLD analysis project Ga0056126, IMG submission 71117) | Marine gutless worms symbiont microbial communities from Max Planck institute for Marine Microbiology, Germany - Inanidrilus manae... ...
GCGGCATCGGCGGGGATGACCTCCAGGCCGCCCATGTAGGGCCTCAGAGTCTCCGGCACTTCGACCGAGCCATCGGCGCGCTGGTAGTTCTCGAGGATGGCGATCAGCGTGCGCCCAACCGCCAGTCCCGATCCGTTGAGGGTGTGGACGAAGCGGGTCGCCTTCTCGCCACGGGCACGGCAGCGGGCGCGCATGCGCCGGGCCTGGAAGTCGCCGCAGTTGGAGCAGCTCGAGATCTCCCGGTAGCGCCCCTGCCCCGGCAGCCAGACCTCGATGTCGTAAGTCTTGCGGGCGCCGAAGCCCATGTCGCCCGTCGACAGCACGACGACCCGGTACGGCAGGCCGAGGCGCTTCAATACCTCCTCGGCGCAGCCGGTCATGCGCTCCAGCTCGGCCTCGGAGTCTTCGGGCGTGGTGACGCTGACCATCTCCACCTTGGTGAACTGGTGCTGGCGGATCATGCCGCGGGTGTCCTTGCCCGCCGCGCCGGCCTCGGCACGGAAGCACCAGGTCATCGCCGTTACCCGCCGGGGCAGCGTGTCCTCGTCGAGGATTTCGCCGGCAACCAGGTTGGTCAGCGGCACCTCGGCCGTGGGGATCAGCCAGAAGCGCTCGGCGAACTCGGGCTTCACGCTGTCGCGCTCGGCCTCCTCGAGCACGTCCAGCGCCGTCTCCAGGGTGTCGCGGACGCTGGCGTCGTCCCTCAAGCGGTCATTGAGTTCGCGGTCGATGTAGGCGCGGCGCTTTTCCGCATCGACGTCCCAAGTGTGGAACTGGTCGTCGGCGAACTTCGGCAACTGGCCGGTGCCGAACATGGTCTCGTCGCGGACCAGCGCCGGCGGGTTGACCTCCGTGTAGCCGAAGGTGCCGGTGTGCAGGTCGAGCATGAACGACGCCAGTGCCCGTTCCATGCGCGCCAGCGCCCCCGACAGCACGACGAACCGGGCGCCGGAGATCTTCACCGCCCGCTCGAAGTCCATCAGGCCGAGGGATTCGCCGATGTCGAAGTGCTCGCGCGGCTCGAAGTCGAAGGCCGGCGGATCGCCCCAGCGGCGGACCTCGACATTGGCGGACTCGTCGGGGCCATCGGGGACGTCCTCGGCCGGCAGGTTGGGAATCGCCGCGAGGGCCTCGGCGAGGCAGGCGTCGGCGACGCGGGCCCGGTCCTCGGCGGCCGCCTGTTCGTCCTTGGTCCGCGAGACCTCGGCAATGAGATCGTCGGCGTCCTCGCCCCGGCCCTTGCGCGCGCCGATCTCCTTCGACAGCCGGTTGCGTTCGGCCTGGATCTCCTGGGCCAGGGTCTGGGCGTCGCGGCGCTCGCGGTCGAGCGCGATCAGGCGCGCCGATTCTGGCGCCAGCCCGCGCCGGGTAAGCCCGGCGTCGAACGCCTCCGGGTTCTCGCGCACCCACTTGATGTCGAACATGAAGGACCCCGATCGGCTTTGCCCCGTTGCCTCCGGGGATTAACGGAAACGAGTCCGGCGATCAAGGGACCGAGGGTAACGGGTCTACGCGGGCGCCGTGTCGCCGGCCTCGCCGGTGTCCTCCTCGTCGTCGCCGTCACCGGCGTCTTCCTCCGGTTCCGGATCGCCGCGTTTCTTCTCGACGAGACGCACGGCGTAGATGGAGATTTCGTAGAGCAGGATGGTCGGCACGGCGAGGCCGATCTGGCTGATCACGTCCGGCGGCGTAAGGATCGCCGCGGCGACGAAGGCCAGCACGATGGCGTACTTGCGCTTGTCCTTCATGCCCGCCGACGTGACCATGCCGACCCGCGCCAGGAGCGTCATCACCACCGGCAGCTCGAAGCAGATGCCGAAGGCGAAGATCAGGCGCATCACCAGGGACAGGTACTGGTCGACCTTGGCCTCGAGCTGGATCGGCAAGCCGCCGGCCCCGGCGACGGATTCGAAGCTGAGGAAGAACTTCCAGGCCAGCGGGAAGATGAAGTAGTAGACCATCGCGCCGCCGAGGAAGAACAGCACGGGCGTCGCGACCAGGAACGGCAGCAGCGCCGCCTTCTCGTTGCGGTAGAGGCCCGGCGCGACGAACAGCCAGACCTGCATGGCGATCAACGGAAAGCCGATGAAAAACGCCGTCCAGGCGGCGACCTTGATCTGGGTGAAGAAGGCTTCGTGGAGCGCGGTGTAGATCATCCGCCGCTCGCCGCCCAGGTCCTGGAGGATGTCGGCCAGCGGCTGGACGAGGAACCCGTAGATCTCGTCGGCGAATCCGTAGCTGATGAAGAACAGCACCAGGAGGCCGACGAAGCAGTACATCAGCCGGCGGCGCAGCTCGATCAGGTGATCGAGTAGCGGCATCTTCGCGGCTTCGACGGCCTCGTCGGACATGGACGGCTAGCCCCCCGCCTTGCGCATCGGTTCGCTGGGCTCGGCCGGCGCACCGTCCGCTTCGGCCTCGGCCTCCGCCGCACCCTCGGGTTCGGCCGGCGACGGCCCGGTCATCGGCCCCGTCGGCGGCCCGCTCTCGACGGTGTCCTTGAGTCGGTCGGCGAAGTCATCGGGATCGAACTCAGCGGTGAGGCTACCGGTGGGATCGACCGTCTCCCGGACCTCCTTTTCCAGGTCGAGGCTGGCGGTCTTTCGGACTTCTTTCTTGATGTCGTCGAGCTCCGATTCGCGGATCACCTCGTCGAGGCCGCTCTGGAATTCCCGCGCCATCCCCCGCGCCTTGCGCACGAGTTGGGTGACGGTGCGCAGCGTGCGCGGCAGGTCCTTCGGTCCGACGACGATCAGCGCAAGGACCGCGACGATGAACAGCTCCTGCCAGCCGATGTCGAACATCGCCGCTCCGTACTCCCGGTCGCCGGACGCCCGGCGACGTCACAAGGCCGTTAGGACTTGGCCGCCTCGTCGGTTTCGCGGACGGGCTCGGCGGGGGCCGCCTGTTCGGATCGAAGCGCCTTGGTCTCGCCGCCGGCGGCCGGCTCGTCGGCGGCCAGTTCTTCTTCCTTCATGCCCTTCTTGAACGATTTCAAACCTTTGCCGAAATCGCCCATGATCTGGGAAATCTTCCCGCGACCGCCGAAGAGAAGCAGCACGACGATAAGAACGACCAGCCAATGCCAGATACTGAACGTGCCCATTAAAAGAGCTCTCTTGTGGTTGTCCGCTCGGATGCGGGCGGATAATGGCAGAAAGGCCCAACCGCCGCAACGGCGGGCGCGGACATTCAACCGTCGGGATCGAGGGGTTCGGCGCCGCCGTCACCGGCCTCCGGGGTAGGCACGTCGCCCACCCGGTAGGCCTGGATCGCCGGGCGGGCATCGAGCAGGCCGGCCGCCTTCAGTTCGTCGACGCCAGGCAGGTCGCCCAGGCTCTCGATCCCGAAATGGTCGAGGAACGCGTCGGTCGTCCCCCAGGTCACCGGACGGCCGGGAGACCGCCGCCGCCCCTTGGGCCGGATCCAGCCCTGCTCGAACAGCAGGTCGAGCGTTCCCTTGCTGAGGCCGACACCGCGGATTTCCTCGATCTCGGCGCGGGTCACCGGCTGATGGTAGGCAACGATCGCCAAGGTTTCCACCGCCGCCCGCGAGAGCTTGCGGGCGACCTGGGTCTGGCGAGTCAGCGCCGCGGCAACGTCCGGCGCGGTGCGGAAGGCCCAAGAGGATCCGGCCCGCGTCAGGGTGACGCCGCGCTCGGCGTAATGGGCCCGCAACGCCTCCAGCAGCGCCGAAATGTCGGCACCGTCGGGCAGGCGCTCGGCGATGGCCCGCTCGGTCATCGGCTCGGCCGAAGCGAACAGCAGCGCTTCCAGCATACGCAGGTGCCCGGCGTCGATGTCGCTCACCCGTTCGTGTCTCCGCCGCCACCAGCGCTCAGGTAGATGGGGCCGAAGGGCTTGCCCTGGCGGATGCGGGCGCGGCCCTCACGGACCAGTTCCAGGCTGGCGGCGAAGGTCGAGGCCAGCGCCGAGCGCGCCGACAGCTTGCCCAGCCGCAGCCCCTCGATGGTGCCCGGGGGCAGGAACCGCCAGAGGTGCTCCCAGTCGGGACCGCGTCCCAGTGCCCGCGTGAGCCGGTTGAGCGCGCTCTCCACGGACTCCAGTTCCCAGGCTTCGATGTGCAGGGTTTCCGGGTGTGTCCGGCGGCGCTGGTCGCCATAGGCCTTCAACAGGTCGTAGAGGGTCACCTCGAAGACGCTGAACGTGGTGTCGCCGAAGCGCTCGGGGGCGCCGCGGGCGAACAGGTCCTGGCCCAGCCGGTTGCGCGCCATCAGCCGGGCACCGGCGTCGCGCATCGCCTGCAAACGCTGTAACTGGAAGGTCAGCGCCGCCGCCATGGCCTCGGCCGACGGCTCCTCGGCCGAGCCCAGTTCGGGCAGCAAAAGCCGCGACTTCAGGTAGGCGAGCCAGGCCGCCATCACCAGGTACTCGGCCGCCAGTTCCAAGTCCACCCGCCGCGCCTCGGCGACAAAGGCCAGGTACTGGTCGGCGAGCTGGACGATGGAGATCTGGGTGAGGTCGACCTTCTGGTCGCGGGCCAGGGCCAGCAGGACGTCGATGGGCCCCTCGTAGCCGTCGACATCGACGACGAACCGCGCATGGTCCTCGTTGGTCGGGGCGATCGCTTCAGGTTCCGCCTTGACGTCCATGATTCCCCTACCCGACCCCGGCAACGGCGAAGATCGCCCGGCTCAGCAGTTCCGCCGGCAACAGCACCAGCCAGTGGAAGATGTCCAAGTCGATCCCGAGTTTGCCACCGATCCAGGGAACGATAAACACGGCGGCAATAATGATGGCGAATCCATAGGGTTCGGCCCGCGCCAGCCGGGTGGCCATGGGCGGTGGCAGCAAGCCAACGGCGACTCGGCCACCGTCGAGGGGCGGCAGCGGCAGCATGTTGAACACGGCGAGCAGGGTGTTGATCCACACGGCGTTGTGCAGATTGAACTCCGCCCAGCGGCCGAAATCCCCCTCGATGGCGCCGGCCAAGTGCATCAACACCGCCGCGACCGCGGCCATGGCGATGTTGACGCCCGGACCCGCGGCGGCGACCCAGACCATGTGGCGGCGCGGATTGCGCAGCCGGCGGAAGTTCACCGGGACCGGCTTCGCGAAGCCGAACATCATCCGCCCGCCGGAGAGGAACAGCAAGGCCGCCGGCAGCAGCACCGTGCCCACCAGGTGAATGTGGCGGAACGGGTTGGCGCTGACCCGGCCCTGCCGGTAGGCGGTGTCGTCGCCGAACCGCCAGGCGGCCCAGCCATGCGCCGCCTCGTGCAGGGTGATCGCCAGCAGGACCGGCAGGGTCCAGACGGAAAGCTGGAAGATGATCCCCGAGAGGTCCATCAGACCGGTTCTCCCATCAGCGCCGCCAGCCGGCCCTTCGCAGCATCGGCGTCGAAGGGCTGCGGCGGCGGCCGCATGGCCTCGGCGCGGGCGAGCCTTTGCCGGGCCTGGGCGCCCAGCGCCGGGCAGGCGGCGGCAGCGTCGACCATTTCGGCGAGCACGCCGTTGCAATGGAGCGCCACGTCGCATCCGGCGGCCAGGGACGCCGCCGCCCGCTCGCCGGGCGTGCCCGCCAGCGCCCCCATGCATAGATCGTCCGTCAACAGAAGTCCTTCGAAGCCGATGGAGCCGCGGATGATGTCGCCGACCACAACGGCGGATGTGGTGGCCGGATTGTCGGGGTCAAGCGCCGTATAGACCACATGGGCGGTCATCGCCCAGGGCATTTCGCGCAGCGCATGGAAGGGCGCGAAGTCGACGCGCTCCAGCTCGGTACGCGGTGCCTCGACGAAGGGCAGTGCGGCGTGGCTGTCCACGGTGGCACGGCCGTGGCCGGGGATGTGCTTGATCACCGGCGCAACGCCGCCGTCCAGCAACCCCTGGCAGGCGGCGCGGCCGAGCAGCGCCGCCCGTGCCGGCGTGTCGCCCGCGGCGCGGTCGCCGATGACCGGATCGGCGTCCGGCTGCGGCACGTCGAGCACCGGCAGGCAATCGACGGTGATGCCGAGATCCGACAGCTCCGCCGCCAGCAGGTGCGCATTGATCCGCGCCGCTTGCTCGGCGGCGCCGGGGTCGGTGCGGGCGAGGCGGGCGAACACCGCCGGGGCCGGCGCGGCCCGCCAATGCGGCGGTGTCAGGCGGGCCACACGTCCGCCCTCCTGGTCGATGAGCACCGGTGCCGACTCCCGCCCCACCGACTCGCGCAGATCCGAAACCAGCGCCCGCACCTGATCGGGCGTTTCACAGTTGCGGGCGAAGAGGATGAAACCGAGCGGATCGGCGTCGGCGAAGAAGCGGCGCTCATCGGTACCGAGGACCGGCCCCGCGCATCCGAAGATGACCGACCGCGGCACCGGCTCGGCGGGCCTATCCACCGGGGCGGACCACCATGCACGGAACCTTGCGTTCTGTGAGCCGCGCGCACAGCGCCTTGGCCTCGGCCTCGCCGGCCAGCGGCCCGGCGCGGAGCCGGTAGAACACGCCCTTGGCACCGAGGTCGGCGCGAACCACCGAATCGGTCAGCGGCCCGAGCACATCTCCATGCGCTTTGCGGAGCCGCGTCCATTCCTCCGATGCCCGGGATGCCGATTTGACCGCCGCCAGTTGCACCCGGTACCCCCCCGCCGAGGCCGCGGGTTTCGGCGGTGAATCGGCGGCCGGCGGTGCGGGCGGCGGCGGTTTTGCCGCCATCACCTGCTCGACGCTCGGCGTCGGCGAAAGCGGCTTCGGCGCCGGCGGCGGCATCGGTTTCTCCGGCTCCGGCAGCAGGCGTTCGACGGGCGGCGGGCCGCTCGACGTCGAAAGCCGGCCATACACCAGCTTGTCGCGATCAGGAATCTCCATGCCGCCGGGGTCCTCGGGCCGGACCTTGATCGGTGCCGCCTCGGCGCGGATCAGCGGGACCTCGGCCGGCTTTTCGGCCAGGAACGTCCGCTCCACCTGATTCCACCCGAGCGCCGCACCGGCCCCCGCCAGCGCGATCAACACGGCGGCGATGGCAACACCTTTCCACCGCTTCGACGGCTTCGCTTCCTCGTCCGCCGGCAACGGCGATAGATCGTCCCGGGGCGGTGCCGGGCGGTCGCCGGGATTGGTAACGGGACGGTCCTCGGCCATCAGCGCAATTCCTCCACGGGCTCGACGCCGAACACCGCGAGCCCCGAGGCGATCACCACCTGCATCCCCCGCACCAGCGCCAGCCGGGCCAGAGTCAGCGGCGCATCGTCGGCATGGATGAAACGCAGGCGGGCGTCGTCCTTGCCCTTGTTCCACAGCGCATGAAACAGCGCCGCGAGGTCCTGGAGATAGAACGCCACCCTGTGGGGCTCATGGGCCTCGGCGGCGGTTTCCACCAACCGCGGCCAGCCAGCCATGGCCTTGATGAGATCAAGCTCCGCGGGGTCCGTCAAGCGGCCCAGGTCGGCACCCGCAAGGGCCGCATCGGCGATGGCCTCGGCGCCCATCTCGGCCGCCGCGTGGCGCAGCACGGAAGCGCAACGGGCGTGGGCGTATTGGACGTAGAACACCGGGTTCTCGCGGGACTGCTCGGTGACACGGGCGAAGTCGAAATCGAGCTGCGCATCGTTCTTGCGCGTCAGCATGATGAAGCGGAAAACGTCCCGACCGACCGAATCGACCACCTCGCGCAATGTCACGAACGTCCCCGCCCGTTTCGACATCTTCACCGGCTCGCCGCCGTCCAGCAGGTTGACCATCTGACAGAGCTTGACGTCGAGATTGCCCTCACCTTCGGTGATCGCCTTGACCGCGGCCTTCATGCGCTTGACGTAGCCGCCGTGGTCGGCGCCCCAGACGTCGATCTGCGTCGCGAACCCGCGGCGGAACTTGTCGAGGTGGTAGGCAATGTCGGTGGCGAAGTAGGTCCACGACCCGTCCGACTTCTTCAGCGGCCGGTCAACGTCGTCGCCGAACTGTGAGGCGCGGAACAGGGTCTGCGGCCGCGGCTCCCAGTCGTCGGGGGTCTTACCCTTGGGCGGTTCCAGGACGCCCGTGTAGACGAGGTCGCGCTCCTCGAGGAAATCGAGCGCATCGTCGACGCCCCCCGACTCCACTAGCGCGCGTTCGGACGAGAACACGTCGTGCTCTATTCCAAGCGCACTGAGGTCTTCCCGAATCAGATTGATCATATGGTCGACTGCAGATCGGCGAGCTTGAGGAAGCCACTCGTCCACAGGTCTGCCGGACCAGTCACCGTTTGAATCTCGATTCGCCAAAGAGTCGCCAAATTCCGCGACCAATGCCTTACCAGAATCGGTCATATATGACCCGCGGTATTGAAGTTCGCCACCGGGGATGCGTTGGTCTGCGGGCAACAACCCTTCGAACGTCTCTTCACTGATTTCGGCGCCAAGCTCCTGCAAGTAGCGAAAGTAGTTGCTCCAAGCGAGCGCTTCTACCTGGGCTCCAGCGTCGTTAATGTAATACTCGCGCTTTACAGCGTAACCCGCTTTTTCCAAAAGAGAAGCAAGCGCGTCTCCGACCACGGCGCCACGGCCGTGGCCGACGTGCAGCGGGCCGGTGGGATTGGCCGAGACATACTCGACATTGACCGCCTCGCCGGCACCCAGAGCGGAGTCGCCGTACGACGGACCCGTCGTCAGGATCTCGGCCAGACGGGCGTGCCAGAACGCGTCGTCGAGGCGGAGGTTGATGAACCCCGGCCCGGCGATCTCGGCGCCGGCCACCGCGTCCCCCGCCGCCAGCCGCTCGGCCAGCAGACCGGCGAGGTCGCGCGGCTTCATTCCCGCCGGCTTGGCCAGCACCATCGCCGCGTTGGTGGTGACGTCGCCATGGGCCGCCTCGCGCGGCGGCTCGACCGAGACCCGCGCGGTATCGAGGCCGGCGGGCAGCGCACCCTCGGCAGCCAGTGCCGCCACCGCCTCGGCGACGCGCTCCTCGAAATGGCGGAACAGGTTCATGAACTTCTCGATTGCAGGTCGAAGAGCTGCTTGTGCTCGTCGAGGGCGTAGCGGTCAGTCATGCCGGCGACGTAGTCGGTGACCACCCGCGCCGTCTCGGCGGTGCCGGGTGATCCTGCGCTCGCCCGCCAGTCGGTGGGCAGGCAGCCGGGATCGTCGAGCAGCAGTTGGAACAGGTCACGCACCACGCGGCGCGCCTTGGAGGTCATGCGGTTGAGCTTGTAGTGGCGGTACATGTGGTCGAACAGGAACGCCTTCAAAGACCGATCGTGCTCCTGCATCTCGTCGGAGAACGCGACCACCGGGCGGCCCAGCCGGCGGATGTCCTCGGCGGACTTCGGCGCCGCTTCGGCGATGCGCCGCTGGGTTTCTTCGACGAGATCGCCGACCATGTGGCCGATCAGCCGGCGCACCGCTTCATGGATCAGCCGTGACTCGTCGAGGCCTGGAAAGGCCTGCTCGACGACGGCGAACATCGGTCCGACCAGCGGCACGTCCCGCAGGTCTTCGAGGGTGAACAGGCCGGCCCGCAGGCCATCGTCGATGTCGTGGTTGTTGTAGGCGATGTCGTCCGAAAGCGCCGCCACCTGCGCCTCGGGTCCGGCGTGGGTGTCGAGCTCCAGGTCGTGGACCTCTGCGTATTCGGCGATCGCCAGCGGCAGTCCGCCTTCGGCGCCGACGCCGACCAAAGGCCCGTTGTGTTTGACCACGCCTTCGAGCGTTTCCCAGGTCAGGTTGAGGCCGTCGAACCGCGCATAGCGGCGTTCCAGCGCCGTCACCACGCGAAGGCTTTGGGCGTTGTGATCGAAGCCGCCGAAGGGTGCGGCGACCTCCTTGAGCGCGTCCTCGCCGGCATGACCGAACGGCGGATGGCCGAGGTCATGGGCCAACGCCAACGCCTCGGCGAGGTCCTCGTTGAGGCCCAGCGAGCGGCAGATGGAGCGGGCGATCTGGCTCACCTCCAGGCTGTGGGTCAGCCGCGTGCGGAAGAAATCGCCCTCGTGGTTGACGAACACCTGGGTCTTGTATTCGAGCCGTCGGAACGCCGCCGAATGGATGATGCGGTCGCGGTCCCGCTGAAACGGATTGCGGCTGGCGCTCTCGGGTTCCGGATAGAGGCGCCCCCGGCTGGCCTCGGGATGCGAGGCCCATGGCGCCAGTGTTGCGGGTACGGTCATGGCGGGAAGGTACAAACCGCCGCCGCCGCAGGCAATGGAAGGCTTTCCCGGGCTCGTCGGCGCCGCTCCCGTAGCGCCGGCCGGTTTGACATCGGGGCCAGACGGGCTACATAATTAGGGTGTTCGGGCCGCCCGTTCACCCGACGGAGGACAAGACGATGCCGGACGAAACCGCGCTGACCGGACAGGAGATCGGCATCTCCGACAGTGCCGCGGCGCGAATCGCCAAGCTCATCGCCGAGGACGGAAACGATGCCCTGATGCTGCGCATCGCCGTTTCGGGGGGCGGCTGCTCGGGCTTCCAGTACGGCTTCAACCTCGACGACAAGCGCAACGACGACCACGTCTTCGAGCGGGACGGCGTCACCGTGGTCGTCGACGAGATGTCGCTGGAACTGCTGGCTGGCTCGGAGCTCGATTACGTCGAGGACCTGATCGGCTCCTACTTCGCGCTCAAGAACCCGAACGCCACCTCGACCTGCGGCTGCGGCAGCTCGTTCTCGATCTGACCCGCCGATAACCGAGCCGCGGTTGGGCTCGTCGTCCGCACACCGGTCATTGCGAGCGAAGCGAAGCAATCCATGCGCTTGGATCGCCACGGCGCTGCGCGCCTCGCGATGACGTGTTTGATTTCTAGCTACGGTGCCTTGCGGCCGACGAAGAACGCGTAGCCGTACCAGTCTGCGAACCGCCGGCGCATATCAATCTCGCGCGCCGTCATGTCGATGACGGCAAGCGCCTCGTCGTCGCCCCTGTACTTTTCCCTGAGCTTGGGCAGCTTCGCTTCCAGCGGCATGTAGTAGTGCCGCCACCAGCCCTCATCGGGCAGGACGATATGGCCCAGTGAGGTGTATCCGCACGCCCCGAGTGTTCTCAGGTTTGTTTCGACATCGGACATCGCCGGGTACTCGGCAGCGAAGAACGCCGCTACCTCGGCCGGCGGATCGGGGCGTAGCCAGACCAGTTCGCTGACGCCGATGCAGCCGCCGGGGCGGAGCAAACGTTTCCAGTCGGCGAGCGCTGTGGCGAATCCCATGATGTAGGTGGCGCCCTCCGACCAGATGAGATCAAAGCTTTCGGGAGGGAACGGCAGCGTGGACATGTCGGCCAACCGAATATCGATGCGCCCGGCGACGCCCGCTTCGACGGCATGAGCCTTCAGGATGTCGAGGTACTCTTGGTGGATGTCGACGGCGGTTGTGGGACCGTCGAGGGCGCGGGCGAGCGCCAACGTCTGCATGCCGGGACCGCAGCCGATGTCGAGCACGGTTGGCCGTTCGGGGAGCCCCCGGCACAGCGCGAGCGCCTCCAGCGTGCTCTCGTCGAGGCCGGGCCCCTGGCGCGGGAGGCCGCGCTGCACGTCCAGGAACACGTCGAACAGGCGTGGGTCTTCATCCACCGGCTGTGCTCCCACTCGCGATCGTCGCCGGGCTTATATCATTCCGCCTCTCCCACGTCCGCTTGCCCCGGCGGGAACTGATGGCTAGCTTCTGAGCCCACCCTGACGGGAAATCGCTGATCGGCCGGAGGCACCGTGATCAACATCGCCACCTGGAACGTGAACTCCATCAAGGTGCGCCTCGGCCACCTGCTGGACTGGCTGCGCGACGCCGAGCCGGATGTGGTGCTGCTCCAGGAGACCAAGGTCACCGACGACGCCTTTCCCGCCCTCGAGATCGGTGACCTCGGCTACAACGTCGCCACCGCCGGCCAGAAGACCTACAACGGCGTCGCCATCCTGTCGAAGCGGCCCCTCGACGTCCTGGAGACGCGCCTGCCGGGCGACGAGGCGGACGAGCAGGCCCGCTACATCGAGGCCTTCACCGGCAATGTCCGGGTGGCGTCCATCTATCTGCCCAACGGCAACCCGGTGGACTCCGAGAAGTTCGCCTACAAGCTCCGCTGGATGGAGCGGCTGCGCGACCACGTCGCCGGCCTGCTGGCCAGCGAGGACGCGGTGGTGCTGGGCGGCGACTACAACGTCGCGCCCACCGATGGCGACGTCTACGAGCCGGCGAAGTGGACCAACGATGCTCTCTGCCGACCCGAGTCCCGGGCGGCACTGCGCACCATGCTCCACATGGGCCTCACCGACGCGATCGACGCGTTGTGTCCCGGCATCGGCCACTTCACCTGGTGGGACTACCGGTCCGGCGCCTGGGCCCGCAACGAGGGCCTGCGCATCGACCACCTGCTGCTGTCGCCCCAGGCCGCCGACCGGCTCCAGGCCGCGGGCATCGACAAGACGCC
>Ga0056126_10000561_pt1 | contig 12332 bp, 8 predicted proteins | sample WorMetLIZAISLAND_FD_71117 | JGI IMG/M metagenome (GOLD analysis project Ga0056126, IMG submission 71117) | Marine gutless worms symbiont microbial communities from Max Planck institute for Marine Microbiology, Germany - Inanidrilus manae... ...
ATCGCCATGGAAGTTGACCTGATCCAGCCGATCGCCATGGACGAGGGCCTGCGCTTCGCCATCCGCGAAGGCGGCCGCACCGTCGGCGCCGGCGTCGTCTCGAAGATCATCGAGTAGCGGACAAGGGAATCGGGCCGTCCCTGCCGCCCCCGGATCGGCGGCGCGGCGGGGCGGCCGACGGAGTGACATAGGGGCATAGCTCAGCTGGTAGAGCGGCGGTCTCCAAAACCGCAGGTCGCGGGTTCGATCCCTGCTGCCCCTGCCATTTCTTCGGGGTATCCGGCCGACAGGGGATCATAGAAAGGACGGGGCGCGGTCCCGCGACGATCGCGGGCGGCGCCGGCATTCGATGGCAAAGACGAACGTAGCGCAATTTCTCCGCGAGGTCCGCCAGGAGGCGTCCAAGGTCACCTGGCCGTCGCGCAAGGAAACCGGTATCTCCACGGGCATGGTGTTCGTGATGGTGGTCCTGGCGGCGCTGTTCTTCCTTCTCGTCGATCAGATCCTGTCTTTCGTCATTCCGCTCGTGCTGGGCATCGGAGGCTAGGGACGATGGCCAGCCAGTGGTACGTGATCCACGTCTATTCGGGATTTGAGCGCAAGGTCGCCCAGTCCATCGAGGAGCAGGCCAGACAGGCCGGCATGACCGACCGCATCGAGCAGGTGCTGGTGCCCACCGAGGAGGTGGTGGAGATGCGCCGCGGCGCCAAGATCAATGCCGAGCGCAAGTTCTTCCCCGGCTACGTGCTGGTCAAGATGGAGATGACCGACGAGTCGTGGCACCTGGTGAAGAACACCCCGAAGGTCACCGGGTTCCTCGGCGGACGCGGGCGCCCGACGCCGATCAGCGAGGCCGAGGCCCAGCGGATCATGCACCAGGTCCAGGAAGGCATCGAGCGGCCGAAGCCGTCGGTGGTCTTCGAGGTCGGCGAGCAGGTGCGGGTCTGCGACGGACCGTTCACCTTGTTCAACGGTCTCGTCGAGGAGGTTGACGAGGAACGCGCCCGGCTCAAGGTCGCGGTGTCCATCTTCGGCCGCGCGACGCCGGTCGAACTCGAGTACTCGCAGGTGGAGAAGCTCTAGCACGGAATTCGGCCGGAGGGTCCGGCCGGCAGGCGCGGGAGGCCCGCCATGGCCGTACCGCGGACTCAGCAACACGTGACTGAGGATCAGAAATGGCAAAGAAGGTTATCGCGAAGATCAAGCTGCACGTGCCGGCGGGCCAAGCCAACCCGTCGCCGCCCATCGGCCCGGCCCTCGGCCAGGCCGGCCTCAACATCATGGAGTTCTGCAAGGCGTTCAACGCCCAGACCCAGAACCTCGAGCAGGGCATGCCGATCCCGGTGGTGATCACCGCCTATGCCGACCGGACGTTCAGCTACATCACCAAGACGCCGCCGGCGAGCTACTTCCTGAAGAAGGCCGCGGGTGTCGAAAAGGGTGCGTCGCTGGTCGGCCGGGAAACCGCCGGCAAGGTTACCAAGAAGCAGATCCGCGAGATCGCCGAGCAGAAGATGCCCGATCTCAACGCCAACGACCTGGAAAGCGCCTGCGTGATGATCGCCGGATCGGCTCGGTCCATGGGCATCGAAGTGGTGGATTGAAGCAATGGCTAAGAAAGGCAAGCGACTGCGGAACGCCTACGAGGGCATCGACCGCACGACCACCTACGATCTCGACGACGCGATCAAGACGGTCAAGGACTGCGCATCCGCCAAGTTCGACGAGACCGTCGAGATGTCCGTGAACCTGGGCGTCGATCCGCGCCACGCCGACCAGATGGTGCGGGGCGTCGTCTCTCTGCCCCACGGCACCGGCAAGTCTCTGCGTGTCGCGGTGTTCGCCAAGGCCGACAAGGCCAGCGAGGCGGAGGCCGCCGGGGCCGATCTCGTCGGCGCCGAGGATTTGATGGAGAAGGTGCAGAAGGGCGAGATCGACTTTGACCGCTGCATCGCCACGCCGGACATGATGGCCATCGTCGGCCGGCTCGGAAAGATCCTCGGACCCCGCGGACTGATGCCCAACCCCAAGCTCGGCACGGTGACCATGGACGTCGGCGAGGCGGTGAAGGCGGCCAAAGCCGGGCAGATCGAGTTCCGGGTCGAGAAGGCGGGCATCGTCCACGCCGGTATCGGCCGCGTCAGTTTCGTGCCGGAGGCCCTGGCCGAGAACGCGCGCGCGTTCGTCGATGCGCTGATGAAGGCCAAGCCGTCCGGCGCCAAGGGCGCCTACCTCAAGCGGGCGAGCCTGAGCTCGACCATGGGGCCGGGCGTGAAGGTGAACGTCGCCAACATCACCGGCTGAGGCCGGCGGTTGGCCATGAATTCGCCGCGATCTCGCTGATTAGTGGGGAATCGCGGTGAAGGAGCCGGCGCTTCGGCACCGTCTCCGACCTGTCCGAGACTGCAGGTGCCGGACCGGGACACGCATGGTTCCGGGACGGTTTAAGGGGGCGACCCGCCTGCATAGACGGTGACGGACCCGTTTTCCGGCCGGGGCATGCCCCCGCCGGCGGACGGCTCGAACTGTTGCGCGGGACAGGCGAAGCGGCCCCTCGGGGCGCCTGTCCGGGCGGCCCAGGGGTCATTGGCCCACGGGTCCCGGAACACCCGCTCGTCGCGGGGGCCGGGACGCAACACGGAGACGATCGGTGGATCGGGCACAAAAGGAAGCACAGATCGCTTCGTTGCATCGCACGTTCGACGACGCCGCCATGGTGGTCGTCACCCACTACATCGGGTTGACGGTCACCGAGATGGGGGACCTTCGGACGCAGATGCGCGAGGCCGGCGCCAGCTTCAAGGTGACCAAGAATCGGCTGACGCGTCTCGCCCTGGAAGGAACGAAGTTCGCCGGACTGAACGACCTGTTCGTCGGGCCGACGGCCATCGCCTACTCGGACGATCCGGTGGCCGCGGCCAAGGTGGCGGTGAACTTCGCGAAGACCAACAGCAAGCTGGTGGTTCTGGGGGGTGGTTTCGGCGAGGACGTCCTCGACGCCGACGGCGTCAAGGCCCTGGCCACGTTGCCGTCCCTCGACGAACTGCGCGGCAAGCTGGTCGGCCTCTTGCAGGCGCCGGCGACCAAGGTCGCAGGCGTCTTGCAGGCACCGGCGGGTCAGGTTGCCCGCGTCATTTCGGCGCGGGCCCAGCAGGGCGAGGCCGCCTGAGGCCGACTCTGAGGAACGCAATACGCACGGTTCGAGTCGAAGGAGAAACACGACATGGCTGATTTGGAGAAACTTGCCGAGGACCTGTCGGGCCTGACGGTCATGGAGGCCGCGGAACTCAGCAAGATGCTGGAAGAGAAGTGGGGCGTCAGCGCCGCGGCCCCCGTCGCGGTCGCCGCGGCGGTCCCCGGCGCGGCCGGCGCCGCTGGTGGCGAAGCCGCCGAGGAGAAGGACGAGTTCGACGTCGTCCTAGCCTCGGTCGGCGACAAGAAGATCAACGTCATCAAGGAGGTGCGGGCGATCACCGGCCTCGGCCTGAAGGAGGCCAAGGACCTGGTCGAGTCCGCGCCCAAGCCGGTGAAGGAAAGCGCCAAGAAAGAAGAGGCCGAAGAGATCAAGAAGAAGCTCGAAGAGGCCGGCGCCACGGTGGAGTTGAAATAGGACGAACCGAAATAGGGAGGGCGAGGTCGCCACGCTTGGCAATCGCGTTCGAGACTATTATATATCGGGTGATGTCCTGCGGCGGCAGCGCTCAAAGCGCCGCCGCCGTTCGGCATGCCCAAGCGCCCGTATCCGCCCGCATTGGCCCTGCCGCGGCCGGGAAAGCGGATACGCCTTCCTTGCGCTCTCGCTGCGCCGGCGGATGCTGATGCCGACAGACGCGTGCGCGCATACGCGAAATGGGCCGTTCCCATGCCGATTGCGGTGGTCGGTGGCGGGACGGACCGAGCGGGAATTCCTGCCGTGAGGACAGCCAATGGCTAAGACGTTTACCGGGCGCAAGCGCGTACGCAAGAACTTCGGCCGCATCGCCGCGGCCGCGCCGATGCCCAATCTCATCGAGGTGCAGAAGACCTCCTACGACCAATTCCTCCAGCGCGAAGTCGCGGCGGAGGCGCGCGAGGACAGCGGCCTGCAGGAAGTCTTCAAGTCGGTCTTCCCGATCAAGGATTTCTCCGAGCGGGGCACGCTCGAATTCGTCAAGTACGAGTTCGAGGACCCCAAGTACGACGTCGAGGAATGCCAGCAGCGCGGCATGACCTTCGCCGCGCCGCTCAAGGTCACCCTGCGCCTGGTGGTCTGGGACATCGACGAAGAGACCGGCGCCCGCTCCATCCGCGACATCAAGGAGCAGGACGTCTACATGGGCGACATGCCGCTGATGACCCGCAACGGCACGTTCGTCATCAACGGCACGGAGCGCGTGATTGTCTCACAGATGCACCGCTCGCCGGGCGTGTTCTTCGACCACGACAAGGGCAAGACCCATTCCTCGGGAAAGTTTCTGTTCGCCGCGCGGGTGATCCCGTATCGCGGTTCGTGGCTGGATTTCGAGTTCGACGCCAAGGACTTGGTGTTCGTGCGCATCGACCGGCGCCGCAAGCTGCCGGTGACGACGCTGCTGATGGCGCTCGACGGCGGTGCCACCGAGACCCTTCGCGAAGAGCGCGCGGCCGAGGGCAAGGTCCTCGACGCGGCCGAGATCAGCGGGATGACGCCCGAGGAGGTTCTCGACTACTACTACTACGAGAAGATCACCTTCGTCCGGGCCAAGAACGGCTGGAACACCGAGTTCCGGGCCGACCGCATGCGCGGCGTCAAGCTGCACCGTGACCTAGTCAACGCCAAGACCGGCAAGACGGTCGCCGAGGCTGGCACCAAGCTGACGCCGCGGCTGCTGCGCAAGCTGGAATCCGATGGGCTGAGCGAGCAGGTGGTTCCCGACGAGGACCTGATCGGGCGCTACATCGCCGAGGACCTGATCAACGAGGAGACCGGCGAGATCTACGTCGAAGCCGGCGACGAGATCACCGAAACGACCATCGAGGCGCTGAGCGAAGCCGGCGTGCACGAGGTCCGCACCCTCGCCATCGATCACATCAATGTCGGCCCCTACATGCGCAACACCCTGGCGGTGGACCGCAATTCGAGCCGCGACGAGGCGCTGATCGACATCTACCGGGTCATGCGTCCGGGCGAGCCGCCGACCCTGGATACGGCCGAAGCGCTGTTCCACGGTCTGTTCTTCGATTCCGAGCGCTATGACCTCTCCGCCGTCGGCCGGGTCAAGATGAACGCCCGCCTGGGCTTCGAGACCGAGGATTCCATCCGTGTGCTGCGCAAGGAGGACATCCTTGCCGTGGTCAAGGTGCTGGTCGACCTCAAGGACGGCCGGGGCGAGATCGACGACATCGACCACCTCGGCAACCGGCGGGTGCGCTCCGTGGGCGAGCTGATGGAGAACCAGTACTGCGTCGGCCTGCTACGCATGGAGCGGGCCATCCGCGAGCGCATGAGCTCGGTGGACATCGATACCGTGATGCCGCAGGACCTGATCAACGCCAAGCCGGCGGCGGCAGCGGTGCGCGAGTTCTTCGGTTCGTCCCAGCTCAGCCAGTTCATGGACCAGACCAACCCGCTCTCGGAGATCACCCACAAGCGGCGGCTTTCGGCGCTCGGTCCGGGCGGGCTGACGCGCGAGCGGGCCGGCTTCGAGGTCCGCGACGTGCACCCGACCCACTACGGCCGCATCTGTCCGATCGAGACGCCGGAAGGCCCCAACATCGGCCTCATCAACTCGCTGGCGACCTTCGCCCGGGTCAACAAGTACGGCTTCATCGAGACGCCGTATCGCAAGGTCGAGGGCGGCCGGATCACCAACGAGGTGGTCTACATGTCGGCCATGGAGGAGGGCCGGTTCACCATCGCCCAGGCCAACGCCGAACTGGACGCCAAGGGCCGGTTCACCCATGACCTGGTGAGCTGCCGCCACGGCAACGACTTCTCCATGGTGCGGCCCGAGGACATCGAATACATCGACGTCTCGCCCAAGCAGCTCGTCTCGGTGGCGACGGCGCTGATCCCGTTCCTCGAGAACGACGACGCCAACCGAGCGCTGATGGGCTCGAACATGCAGCGCCAAGCGGTGCCGCTGATCCGCACGGAGGCGCCGCTGGTGGGCACCGGCATGGAGCTGGCCGTCGCCCGGGATTCGGGCGCGACCATCACCGCCCGCCGGTCGGGCATCGTCGATCAGGTCGACGCCACCCGCATCGTCGTCCGGGCGACGGAGGAGACGTCCCACGCCGCCGCCGGTGTCGACATCTACAACCTGTTGAAATTCCAGCGCTCGAACCAGAACACCTGCATCCACCAGCGGCCGTTGGTGAATGTCGGCGACGCGGTGGAGGCCGGCGACACCATCGCCGACGGCCCGTCCACCGAGCTCGGCGAACTGGCGCTGGGGCGCAACGTCCTCGTCGCCTTCATGCCCTGGCACGGCTACAACTTCGAGGACTCGATCCTGATCTCGGAGCGCATGGTCCGCGACGACGTGTTCACCTCCATCCACATCGAGGAATTCGAGATGATGGCGCGGGACACCAAGCTCGGCCAGGAAGAGATTACCCGCGACATCTCGAACGTCGGCGAAGAGGCGCTGAAGAACCTGGACGAGGCGGGGATCGTCTACATCGGCGCCGAGGTGAAGCCGGGCGACATCCTCGTCGGCAAGGTGACGCCGAAGGGCGAATCGCCGATGACGCCGGAAGAGAAGCTCTTGCGCGCCATCTTCGGCGAGAAGGCCTCCGACGTGCGTGACACCTCGCTGAAGCTGCCGCCGGGCGTCTCGGGCACGGTGCTCGAGGTGCGCGTGTTCTCGCGCCGCGGCGTCGACAAGGACGAGCGCGCGTTGGCCATCGAACGGGCCGAGATCGAGCGCCTGGCCAAGGACCGCGACGACGAGCGGGCCATCCTGGAGCGCAGCTTCAATGCCCGCCTCAAGTCCCTGCTGATGGGCCGCAAGATCGTCGGCGGCCCGAAGGGCATTTCCGCCGGCTCGAAGGTCACCGAGGACGTGCTGTCCCGCTACACGCCGGGGCAGTGGGCGCAGATCGCCGTCGCCAACGACGCGGTCATGGCCGACGTCGAGGCGCTCAAGGGCCACTTCGAAGAAAGCATCGCCCGCCTTCAGGAACGCTTCGAGAGCAAGGTCGACAAGCTGCAGCGCGGCGACGACCTGTCACCCGGCGTGATGAAGATGGTCAAGGTGTTCGTCGCGGTGAAGCGCAAGCTGCAGCCCGGCGACAAGATGGCCGGCCGCCACGGCAACAAGGGCGTGATCTCGAAGATCATCCCCATCGAGGACATGCCCTATCTCGATGACGGGAGCCCCGTGGACATCGTGCTCAATCCGCTCGGCGTGCCGTCGCGGATGAACGTCGGCCAGATTCTCGAAACCCACTTGGGGTGGGCCTGCGCCGGCCTCGGCCGGCAGATCGGCGACCTCATGGAGTCGGCGCAAAGCAGCGGCAGTACCAAGCAGTTGCGCAGCCGCCTGAAGGACATCTACGGCGCCAAGAACTTCCAGGAAGAGATCGCCGAGCTGGAGGACGGTCAGCTTGCCGAACTGGCCGACCACCTGCGTGTCGGCGTCCCCGTCGCCTCGCCTGTGTTCGACGGCGCCCACGAGGGTGACATCGTCGAGATGTTGGACAAGGCCGGGCTCGATGCCTCGGGGCAGGTGACGCTCCATGACGGGCGGACCGGCGAGCCGTTCCACCGACAGGTCACGGTCGGCTACATCTACATGCTGAAGCTGCATCACCTGGTGGACGACAAGATCCACGCCCGCTCCATCGGCCCCTACAGCCTGGTCACCCAGCAGCCTCTCGGCGGCAAGGCGCAGTTCGGCGGACAGCGGTTCGGCGAAATGGAGGTGTGGGCGCTCGAAGCCTACGGCGCCGCCTACACCTTGCAGGAGATGCTGACCGTGAAATCGGACGACGTCTCGGGGCGGACCAAGGTCTACGAGTCCATCGTCCGCGGCGACGACACGTTCGAGGCGGGTATTCCCGAATCCTTCAACGTCCTGGTCAAGGAGCTTCAGTCCCTCGGCCTCAACGTTGAGCTCGACTGAACCGGCGTGCGCGTGCCCGTGACCGCCCGGCCGTCGGAATAGGAGACGACGCAATGAATGAACTGATGAAGATTTTCGGACACGTCGGAGGGACCCAGCGCTTCGACGAGATCCGGATCTCCATCGCCAGTCCGGAACGGATCCGCTCGTGGTCCTTCGGCGAGATCAAGAAGCCGGAGACCATCAACTACCGGACCTTCAAGCCCGAGCGCGACGGCCTGTTCTGCGCCCGCATCTTCGGGCCGATCAAGGACTACGAGTGCCTGTGCGGCAAGTACAAGCGGATGAAATACAAGGGAATCATCTGCGAGAAATGCGGTGTCGAAGTGACCCTGCAAAAGATCCGGCGCGAGCGCATGGGCCACATCGAGCTGGCCTCCCCGGTGGCGCACATCTGGTTCATGAAGTCGCTGCCGAGCCGCATCGGGCTGCTGCTCGACATGACGCTCAAGGACCTGGAACGGGTCCTCTACTTCGAGAACTACGTGGTCGTCGAGCCGGGCCTGACGCCGCTGAAGCTGCACGAGCTGCTCTCCGAGGAGCAGTATCAGCGAGCCGTCGACGAGTACGGCGAGGACGCGTTCCGCGTTGGCATCGGCGCCGAGGCGCTGCGCGACATCCTCAAGGACATCGACGTCGAAGAGGAGCGCGCGGTCCTGCGCGCCGAGCTCAAGGAAACGACCTCCGAGGCCAAGCGCAAGAAGCTGGTCAAGCGGCTGAAGCTGATCGAGGCCTTTGTCGAGTCCGGCGCGCGCCCGGAGTGGATGATCCTCGAAGTGATCCCGGTGATCCCGCCCGAGTTGCGGCCTCTGGTGCCGCTGGACGGCGGCCGGTTCGCCACCTCGGACCTGAACGACCTCTACCGCCGGGTGATCAACCGCAACAACCGCCTGAAGCGCCTCATCGAGTTGCGCGCCCCGGAGATCATCGTCCGCAACGAGAAGCGGATGCTCCAGGAGGCGGTGGACGCGCTGTTTGACAACGGCCGGCGCGGCCGCGCCATCACCGGCGCCAACAAGCGGCCGCTGAAGTCGCTCTCGGACATGCTCAAGGGCAAGCAGGGCCGGTTCCGCCAGAACCTGCTCGGCAAGCGCGTCGACTATTCGGGCCGCTCGGTCATCGTCGTCGGGCCGGAACTCAAGCTGCACGAGTGCGGCCTGCCGAAGAAGATGGCGCTGGAGCTGTTCAAGCCGTTCATCTACTCGAAGCTCGAACTCTACGGCATAGCAACGACCATCAAGGCCGCCAAGCGCATGCTGGAGAAAGAGCGTCCCGAGGTCTGGGACATCCTCGAAGAGGTGATCCGCGAGCATCCGGTCTTGCTGAACCGGGCGCCGACGCTCCACCGCCTGGGAATCCAGGCCTTCGAGCCGGTGCTCATCGAGGGCAAGGCGATCCAGCTTCACCCGCTGGTCTGCGCCGCCTTCAACGCCGACTTCGACGGAGACCAGATGGCGGTGCATGTGCCGCTGAGCCTGGAAGCCCAGCTCGAAGCGCGCGTGCTAATGATGTCGACCAACAACATCCTCAGCCCGGCCAACGGCAAGCCGATCATCGTGCCCAGCCAGGACATCGTCCTCGGGCTCTACTACCTGACCATGGAGCAGGAGCCGGGCGAGGGCATGGCCTTTGCGGACATCGGCGAGATCCAGCAGGCCCTCGACGCCGGCGTCATCTCGCTGCACGCCAGGATCAAGGCGCGCTATCAGACCGTCGACGAGGACGGCGACCCGACGACCGTGCTGGTCGAGACCACGCCGGGCCGCATGCTGCTCTCGGAGACGCTGCCGCGCCATCCCAACGTGCCGTTCGACCTCATCAACCGGCTTTTGACCAAGAAAGAGATCTCTTCGGTCATGGATGCCGTCTACCGCAACTGTGGGCAGAAGGAATCGGTGATCTTCGCCGACCGGCTGATGGGCATGGGCTTCAGCTTTGCCTGCAAGGCCGGCATCTCCTTCGGCAAGGACGACCTCGTCGTGCCCGACACCAAGGCCGGCCTGGTCCACGACACCGAGGAACGGGTCAAGGAATACGAGCAGCAGTACCTGGACGGCCTGATCACCCAGGGCGAGAAGTACAACAAGGTGGTCGATGCCTGGTCCCACTGCACCGACCTCGTCGCCGACGAGATGATGAAGAACATTTCCTCGGCGGCGCCCGGTGAACTGGTGAACTCGATCTACATGATGGCCCACTCGGGCGCCCGCGGCTCGGCGGCGCAGATGAAGCAGCTCGCCGGCATGCGCGGGCTGATGGCCAAGCCGTCGGGCGAGATCATCGAGACGCCGATCATCTCCAACTTCAAGGAAGGGCTGACGGTGCTGGAGTACTTCAACTCCACCCACGGCGCCCGCAAGGGTCTCGCCGATACGGCCCTGAAGACCGCCAACTCGGGCTATCTGACCCGCCGGCTGGTGGACGTCGCCCAGGATTGCATCATCCTCGAAGACGACTGCGGCACGACCGATGACATCACCGTGCGGCCCGTGGTCGAGGGCGGCGAGGTGGTTTCCGGGCTGGGCGAGCGGGTGCTCGGCCGGTCCGCCGCCGAGGACGTCCTCCATCCGGTGACCAACGAGGTCGTCGTCGAGGCCGGCGAGATCATTGACGAGGATGCCGTGGCGGACATCGAGGCCGCCGATCTGGAAGGCATCAAGATCCGCTCGGTGCTGACCTGCGAATCGCGCACCGGCGTGTGCGCCACCTGCTACGGCCGCGATCTCGCCCGAGGCACCCGCGTCAATATCGGCGAGGCCGTCGGCGTCATCGCCGCCCAGTCCATCGGCGAGCCGGGCACCCAGCTGACCATGCGCACGTTCCACATCGGCGGCGCGGTGCAGCGGGGCGCCGAGCAGTCCAAGGTCGAGGCCTCGGTGGACGGCACGGTGACGGTCCGCAACTGCTCGACGGTCAAGAACAGCGCCGGCGTCTCGGTGGTGATGAGCCGCAACGCCGAGATGGTGGTCATCGACGGCCAGGGGCGGGAGCGCGCGCGTCACCGCATTCCTTACGGGGCCAAGCTACTGGTCTCGGACAAGGCCGACGTCGCGCGCGGCGACCGCATTGCGGAATGGGATCCGTACACGCTGCCGATCATCACCGAGAAGGAGGGCGTCGCCCACTACGTGGACCTCGTCGAGGGCGTGTCGATGATGGAGCAGATGGACGAGGCCACGGGCATTGCGTCCAAGGTTGTCATCGACTGGAAGCAGCAGCCCAAGGGCGCCGACCTGCGCCCGCGCGTCACCCTTCGTGACGAGAATGGCGACGTGCTTACGCTCGATAACGGTCTCGAGGCCCGCTATTTCCTCTCGGTGGACGCGATCCTCTCGGTGGAGCCGGGCCAGACGGTGCATGCGGGCGACGTTCTGGCGCGGATTCCCCGCGAATCGGCGAAGACCCGCGACATCACCGGCGGCCTGCCGCGGGTGGCGGAGCTGTTCGAGGCCCGCAAGCCCAAGGATCACGCCATCATCAGCGAGATCGACGGGCGGGTCGAATTCGGCAAGGACTACAAGTCCAAGCGCCGCATCGTCGTCGTGCCCAACGAGGAAGGCGCGGACAACCGCGAGTACCTGATCCCCAAGGGCAAGCACATCAGCGTGCAGGAAGGCGACTACGTCGAGGTCGGCGATCCGCTGATGGACGGCAATCCGGTGCCCCACGACATCCTCAGGGTGCTCGGGGTCGAGGCCCTGGCCAGCTACTTGATCAACGAGATCCAGGAGGTCTACCGGCTGCAGGGCGTGAAGATCAACGACAAGCACATCGAGGTGATCGTCCGCCAGATGCTGCAGAAGGTCGAGATCACCGACGCCGGTGACACCACCTTCCTGATCGGCGAGCTGGTGGACCGCATGGAGTTCGACGAGCTGAACGAGCGGGCCGTCGATGCCGGAGAGCGGCCGGCGGAGGGCCTGCCGGTGCTGCAGGGCATCACCAAGGCGAGCCTACAGACGCAGTCGTTCATCTCGGCGGCGTCGTTCCAGGAGACCACGCGGGTGCTGACCGAGGCCGCGGTCTCGGGCAAGCAGGACTCGCTGTTCGGCCTCAAGGAGAACGTCATCGTCGGGCGGCTGATACCGGCCGGCACCGGCAGCGTGATGAATCGCTACCGGCAGGTCGCCGGCGAACGGGACCGCGCTATGGCCGAGTTCATGGAGCAGTCCGAGCCGTCGCCGGAGATCGCCATAACGGTCGACGCCGGCGAGGCGGATACGGTCACGCCGGACGCTTCGTAGG
>Ga0056126_10000566_pt1 | contig 12225 bp, 14 predicted proteins | sample WorMetLIZAISLAND_FD_71117 | JGI IMG/M metagenome (GOLD analysis project Ga0056126, IMG submission 71117) | Marine gutless worms symbiont microbial communities from Max Planck institute for Marine Microbiology, Germany - Inanidrilus manae... ...
CATATTAATTTGGAATAATGTGTATGTTTATGAATGTTTTGTGTATTATTTGAAGCATTTGAATAATAGAGTATTAAGTGAAATGTTATAAGAGAAAGAAAGTTCATGTATAATAATGTTGAGAAGGAATGACCTTTCCAGGGAGAAGGCTGCCAAGCTGGCCGTGGGTGACCTTCACCTGCAAATAGCTGTGGCAGCTGATCTTCTTCAGAAGGTCAAATCCTTTAGAAAGAATATTGTGCATGAGTATATTAGTGTATGAATATTGAATATTATTGTAAAGTATTATAGTGTGAGACAGTTGCTGAAATTTACTGGCTTGGTAGGAGACTCCTCGAAGGTCTCCGACTTCTGTCGACCTTGAGTGACCTTGCTGCTCGGGGGTTACAGCGAGTGGGACCTTGGAAGGGTGTCATGAAAAAGGGGGTTACGGTACTCCTGCAATATGGCCAAATCGTAAGAACGAGAAGTGAAGGTTAAATTGAATAATGCAAAAGCGGGCAGACTAACAGATGACAGAGTGGACATGTGACACAGATGCCAAGACTGCTTGTGTCTGTCCATGTCACGAGCAACTGTCTAGTTGTAGGTAGGAGACTCCTCCAAAGTCTCCGACTTCTGTCGACCTTGAGTGACCTTGCTGCTGGGGGTTAAAGCGAGTGGGACCTTGAAAGGGTGTCATGAAAAAAAGGGGGTTATGGTACTCCTGCAATATGGCCAAATCATAAGAATGAGAAGTGAAGGTTAAATTGGATAATGCAAAAGCAGACAGACTAACAGATGACAGAGTGGACATGTGATGCAGATGCCAAGACTGCTTGTGTCTGTCCATGTCACGAGCAACTGTCTAGTTGTAGTTATATTGTCTGTATGCATACAGTATGAATGCCCAATAGGAAGTCAAAGTGCTTCTGCTTTCATACTGGTTAGAAATAATATGGTACTAAGTGGACATAAGCCATATGGCACGGTGACACAGTCCCCAGTAGTCCGGTCCCCAGTGGTCCGGTAGATCTGATAGGTAGCTCTAATTAGTTAGCCACAGGCTAGACCGATTAGTCCAGCCTTAACTTACAGCCATAATAGCTGGCCCAAGGCAGAATAGGCCTAAGGACTGGAATCAGACTAAATATTTTTCACACCTGCAGAAGGCCTGGGCTGTGATATATAGGTGACGGCCTATAGTAGTCAACCTCGTAGTGACCGTTTAACCTTAGATGATTGCATAGCCAAACAAGGCCATGAAATAAAGCCTATTTAACATATGGTTAATCAGAAGGTGCCATTTAGCAAAAGATGTAAGATTATAGGCATACAAGCGAGTTAAGGCCTGGCCTATAAACTGATGATATATAAACAGCCACATAGGCTATTGAGGTCATAGGAGAAGGATAAAAAGACAAGTAATGAGATGTTGGATAAGAATGACAGTACGAGATTGTGTAGCAAAACGTGTAAGAGAACGTGATTTGTTGAGAAATGACTGTGTTATGAACGTTATTGAAGAGTTTATTCTGAAATTAGTAACATTTTCACTGCAACTGAGCGTGTAGTGATGGCGCTCAACAACAACACTGAAATATCATTTCTGAGTTGACTCTTTCGTTGTGGTGGGGTGTTCGCATAAGCAGGCTTCTCATCGCATTCTTGCATACCCACTTCTGACAACTAGCACACTGTCTGTAGCAGCAGCAGCCAAATATATGTAAGAACAGTTTATGGACACAGTAAATGTTTTGAGGTCAAAGTTGTGAATCTTTGATGTAGAGTACATTTGCGGCGTATTCTCCGTCATTGCATATAACAGTCTGTACTGTCCTTCCATGACCTTTTGTTCATCTTCCAATCTCGTTGATAAACTAGGGTCTTTTTCAACACCTCATACACTTTTTCATCACTAAGCAACTTTAACCTTCTCCAACTTTTGTACGTGGTATGCACAATTACTGCCACTTTGCCCTTAACTGCTGGTAATATCGTGATTGGCTTTCCTTTCGCCAAGCTTTTAGAGCTTGATTCATCTTTTGAAAAGTTTGACTTCTTGGGTTTTGCTTAATTCAGAGCTCGTACTCTTTGGGCTCTGAGCTCCTCACCCTTTGATGCTGATATCATTTTACATACTTGTTCCGTGGCTACAGTATACTCCTGTGTGGTGTCACTGCAAAGTTTAGCCAGACCATTGCTCAGTACTCTTTTTCTTACTATCACATTTTCTCATCAACCTTTCAATTACTGACAGCTGCCAACAGAAGTTAATCCTAATGAAGGCTTCCAACAATTGGTTTTTGTGACAGCCTGATGAAACTTTTCACTGAACCCACAATGTGTTATCGAGTAGACTGCCGACTGCAGTCTTTAGCACACCTGTCAACCATACTTGCTATCAAATATATGGCCAATCAAAGGTGATTGCTCATCAAGCAGCCACCAAGTGTAACATCGCCATCTGTATTCAACGTGGTCTGCACTTCAGCTGCATAAGTGGTGTGGCATTCTGTTGTGGAACCCCAGTTCAAAAATCTGACAGCCTTTGGTGCACCACGAGGGCCACAATTATCATCCAATTATTGGAAGTTTACTGCTGAAGGTGCCAAAGGCACAAAGATGAGATGCTGAAGTTGGAAATGGAGAGCCAACTAAGAGGTCGAGGAGCATCGTAAGCTCCTATACTTGGATTCACTGCAGAGCTCTGTCCAAAAATGTTTTCACAGAATTTTCAAGACGGCATACTTGGAGCCTGTCCCAACCCAGGATAAATTGGGAGGGTTGCAGCAGGAAGGACATCTGGCATAAAATGGTGGGGACGATGTATCTGAGGAACAAATTTATCTGGGTGGGGTGGCGTCCAGCCAGATTGTTGGTGTGTCTGACTTTATTATCTTCCCCTTACACCATAAAACCCAGAAGATGGCATGCAGAATACGATTGCTGGGTATCACTCGATTGGTGCCCCACAAGCCTATGCATACAGGAGGTGGAGAAACCCAGCCAGAACGCATCACAGCTCTCTGCTAAGGCAGAGGGTTGTGTTTATGAGGAGGCAGAGGGTTGTGTTTATGAGGACTTGAGGGTTGATAAACTGCAGAAAGGCTGGGGATTTCGGGTCAGTACCTGGAATGTTGAGTCACTGACAGGTACAGCAGGTGAATTGATAGAGGCACTGGCAGATAGAGAAGTTGATGGGGCCTGTATTCAAGAAACATGGTGGAGAGGTAGAGGTTGCAGGTTCTTTGGAGCTAATGGCAAAAGATATATGCTCTACTGGATGGGATGTAATGAGAGATCTCACGGTATAGGGATATTTGTGGCAGAGAAATGGGTGGACAGTGTTGTTAGTCTCATACTAGTTGTTAGTCTGATACTGAAGATGGTCGTAGACAATGGTTTATTAAGTGTTTCTATGGTATAAGTTCCTCACTCAGGGAAACCAAAAAAGGTAAGAGAGTTTTTGGAAAGCATTGTTCCACTTGGTGAGTTGTATACCTCAGAATGAAATGTTGTGTTAGCTAGTGACATGAATGGGAATGTTGGAAGTAGTAATGTTGGCTATGATGGGATGCATGGTGGCTATGGCTATGAATAGAGATGGCTTCAAGATCTTGGAGTATACAGACGGGCTAAATCTAGTCATCTGTAACATTTTGTTCATGAAGCAGGAGTCCAAGTTGGGTCTATTAAAAGTACGGTTGACTATATTATTGTACAGCAGTGGGACAAAGCTGTGGTTTGTAACATCAAGGTCATTCCAAATGAAGAATGTTTGTCAAAGCATAAATTGTTTGTAATGGGCATGTGGTTTAATACAACAAAAAGATGGCATGTATAGAAGTTCAAGGAAGAAATGACATGTGAAGAATACAAAAGCATGGTCAGAGATAAGTTAGAGGAAGCAGAATGGAAAGATCTGGATGTAAATGAACACTGGCAACAGATGTGAAATATAATGATGTAAACACTACAGCACATGTAGATTATCAAAAGGTCCATGCAGACATAATGAAACATGGTGGTGGAATGAGGAGGCTTCTGAAGCAGTGAGGGAAAAGAAGATAAAGTATGGAAATTGGAGAACAGAATACTTGATAGAAGCATGGAAGGAGTACAAGACGAGAAGACAAAATGCAAAGAGGGTTAATTACTCAGCAAAGGAAAAGAAACAGAAGAAATGTGCAAGTGATTTAATGATCCTACGCATCAAAAACAACTTTCTTGAATAGCAAAATAGATAGCAAAAGACTGGATATCACGATTAAAATGGTCTCGAAGGAGTATCAGGTAAATTGACTGTAGATGAGAAAGGATTGAAGATTAGTGGAAGGAGTATAGAAAAAGTGATGAAAGAACAGAATGAGTGGGATCATAGGATATCAGCTGGAGTTAATGAAGGACCAGCAGATTGCATCAGGATCGTTGATGATGCTGCGGCACTGAAAAAGATGAAAAGTCCTAAAGCCCCAGGTTTGTCAGGCTTGTAGCAGAAATGATACAAGCCACAGGGGATATTGGAACTCAGTCCTCACTGGATTTATGTAATTATATTTTGAAAGAAGGTTGCATTCCAGAGGATTGGAAGTCAAGTGTGGTACAAAGGGAAAGGTGACCCAGTGGAATGTGGATCTTATAGAGGAGTTATATTGTTGGAACATGCTACAAAAGGGGTGGAAAGGATCTTTGAATACAGAATTTGTCAGCAGACTGAGATAAATGATACTCAATTTGGATTTATGAAAGGTAAGAGAATCACTGATACCATCTTCTTTGTAAGAGAGATGCAGGAAAATTTTAGAGTTAAAGGAAAGAAGCTCTATTTTGGCTTTGTGGATTTGCAAAAAGCTTTTGATAGAGTTCTAAGAGAATTAGAGAAGTGATAAGATGGGCAATGAGTAAGTTGAGAGTTAAGAATGGCTAGTATCGGCAGTCATCTGTGCAGAAATATATGTAAGAACAGATTATGGTCACAGTAAATGTTTTGAGTTAAAAGTTGTTAAACACCAAGGTTCAGCATTGAGTCCATTATTATTCGTGACTGACGTGGAAGCCATATCTGGAGAATTCAGAGGAAGAATCAATAAATCTACAGAAGTATCAATGTCCATGGAGAATATTTGGAAAAGCAAGAACATCACCAATGACACAAAAAATGTACATTGGAAACAACAGCGTTCAATGCAATCTGGACATACAACAAACAGATCAGAGACAATCTGCGGAAATTTGAGATGTAGTGTTACCAAAGAATCCTACGTATCAGTTGGACAGAGCAAAAAACAAACCGTAAAACATGTGAAAAACTCAGAATTGAAAAGGATCTGCTATAAAGAGCCATTCAAAGGACACACCAACTGTTTGGCCACATATGCAGGATGGAGGGCAACAGGAAGCTAATGAGACTGATGTTTGGAAATGTAGATGGAACGAATAAGAGGCAGGTCATGTAGACAGTGGATGGACTGTCAGCTGGTGTAAGACTGGACTACAACAACTGAACAGTTTGGTCCAAGATTGCAGAAGATAGAAACTCATTTTTAAGACAAGCAGTGGGCAGCAACGGGCACTGGTCCTATGATTCCTGAAGAAGCAGAGGATGACTTGGTTGTAGCTGAAAATGAAGATGATCTAATTAAATGGCTTAATGAGTGGAAGCAGCAGCAGCTGCATTAGCGTGGTCGTGGTCATGGTCGTGGTCATGGTGGTCGTGGTGGTTGTGGTGGTGGTGGTGGTCTCAATGGTTGTGGTGGTCTCGGTTGTCATGGTGGTCTCAGTTGTGGTGGTCTGGGTGGTCATGGTGGTTGTGGTGGTCATGGTCATCGTGTCGTCATCGTTGTGGTCGTCATCATCGTCGTCAGCAGCAGCAGCAGCAGCAGCTATAACGACGACGACGACGTGACAACGCTGCTGCTGCTGCTTCCACTCATTAGGCCTTTTAATTAGAACATCTTCGTTTTCAGCTGCAACCAAGTCATCTGCTTCTTCTTCTTCAGGAACCATGGGACTAGTGCCCGTTGGTGTTCACTGTTTGTCTTAGTTTCCATCTTCTGAGACCTTGGGCCAAACTGTTCAGTTCTTGTAGTCCAGTCTTACACCAGCTGACAATGTCATCCATCCACTCTCTACATGGCCTGTCTCTTTTATTTGCTCCATCTACAATTCCAAACATCAGTGTCTTTGACTTTCTGTTGTTCTCCATCCTGCATATGCAGTTGGAGTTTCCTCTGAATGGTTCTTTGTAGCAGATCCTTTTCAATTATGAGTTTTTCACATATTTCACGGTTTGTTTTTTGCTCTGTCCAACAGTACATCTCAAATGCCAGCAGTTTGTCTCTGATCTTTTTGTTGTATGTCCAGGTTGTGTTGAATGCTGTTGTTTCCAATATACGTTTTTGTGTCATTGATGATGTTCTTGCTTTTCCAAATATGCCATGGACTTTGTGTGACATTCTTTAAAGCATAGTCGTCAAACAACTTTACTGGGTGATAAATGTTATCATTTCCAAATACCACTGTCTGTGTCTTTGCTTCGTTTTTGACTAGGCCCGATCACTTTTCCTGCTCATTCAAGAGTTGTGCCTGTAAACTGCTGCTGCAAGTCATCAGCATATAACAACTTTCATCATAATGCAACTCTGAATTCTCCACATATATTTTTGCACAGATGACTGCCGATACTAGCCATTCTTAACTCTCAACTTACTCATTGCCCATCTTATCGCTTCTCTCAGAACTCTATCAAAAGCTGTTTACAAATCCACGAAGCCAAAATACAGCTTCTTTCCTTTAACTCTAAAATTTTCCTGCATCTCTCTTACAACAAAAATGGCATCAGTGATTCCCTTACCTTTAACAAATCAAAACTGTGTATCACTTATCTCAATCTGCTGCCAAATTCTGTATTCAGAGATCCTTTCCACCACTTTCATAGCATGCTCCAACAACTTAACTCCTCTACAAGATCCACATTCCACTGGGTCACCTTTCCCTTTGTAAATTGGTAGTACCACACTTGAATTCCAATCCTCTGGAATGCAACCACAGCATTCATAACACGAGCAGTACGCCGACTCTGCGCAAAAAGTGTGACCAGATTTCACATGGCACAGTGCCATTTCCACGGTCAGCGCCATGATGCTGGTTAGCTGGCGAGGCACATGCATGTGATGCTGCAGTGACTGATGCTGCAGTCGTCGTAAGTAATTAATTAAGGCAAGGTGCTAAGTAATTAAGGCAAGGCAGCTAAGTAATGAGGCAAGGTTGCTAAGTAATTAATGAAGGCAAGGCATCTAATTAATTAAGGCAGGGCAGCTAAGAAGCTAAGTAATTGACTAAGGCAAGGCAGTTTAGTAATCAATTGATGCAAGGCAGCTAAGTAATTAATTAAGGTAAGGTGCTAAGTAATTAAGACAAGGCAGCTAAGTAATTGACTAAAGCAAGGCACCAAAGAGGCTAAGTAATTTATTAGGGCAAGGCAGGTAAGTAATTAATTAGGGCAGGGCAGGTAACTAATTAATTAAGGCAAGGCAGCTAAGTAATTGAGACAACGCAGCTAAGAGGCTTAGTACATAATTGAAGTAAGGCAGCTAAGTACTTAAGGCAAGGCAGTTAAGAGGCTCAGTAGTTTATTACGGTAAGGCAGACAAGTAATTGAGGCAAGGCCGGAAAGAGGCCAAGTAATTAATTAAGGCAAGGCAGCTGAGCAATTAAGGCAATGCAGCTAAGCAATTAATCAGGGTAAGGCAGCTATAAGAGCCTAAGTAGTTGATTAAGACAAGGCAGCTAAGTAATTAACTAGGGCAAGCAGCTAAGTAATTAAGGCCAGGCAGGTAAGTACTTAATTAAGGTAAGGCAGTTAAGAGGCTAAGTAAATAATTTAGGTAAGGCAGGTAAGACGCTTCTTTCGTTGCTGTAATATACAGACGACAGAGGCTGCAGTCGGCCACCATGGCTAACTGGGAAGATGGCGGCTGCAGCAGCAAGCGACACCATGCCGGTCACACTTTTTCACAACTCTGCCTACAGGCAATCAGCATACTGCTCATGTTATGTATGCTGTGATGCACAATACCATTACATAAATCCAGTGTCCACTCAGTTCCAATATCCCCTGTGGCTTGTATTATTTCTGCTACAAGCTTGACAAACCTGGGGCTTTATGACCTTTCATCATTTTCAGTGCTGCAGCAACTTCAATGACCTGATGCAATTGCTGGTCCTTCATTAACTCCAGCTGATATCCTATGATCCCATTCATTCTGTTCATTCATCACTTTTTCTATGTACTCCTTCCATGAATCTTCAATCCCTTTCTCATCTACAATCACTTTACCCAATACTCCTTTTAGACAGTTTCATCCCATGATATCCTGTCTTTTCCATCTGTTTTGCTATTCAAAAACTTTCACTTTGATGCTTAGAATCATTAAATCACTTGCACATTTCTTCTGTTTCTTTTCCTTTGCTGAGAAAATAACCCTCTTTCCATTTTGTAGACTCTTCTTGTACTCCTTCCATGCTTTACCTTCTTTTCCCTTACTGCTTAAGCAGCCTTCTCATTCCACCACCATGTTTTGTTATGTCTGCATCGACCTTTTGATAATCCACATGTCCTGTACTGTTTACATCATTATATTTTTCATCTGTTGCCAGTGTTCATTTACATCCAGGTGTTTCCACTCTGCTTCCTCTACCTTATCCTTGACCATCAATTTATATTCCTCACATGTCATTTCCTCCTTGAGCTTCCATACATGCCATCTTTTTGTTGTATTAAACCACATGCCCATTACAAACAATTTATGCTTTGACGCACATTCTTCATTTGGAATGACCTTGATGTTACGAACCTTAGCTTTGTCCCCCTCCTGTACAATAATATAGTCAACCATACTTTTAATAGAACCTGCTTGGATTCCAGCTTCATGAACAAAGTGTTACAGATGACTAGATTTAGCCCATCTGTAAACTCCAAGATCCTGAAGCCATCTGTATTCATAGCCATAGCCACCATGCATCCCATCATAGCAAACATTACAATTTACAACATGGCCATTCATGACACTAGCTAGCACATTTCATTCTGATGTCGTACAACTCATCAAATGGAACAATGCTTTCCAGAAAATCTCTTACCTCCTGCGGTTTCCATGAGTGAGGAACATATACCATAAGAACACTTAATAAACCATTGTCTAAGGCCATCTTCAGTATCAGTAGGCCTACTCTTTCACTGTGCCTTTTAACACTAACAACACTGTCCACCCACTCTGCTACAAATATCCCTATACCATCAGATCTCTCTTTACATCCCATCCAATACAGCATATATCTTTTGCCTTTAGCTCTAAAGTACCTGCAACCTCTACCTCTCCATCGTCTTTCTTGAATACATACCACATCAGCTTCTCTATATGCCAGTGCCTCTATTAATTGACCTGCTCTACCTGTCAGTGAGTCAACATTCCAGGTACTTACCCGAAATCCCCAGCCTTTCTGCAGTTTATCAGCCCTCAAGTCGTCATAAACACAACCCTCTGCCTTAGCAGAGAGCTGTGTTGCGTTCTGGCTGGGTTTCTCCACCTCATGTATGCATAGGCTTGTGGGGGCACCAATCAAGTGATACCCAGCAATGGTATTTCTGCATACCAACTTCTGGGTTTTATGGTGTAAGGGGAAGATAATAAAGGCAGATGCACCAACAATGTGGCTGGATACCACCCCACCCAGACGAATTGGTGCCCCAGCTCCGTCATCCCCACCATTTTATGCCAGATGTCCTTCCTGCTGCAACCCTCCCAATTTATCCTGGTTTGGGACAGGCTCCAAGTATGCTGACTTGAAAATTCTGTGAAAAACATTCTTGGCGACAGCTCTGCACTGGATCCAAGTACAGGAGCCTACGATGCTCCTCTTGACCCCTTAGTTGGCTGTCCATTTCCAACTTCAGCATCTCATCTTTGTGCCTTTGTCACCTTGACTAGTAAACCTCCAATAATTGGATGTTAATTGTGGCAAGTTCAATTGACAGGTGTGCTAAAGACTGCAGTCGGCAGTCTACTCGAAAACATCTTGTGGGTTCTGTGAAAAGTTTCATCAGACTGTTACAACAAGTAATCGTTGGAAGCCTTCATTAGGAGTAACTTCTTCAGTAATTAAAACGTTGATGAGAAAATGGGATAATAAGAAAAAAATACGGAGCAAGGGTCTTCACTTTGAAGTGGCACCATATAGGAGTATATTGTAGCCACGGAACAAGCATGCAAAATGGTATCAGCATCAAAGAGAGTAGAAGCTCTGAATTAAGCAAAACCCAAAAAGTCAAACATTTCACAAGGAGAGTCAAGCCCTAAAAGCTTGGCGAAAGAAAATCTGATCACGATATTACCAGCAGATATGGGCAAAGTCGCAGCAATTATTCATAATGGGTACAACAGAATACAAGGAGAAGGTTAAAGTTGCATAGTGATGAAAAAGTGTATGAGGTGTTGAAAAAGACCCTACTAATGTTTATTAACGAGATTGAAAGATGAACAAAAGGTCATGGAACGACAGTAGAAACTGTTATATGCAACGATGGAAAATATGCCGCAAATGTACTCTACATCAAACATGCACAACTTTGACCTCAGAACATTTACTGTGACCATAAACTGTTCTTACATATATTTTGCTGCAGTTGCGGCAGACAGTGTACTAGTTGTCAGAAGTGGGTATGCAAGAATGTGACACGAGGCTTGCTTACACAAACACCCTGCCACTAGGAAAGAATCAACTCAGAAACGATATTTCAATGTTGTTGTTGAGTGCCATCACTACACGTTCAGTTGCAGTGAAAATGTTACTAATTTCAGAATAAACTCTTCAATAACGTTCACAATACAGTCGTTTCTCAACAAATCACATTCTTTTACACGCTTTTCTGCACAATCTCATAGTGTCATTCTTATCCAACGTCTCTCTACTTATCTCCTTATCCTTCTCCTTATGACCCCTATAGCCTATGTGGCTGTTTATCAATCTATAGGCCGGGTCTTTACTCACTTGTAGACCGATAATCCCACCTCTTTTGCCAAATGGCACTTTCTGATTGGCCATATGTTAAATAGGCTTTATTTCATTGCCTTATTTGGCTATGCAATCATCTAAGGTTAAACAGTCACTACAAGGTTGACTACTGTAGGCCGTTGCATATATATCACAGCCCAGGCCTTCTGCTAATGTGGAAAATACCTAGTCAGATTCCAGTCTTTAGGCCTATTCTGCCTTCGGCCAGCTAGTATGGCTGTAAGCTAAGGCTGGACTGATTGGCCTAGCCTGTGGCTAACTAATTACAGCAACTTATCAGATCTACCGGTCCACTGCGCACCGGACCAGTGGGGACCGCATCACTGGGCTGCATGCTTTATATCCACTTAGTACCATATTATTTCTAACCGGTATGAAAGCGGAAGCACTTTGACTTCCTATTCGACATTCATACTACACCGTGGTCCATAAAAAACGTGCCACTTTTATTTTTTCGATAACTCTGGCAAATATTGACGGATTTTCGTAATTTTTTCACTACTTTATTTAGGAAGGAATTGTGGAATAAGAACTTGTTAAAATTTTCGCCTCACCTTAAGTCTGTTGCCGCACTACCTTGTGAAACTTGAAATGTCGGTGATGAGTTGTGCACGTCACTGATCTATTGTGCCCTGTGTGCAGCTGTGCTGTCCTGTTGGAATATGAAATTGTCACCCGATATTTCCTTGATGCATGGCAACAGCTTCTCCTTCAGCAGTACTTCACGATAATAGTCGCGGTTCACTTTCACTCCATGTTGCATAATTTCATATTCCAACATGACAGCACACCTGCACACAGGGCACGTGACGCAATCGCACTTTTACGCCGAGAGACGCCAGACTTCATTTCTCCCGACCAGTGGCCCACAAACAGCCCAGATATGTAGTATTATGTACCCCTTTGATTATGAGATCTGGGCTGTAATGCAACTGCAGGTCTACGAGAAACGCGTAAATGACGTTGACGAGCTGTGTCAGTGCCTGTTGAGTGTGTGGCACAGCATTGGACAAAACGTCATAGACGAAGCGATAGATCAGTGATGTGCATGACTCACCGCCTGTGTACGAGCAAAAGGCGGTCATTTTGAGCACCTGATGTAAGACAGACTTGAACTAAGTGTTAGTACTGTGACTTGACATTTTGCATCAGTTTTGAATTGAATATGAC
>Ga0056126_10000580_pt1 | contig 11971 bp, 10 predicted proteins | sample WorMetLIZAISLAND_FD_71117 | JGI IMG/M metagenome (GOLD analysis project Ga0056126, IMG submission 71117) | Marine gutless worms symbiont microbial communities from Max Planck institute for Marine Microbiology, Germany - Inanidrilus manae... ...
CGCCTCCGATATCGCAAGAAACCAAGGGCACAACTCCCGGTTTTCTGCAATTCGGAATACTTGGGAAAGCCGAAATCCGCCACCCAATCAGGACGTTAGGGGTTGTTCACGGACGACTATTCTAATTCGCAATAAACCGTTACGGGCATTGCCGGCCTTCACCCGCAATGACCCGTTGGCAAGCGAGTGAGGCGGCTCACTTCGTCAGTTCGACGTGAATGCCCGCCATCATCGGCAGGCTGCCCTGCACGCCCTTGGGGTCAAAGCGCTTGATCTGCATGGTGACACACTTGCCGTTCTGATAGGCGGCCCCGCCGAACCCCTTGGTCACCGCCGTCAAGCCTGTCGCGATACCGCCGTAGACGCCGGCGAAATCCTCGGGCTTGTCGAGATTGTAGACGATGCCCACGAACTTGGTTTCGGCCGCGCCCATTTCGACCGGTTTGACGCCCTTGGCGCGAAACTGGAACGTGCGTCCGTCGTCCATGCGGACCATGCCGACGCCCCAGCGGACACCGATGATGAAGCCGACAGAACGGCCGGTACCGCGCAGTTCGCCGGAACGCTTGAGTTCCATCTCCGAACAGACCTTGCCGGCCGCCTTTGCGTCGTAGGTCGGTAACGCGAATAACGGGGCCAACAAAAGGACAGCGAGCTGTTTTTTCATGGGTAACCTTCCTGTGAAACCTATTCTGTAACAGCAAGCTTCAAACGCCTGACGGAACACGTCGGGCTTGCGTCGGCCGAATTCAAGTGTACACGCCCCCCGCATCGAGGGCGCCATTTTAGCCGGATCTATCTTTGGCAGACGTTGCCATTTGGCGCCAGATTGATCAGCCTCAAATCCGATACCCCCACGGGCAGCCGCTTTCATCCACTCTCCCCGCCGATTATAATGGTTCCAATGAAGGGTTTTCATGTCGTCCATGCTGCCTGCGTCTCACCCATCGTAGACGTTCTGACGGAAGCTGGCGCACCGGTCGAGCGTTTACTCCGGCAATGCAGGTTGGATCGTTTCCGCCTCGACGATCCCGATGCCTTTCTACCGGCTGAATACGTACACCGGTTTTTCGAGATCGTTGCCCGAAAAGAGACCGGATCATCTCTGCCCGAGGCCATAACCTCCCGTTACATCCTCGCCAACATGGGCGGCTTCGGGACGGAACTTATGGCACTTACCGACTTGCGGGCCGTCATATCGTTCGCTTGCCTGCCGGAAGTGCGCCAGATGAGCTACGAGGACGCATCTTGGAGTGTTCAAGGCGAACGGGCGCGTTTTGTAGACGGTTTCAAAGCCCCCCCGAGCCTGTCGCGGGCCTGGTTCGGACACTTGACCCTTTGCCTGATGATCGACGGGTTTAAAGCCGCCGCCGGTTCCGACTGGGTCCCGACGGCGGTTTTCGTCGATGCGGAGCTTCCACAATCGATTGAGTCCCTTCTTTCCAATGAAACGGTAGTCAAAAGTGGCGCCGGTGCGGTCGGGATTGCGTTCCCAACCGAGATGCTGGCGTTGTCGATGACGGGTTTTGAGAATGTCGAAAACGGCACGGGACGGGCGCCGAAATTGGAACCCTCAGCAGCCGTCCGCATCGAGGCCGTGCTCGACGCCTCGAAGGACACCTTGTTGCCAACCCTCGTATCCGTGTCGAACCTGTTCAATATGTCGCCGCGCAGCCTGCAGCGCCGGCTCGACGCAGAGGGTATGACGTTCTTTCAGGTCGTCGACGGATGGCGCTGTAACCGAGCTCTGAAAGCGGTGACCGATCCGGCCCTCAAGATTGGTGAGATCGCCGAGAACCTACGCTATAGCGACACGGCCCACTTTACCCGCGCCTTCAAACGTCGGACCGGCATCCCGCCGCAGTCGTTCCGGGAACGCCAAGCGGCGCTCGCCTGAAGGGTCGATCTCAATGGCACCTCGCGCCTCAGAAGTTGGCGAGGAAAAACGGGATCAGCACCGCGTTGACGAGGTCGATGAAAAAGGCGCAGACCAGGGGCACGATGACGAATGCCAAATGCGACGCGCCGAACCGCGTCGTCACGGCGGCCATGTTGGCCATGGCCGTCGGTGTCGAACCCAGCGAAATGCCGCCGAAACCGGCCGAAACGACGGCCGCGTCATAGGTGCGCCCCATAGCCGGAAAGATCACGAAGATGTTGATGGCCACGGCAATGGCGAACTGCACGGTGAGAATAGACAGGATCGGTCCGGCCAGGTCGACCAGCGTCCACAACTGCATGCTCATCAGCGACATGGCCAGGAAGGAGCCGAGCGAGATATCGGCGATCAGGGCCATGGACGGCGTGCGGGTGGGCCAGGCCCGGCCGGAGAACCGCGGGAAGTTCTTCGGGATCAGGTTGGTGATGAGAATGCCGGCGAATAGGCAGGTGACGAACAATGGCAGCTGGAGACCCATCGACTCCAGCCAGCCGTTGAGCAGGAGCCCCAGGATGCCGCTGACGTGAATGGCGAGAATGGCATCGAGGAAGTCGAGATGGTCGATGCCCGCTTTCTTGTCCGTCTCCGAAACGCCGACGTCCTGAGCGTCCTCGCGTTCGGGCGTCAGGTTGTGGCGGTTGATCAGGAATTTGGCGATCGGCCCGCCCATGAGACTGGCCAGGATCAGATCGAATGTGGCGCAAGCGATGCCGATCTCCATCGCGCTGATGACACCATAGTCCTCGGCGATACGCGGCGCCCAGGCGATGGCCGTACCGTGGCCACCGATGAGGGACACGGAGCCGCCGAGCAAACCGACGGCGGCCGGCATGTCGAACAGCGAGGCTACCGAGATGCCGGCCAGGTTCTGGATGCACATGTAGGCGATGGTCAACCCGAGCAGGATCACCAGCGGTTTGCCGCCGGACAAGAGGTCTTTCAGGCTGGCGTTGATACCGATGGTGGTGAAGAAGTAGACGAGCAGAAAGTCTCTGGCCTTGAGGTCGAATTCGACGGTCAGCCCGAAACCGGCGTAGACCACGGCGAACATCACCGAAAACAGGAGCCCGCCCGTCACCGGTTCCGGAATACTAAACTCGCGCAAGAATCCAACTGCGTCGTTCAAGCGTTTGCCGACGAACAATACGATGACGCCCAAGGTGAACGTCAGGAACGCGCCCAACCGCAATACGCCGTCGTCGAATTCGGTCATTGGATTCAGGCCATGGTGGGGTTCTCTTGATCGAGCAGGGGAACCGGTTGTATTTACCCCGCCTTGAAAGTGCGTTACGCGACGTCTCTTATCAAGCCTCTCGTTTCCGGTTCGTGACCGGGCTACCAGAAATGGCGCCCGATTCTCCTCGGTTCCGATGCGGTCTCATTACCGTCCGTTCTGAAGCATAACTGGTGAAACCAAGTGACCGGACAACAGGCGGGTTAATTTGGATTTTGAGTATGTTGAAACCGGTCTGCCATCCACGAACACTCCAGATGTCCGCTACGGCCGATCAATGGATTAAAGGCCGGAGCCGAAACAGAGAGCGATTTATTGCCGATCCGACAGGCCCGATCCGCGGAGGATCGAAGAGTTTACAGCTTACGCCCGACTTCGATTGCGGAAGGTGAACGTCATTGACGAGGGTCGCGACTTCGGAAAACGAGCGCCTGCAAGCTGACTTGATCCGAAGATATATACACTTGCCACCACCAACCGCGGCCCATTCTCACGTCATTGAACGCTTAGAAAGTTGGCCATAGTCTCTATCGGCTTCGGATTGAGATGGTGGCGAGGCGAAGAAACGGGATGGACATATGCGATTTGGCCGACAGGCACGCCGGAAAACCACTGGGCGGCGATCCCGATTGGTGGCGGGGTGTCGTTATCTATCAGATTTATCCCCGCAGTTATCAGGACTCATCGGGAAACGGTATCGGCGACCTAAAGGGAATCGAGGGTCGTCTCGACCACATCCATTCGCTTGGGGTCGACGCCATCTGGGTTTCTCCCTTCTATCCTTCGCCGATGGACGATTTTGGTTACGACATTAGCGACTATTGCGCCGTCGACCCAATGTTCGGGTCCCTCGCCGATTTCGACGGCCTTATCGCTGCTGCCCACGACCGGGGAATACGGGTGATCGTCGACCTGGTGCTGAGCCACACCTCGGACCGTCACCCGTGGTTCGCCGAAAGCCGCCAGAGCCGCGACAATCCGAAAGCCGATTGGTACGTCTGGGCCGATCCCAAGCCCGATGGCACGCCGCCCAACAACTGGCTGGCCCTGTTTGGCGGCGTCGCCTGGGAATATGATACCCGGCGCGGCCAGTACTACCTGCACAATTTTCTCAGAAGCCAACCGGATCTCAACTTCCACAATCACGAGGTTCAGGATGCGGTTATGGGCGTGGCCCGTTTCTGGTTGGACAGGGGCGTCGACGGCTGCCGTATGGACGTCGTGAATTTCTTTTTCCAAGACAAGGATCTGCGGGACAATCCGGCCGTTCCGGCTAAGGCGCCGCTGACCGGCGTCGATTCCGCCAATCCTTATGTCATGCAACAGCACCTCCACGACCATACGCAGCCGGAGAACCTGGTGTTTCTGGAGCGGTTGCGGGGTGTGCTGGATTCCTATGAGGCGGTCACATCGGTGGGCGAGGTGGGCGCGGTGACAGATTTGACCAAGACCATGGGCGCCTATACCGAGGTCGGGAAACGGCTGCATATGGTCTACAACTTCGAACTCCTGTCCTACGGTCTCAGCGCCGCCCATGTGCGGGCGGTGGCAGAGGCCATCGAACGGGACATCGGCGGCGGATGGCCCGGATGGACCACGTCGAACCATGATGCCGTGCGCGTCGTCACCCGTTGGGGCGGCACCAAAGACATCGCGCGGGCGGCGCCCCTGTTCTCCGCCATCCTGCTGACCTTGCGCGGAACGGCCTTCGTCTACCAGGGCGAGGAACTGGGCCTGACCGAGGCGGATATTGCCTTTGAGAAACTGCAGGATCCTTTCGGTAAGCAGTTCTGGCCCGGTTACAAGGGACGGGACGGATGCCGCACGCCCATCCCCTGGGACACCGAAAGTCTCCGGGCCGGTTTCTCCGATGCCGAGCCTTGGCTGCCGATCCCGGTTGAGCATCGCCGGTTCGCCGTCGCCGACCAGGAATCCGACCCGGCGTCGGTGCTCAACCGGTTCCGCAAGCTGATTGCCTGGCGCGCTGCTCATCCAGTGCTACGCCTGGGTTCCATCGCTTTCCTTGACCAGCCGGAGCCCATCCTGGCCTACGTCAGGGAATACGATGGCCTGCGCTTTCTTTGCGTCTTCAACCTGAGCCCCGATCCCGTCGACGCTTTGATCGGCAACATCGCGTCGGTCGAGGCCGTGACGGGTCACGGCTTCGAGGATACGGCCCAGGTGGAGGAACCGGACTCCCTGCATCTGGACGGCCGAGGCGCTTTTTTCGCAACCTTTGGCTAGATGTCTAGGGCATTTCGGATGGCGTGATACGAGTCTTTGGGGGTACGTTGCAAAGTGTCGAAATCCACGTGGACGAGACCGAACCGCTTCTCGTAACCCAGGGCCCATTCGTAGTTGTCCAGTAGCGACCAAACGAAATAACCCTTGACCGGAACGCCCTCTGCGATGGCACGGAGCACCTCTTGCCAGTGGCTATCCAGAAAATCCACACGGCTCTGATCGGCGACCCGCCGGTCAACGACTGCGTCCGGCGCCGACATGCCGTTCTCCGTCACATAGAGCGGCATCTCAGGACCGCAAAGAGCATGGGCGCGCTTGAGGAAGTGATAAAGCCCCTCCGGGAAGATCTCCCAACCCATGGAAGTCTTGGGCCGCGGACCGTCGATCTCGGTGAAATCCCCGAACAGGCCGCTCGGCCCGGGCGCGATATTCGCGCGGGTGTAATAGTTGATCCCGATCCAATCCAGGGGCTGGGCGATCTAGTCGAAGTCGTCCTGCCAGCCCCGGGGCAGGTAGGCGGCCAAGCCTTCCAGCACTTCCGGCGGATAGGCCCTCTCGAAAACGCCTTCCAAAAAGAAACGATTATAGATGGCGTCGTAGACCCGCGCCGCATTACGGGCGACTACTGTGTCATCGGCGGGATTGGCGAATACGTGGTTGACCACCAGACCTAGGTTCCCCATGCCCATCTCACGCATGATCTGAATGGCGATGCCGTGGGCCAGGAGAACGTGATGCATGGCCCGGGCTGCGGCACGGATGTCGCGTACGCCCGGCGCGTGGTGGCCGAGGAAATGGCTTAGCCAGGCCACGCACCAGGGTTCGTTAATCGGCGCGGTGGCGTGGATCCTGTCGCCGACGCGGCTCATGATCGCCCGGGTGAAATCCCCGAACCAATGGGCCACATCGCGATTTCGCCAGCCACCCAGGTCGGCGAGCGCACTCGGCAACTCCCAATGATAAAGGGTGGCGAAGGGCTTGAGGTCCTGCTCCAGAACGCAGTCCACGAGGCGGTCGTAAAAGTCCAGCCCCTCTCGATTGGGGGCGCCGCGTCCCTCCGGGAACACCCGCGACCAGGAGAGGGAAAAACGATAGGCGTCGAAGCCGGCACCGGCGGCCAGCGCCAGGTCCTGTTCATAGAGGTGGTAGTGGTCGCAGGCCCTCGCCCCGTTTTCCGCCCGCTTGACGTTTCCCGGCGTGGCCGCGAAATCGTCCCAATGGGTGGTGCCGGCGCCGCCAAACCCATGTCCCTCGATCTGATAACTGGACGTGGCGGCGCCAAACAGGAACCCGTCCGGAAAGTCGGACCTTTTGTATTGCATGAAATTTCCGTTCCTTGGGGCCTTCCGTATGCCCGACCAAACCGCGGATTGGAGATCAGCGCCTTGACGGCTAGTGTTTACCCGATGCGAGAACGACTGCATAGTGTCAGCAAGACAGTACTGTCGGCACCCGATTGGTTGTTGCGCCTTTCGTATTGTGATTGCCGGTGAAACGGTTGGTGCCGAAATGGGAGGGGAACACTATGAGAGCATTTGCTTTTTCTGGATTCCTGACATTGGTCTTGTCCCTGGGTATGGCTCATGCGGACGGTCATTTGGAATTTGAACCGGGCGGGGATTCCAGATTCAACTGGGCCAGTTACGAGGCCCTGAAAGCCCACGACCTGAAGGGCGAGACGCTGACGGTATTCGGTCCCTGGTTGGGACCGGACAAGGAGCTTGTGGAAAGCGTGCTCACGTACTTTGAAGCGGCCACGGGCGCCGACGTCCAGTACTCCGGCTCTGACAGCTTCGAGCAGCAAATTGTTATCGACACAGAAGCCGGATCGCCTCCCAATATCGCCGTGTTCCCGCAGCCTGGCTTGGCCGCCGGCCTCGCCGCCAAAGGCCATTTGGCGCCGCTCGGCGACGACATGGGCAACTGGATTCGCGGCAACTACGCGGCCGGGAAATCTTGGGTCGACTTGGGTACCTATGCGGGCAAGGACGGTAAGAAGGCGCTTTTCGGCTTCTTCTATAAGGTCGATCTGAAATCCATGGTCTGGTACTCGCCGGAGAATTTCGAGGACGCCGGCTACGAGGTTCCGGAGACCATGGAGGACCTGAAGGCCCTGACCGACACGATCGTCGCCGATGGCGGGACGCCTTGGTGCATCGGCCTGGGATCCGGCGGCGCAACCGGCTGGCCGGCCACCGATTGGGTCGAGGATATGATGCTGCGCACCCAGTCACCGGCCGATTATGACGCCTGGGTCTCCAACGAACTAAAGTTCAACGACCCTAAGGTGATCGGAGCGATCGAGGAATTCGGCGCCTTTGCGCGCAACGATAAGTATGTGGCAGGCGGCGCCGGCGCCGTGGCTTCCACCGACTTCCGTGACAGCCCCAAGGGCCTCTTTACATCCCCGCCTCAGTGCTACATGCATCGCCAGGCGTCGTTCATTCCCTCCTTCTTTCCCGAAGGCACCGTGGTCGGCGAGGATGCCGACTTCTTCTACTTCCCCGCCTATGCTCGCAAGGACCTTGGCAAGCCTGTTCTGGGTGCCGGCACGGTTTGGGGAATCACCAAGGACAGCAAGGCGGCGCGCGCATTCATGGAGTTCCTCAAGTCCCCAATCGCCCATGAACTCTGGATGGCGCAGAAAGGTTTCCTGACACCGCACAAGGGGGTCAACACGGCGGTCTATGGTGACGATACCTTGAAAGCCATGGGCGAGATCCTGCTCAGCGCCACCACCTTCCGCTTCGATGGCTCGGACCTGATGCCCGGCGCCATTGGCGCTGGAGTGTTCTGGACCGGCATGGTGGATTATGCCGGCGGCAAGGATGCGAAGGCCGTGGCCGACGAGATCCAGGCGACCTGGGATGCCCTGAAGTAGGCTTGGCCGAACGGCGGCAACCGTTCACCGGGAAGGGAGAACGTGGAACAACTTTTCTGGGCCTTTTTCACCATAGTGGCCGGCGTTTTCGGGTGCGCGGCCTATTTCTGGCTGTCCAATCTGGCGCTCGACATGGTTTTTCCGGGCAAGGGACCAAACGCAGGGGCCAACATCAACCGGGCCAGCCCGATCAGGCCGTGGCTGTTTCTGTTTCCGGCGCTTTTTGCTTTGGGCGTATACCTGGTTTACCCGGTCTTCAATTCAGTTTGGTTGTCGTTCAGGGACGACGCGGGCGAAGCCTTTGTTGGCGGCACGAATTACGCCTGGATGGTCAATGACCCGAAGTTCCAGGAATCCATGCGCAACAACATGTTGTGGCTGGTGGTCGTGCCCGCGGCGTCGACCTTCTTCGGATTGATTTCCGCGGCCCTGACCGACCGCATCAAGTGGGGCAATATCGCCAAGTCCCTGATTTTCATGCCCATGGCCATCAGCTTCGTCGGCGCCTCGGTGATCTGGAAATTTATCTACGATTACCGCGCCGAGGAGCAGGCGCAGATCGGGTTGTTGAATGCCCTGACCGTGGTCCTGGGCGGTACGCCCGAGGCCTGGATTACCGTGTCCTTTTGGAACAACTTTCTCCTGATGGCGATCTTGATCTGGATCCAGACCGGCTTCGCCATGGTCATCCTTTCCGCCGCGCTGCGAGGAATTCCGGAGGAAACTGTCGAGGCGGCGATCCTGGACGGTGCGACGCCTTTGCAAGTCTTCTGGAAGATCAAGGTGCCGCAGATCTGGGGCACCATCGCCGTGGTCTGGACCACCATCACAATTGTCGTACTGAAGGTCTTCGACATCGTGCTCGCCATGACCAACGGACAGTGGGGCAGCCAAGTGCTGGCCAACCTGATGTTTGACTGGATGTTCCGAGGCGCCGATACCGGGCGGGCCTCGACGGTGGCGCTGGTGATCATGCTGCTGGTCACGCCGATCATGGTGTGGAACATCCGTAACGCACGCAAGGAGATGTCCTGATGGACAATATCGCCGGTACGCGCGCCCGCCTCGTCTGGGCCGTCAACTTGTCGGTCCTTGCTCTGGTTTTGTTGTGGACGATCCCAACCTTCGGACTGCTTATCTCGTCTTTCCGTGATCGAGACCAAATCGCCACGTCGGGCTGGTGGACGGCTCTGTCGGCATCGGAACGCAACATCATGGTGCGCTCCGCCCGGCCCAATTCGGCGACGGAACAGGGTGGCGTGTTTGTGCTTTCGGGAAACGTCTTCGGTGAAGGCGTCGGCGAAGTCACCGCCTTCGGGATTAACTCGAAGCGGCCCACCGAATTCGCCCCGAGCGAGACGGCGATGCGGAAAAAGGCAGCCATCACGGTGCGCGCCGACGGGTTCTACCAGATCTCCTCGGACGTGCCCATGAAAGGCAAGCGGGGCATACGGCTTTTCGTTACCGTTGTGGAACCACCCAAGTTCACCCTGGATAACTACGAGACCGTCCTCTTCTCCGAAGGCATCGGCCAGAGCTTCCTCAACACCATGACGGTGACCATCCCGGCCACCGTGATCCCGATCCTCATCGCCGCCTTCGCCGCCTACGCCCTGGCCTGGATGGAGTTCCCCGGTCGGGCGCTGTTGATCGCCGCCATCGTCGGGCTGCTGGTGGTGCCATTGCAGATGGCCTTAATACCGCTTTTGAAACTCCACAACTCGATCGGCATCGGCAAGGCCTATCTGGGAATCTGGTTCGCCCACACGGGATTCGGCCTGCCGCTGGCCATATACCTTCTGCGCAACTACATCGCTGGACTGCCCCGGGAGATCATCGAATCTGCCAAGGTGGACGGGGCCACCGATTTTCAGGTCTTCCTCAAGATCGTCCTGCCCCTGTCGTTTCCAGCATTGGCGAGCTTTGCCATCTTTCAGTTTCTCTGGGTGTGGAACGATCTTCTGGTGGCCACCGTGTTCCTGGGCAACAACGAGGAACAATTGGTCATGACTGGACGCTTGCGCGAGCTCCTGGGATCACGGGGCGGGGACTGGGAGATCCTGGCCGCCTCGGCATTCGTGTCCATTGCGGTGCCGTTGGTCGTTTTCTTCACCATGCAAAAGTACCTGGTGCGCGGCCTGTTGGCCGGGTCCGTCAAGGGAGGATAGGGCCATGGCGGCCGTGACGCTGCGAGGGGTGGCGAAAGACTATGGTGAGGTCAGCGTGCTCAGCGACATCGATCTGGACATCGACCAGGGCGAGTTGGTGGTCTTCGTCGGGCCGTCGGGATGCGGCAAATCCACCTTGCTGCGTATGATTGCCGGATTGGAAAAGGTCAGCGGCGGGACCCTGGAGATCGATGGCCAGGTGATGAACGATGTGCCGCCGGCCCAACGCGGCATCGCCATGGTGTTCCAGTCCTACGCCCTCTATCCCCACATGACCGTCGCCGAAAACATGGCCTTCGCGCTGAAGCTCGCTAAGAAAACCAGGGCCGAAGTGGAAGCGGCATTAGCCGAAGCGGCGCGCATCCTACAGTTGGAGCCCTATATGGATCGCCTGCCCAAAGCGCTGTCGGGCGGCCAGCGCCAGCGTGTGGCCATCGGCCGGGCCATCGTGCGCAATCCCAAGGTGTTTTTGTTTGACGAACCCCTGTCGAACTTAGACGCGGCACTCCGAGTGGCGACGCGCATCGAGATCGCTCAGCTCAAGGAACAGATGCCCGACAGCACCATGATCTATGTTACCCACGATCAGGTGGAGGCCATGACGCTGGCCTCGCGCATCGTCGTGCTCAACGGCGGCGGTATCGAGCAGGTGGGGACACCGCTCACGTTGTATGAAAAACCAGCCAATGAGTTTGTCGCACAGTTCATCGGCTCTCCCGCCATGAACCTGTTTTCCGGCACGATCGTCAACGCCGGCGAGCGGACGACCATCAACCTCGATGAGGGCGGCACCATCATTTCGGCGGTTCCGAGCACCGATGCCGACCAGGGCCTCAATGTCAACATCGGCATCCGCCCCGAGGACATGATCCAGACGGAAGGCGAGGACCACGCCTTCGCGGGGCCGGTATTCTTCACCGAGGCCTTGGGCGAGGTCACGCTGCTGTATTTCGGACTGGCGGGCGAGGATAGACAGGTGATCGCCAAGCTGCCCGGTATCCACGGAGGATTGAAAGGTCACAAGGTTCGGTTGACGGCCGAACCCGGCAAGGTACACCTTTTTGCGGATGGCAGGTCCCTGCTCTACCGTTAAACCGTTCCGATGTTCAAATACGGGTCGTTCCGCTTCGAGCACTTGCCGGACCGTTCGGCCGGTTGCCAGTGATGCCCGTATTGGAGTTTTGCCAGTGATTCGAACATCGGTACTTACTTGCGGACAAATGGATCATATGCGCCATGGTATCCGCTCAAAAAGCGGCCGCCTCAGCCAGTTTGTCTTGTTGTTTGTAGACACTCCACAAGGCAATGCTTCGATTGTTGGAATACTGGTTTATTGGGCACAGCCTTAGTCCCTGGGGTGACCAATAGGTGACCCAAGAGAATAGGGAGTCGTCCGTGAACAACCCCTAACGTCCTGATTGGGTGGCGGATTTCGGCTTTCCCAAGTATTCCGAATTGCAGAAAACCGGGAGTTGTGCCCTTGGTTTCTTGCGATATCGGAGGCG
>Ga0056126_10000581_pt1 | contig 11957 bp, 11 predicted proteins | sample WorMetLIZAISLAND_FD_71117 | JGI IMG/M metagenome (GOLD analysis project Ga0056126, IMG submission 71117) | Marine gutless worms symbiont microbial communities from Max Planck institute for Marine Microbiology, Germany - Inanidrilus manae... ...
GGCACTATGATGAAGCATCCGGTCAATCGCCGGAAATGACTTCGGAGACAACCCTGTCCCCGGCAATCGGAAAATGGAACGGTAGAGCTGGACTTCAAAGCCGGAATTAGACAACCATGAACGGATCCGTCCCGGAGTCCTGCGCTACGTCTCGGAGAGCGGGGAAAGTCTCTATACGGTCCGTGCCGGCTCGCCGCGCACCTTGAGCCCGGAGAAGATCGAAACGATCTGCAGCATCGCCGATCGTTTCTGCAACGGCTTCCTGCGCTTCAGCACGCGCTCCAACGTCGAGTTCTCGGTCGACGACGAAGCCAAGGTCGAGCCGTTGATCGAAGCCATCCGGAACGAACTGGGTTTCCCCGTCGGTGGCACCGATCCGTCCATTTCCAACATCGCCCACACACAGGGATGGCTCCACTGCAACCTTCCGGCGACCGACGCCGCCAGCGCCGTGAAGGCGCTGATGGACGACCTGATCGAGGAATTCGAGAACGAGCGCTTACCTCAGCGGGTCAAGATCACCACGTCCTGCTGCCAGATCAACTGCGGTCGGCATGCGGATATCGGCATTATCGTTCAGCACCAACATCCACCGCGGATCAACTACGACAACATGCAGATCTGCGACCTGCCGAAGGTCGTTGCGATCTGCCCGGCGGCGGCGATCCGGCCTGCGGTGGTCAACGGCAGTCCCTCCGTCGAGGTGGTGCCCGAAAAATGCATGTATTGCGGGGTCTGCCATGGCCAGTGCCCGAGCATGGAGATCCGCGACGCGGATACCGACACCCTGTCCATCTGGGTCGGTGGCAAGGGAGCCAATACGCGATCCGGTCCATCGCTGATGAGGCTGGCAGTCTGGGGGTTGCCCAACAACCCGCCCCGCTGGCCCGAGGTTTCCAAGGCCGTGCGCACCATCCTCACCGCCTATCGGGAGGACGCCAAGGACTGGGAACGGGTTGGCGAGTGGATCGAGCGGATCGGTTGGCACCGCTTCTTCGAGAAGATCGGCTTTGCCTTCACCAAGTACCACATCGAGGACGGCCCCAATGCCATGTGGACCTATAACCGATCGACCCAGGTTCGAATCTGAGCGTTCCGGCCGGACCCATCGAGAAGAAGGGCAAGCGAGATGAAAAGCTCCATTTTTCAGGAAGGCCTGTCCCGTTCCGAGGTCGAGGACGGACTGAAGGTCGTCGACCTCGAGGACGTCGTGGTCAGGAATGGCCGAAGCTGGAAGTGCCCGGTCTATGTGCAGCGCCTGCCGCCGTGCCGCAACGCGTGTCCCGCGAGCGAGGATATCCGCGGCTACCTCACCACGATCGCCCAGGCCAATCTGTTCGGCCAGACGGCCGGCGACGTGCTCGACGAAGCCTGGGAAGCCATCACAGACAAGAATCCCCTGCCGGCCGTGCACGGTCGGATTTGCCCCCATCCCTGCGAAACGGACTGCAACCGGGTCCACAAGGAGGACGGTGCCGTCGCCATCAACAACATGGAGCGGTTCATCGGTGATTATGGACTGAAGCGCGGGCTGAAACTGAAAAAACTCACCGACGAGGCCCGCTCCGAGAAGGTGGCGATCATCGGCTCGGGGCCGTCGGGACTGTCGGCCGCCTATCAGATGGCCCGCCGCGGCTACCAAGTTACGATCTTCGAGGCCTTCGACAAACCGGGTGGCATGCTGCGCTATGGCATTCCGCCGTACCGACTGCCGAAGGAGGTTCTGGACGCCGAGATCCAAAACATCCTCGATCTGGGGATCACGCTCAAATGTAACGCCCGGATCGGCGAGGACATTGCCTTCGAGGATATCCGCCGGGACTTCGACGTGGTCTATTTCGCCGGCGGCTCTCACAAGGGGGCGAACATGGATGTTCCGGGTGAAGATTCGGCCAACGTCTTCACCGCCGCCAGTTTCCTCAACCGCGTCAACACCGGGGCCAAGGTCGACATCGGCAATCGCGTCGTGGTCATCGGCGGCGGTGACAGCGCGGTCGACGCCGCGCGTGTCACCCTTCGACTACAGTCCCTGAAACACGAAGAAGAGGGCCCTGAGGAGTCCGGCGACATGGATCATGGGGAAATCGAGGAGGATATGAAGGCCCAGGTGGCTGTTCAGGACACCATCTCCGATAAGACCATGGTCGATGCGGCCCGCGCCACAAAACGGGTGTCCAAGTATACCGAAGTGGTCATCCTGTACCGCCGGACCCGAGACGAGATGCCGGCCATTTCCGAGGATGTGGACGCGGCCGAGGCGGAAGGGATCCGCATCGAATACCTATGCGCGCCGACCCGTTTCGTGACCGAAGGCGGTCGGGCCACGGCCGTCGAGTGCATCCGCATGGAATTGGGCGAGCCCAACGAGTCTGGGCGGCGCCGCCCGGTGCCCCTAGCCGGCTCAGAGTTCACCCTGCCCGTCGATACGGTCATGGTCGGCATCGGACAGAAACCGGACCTGGTCGGAGGCCTGGCTGACCTGGGCAATGCCTGGGGATGGGTGGACGCGGACTCCACGGGAAAAACCAAGGAAGAAGGGATCTTCGCCGGCGGCGACGTGCTGGGACTTGGGATCTCCGCCAGCGCCACCGGATTGGGGCGGATCGCGGCCCGGGCCATGCACGCCTTCCTTCAGGGTAAAGTCTACAAACGACCTTTCATGGGCGCGCCTGTGGCCGCCAGGGAACTGCGACTGGACTACTACGAGGCGGCGCCGCGCAACGAGGAAAAAGAGATCGAGGTCGACGAGGCCGCCCACGGCTTTCAGGAGATCAAGGCAACCTTGAGCACCGAACAGGCCCTCAACGAGGCGAAGCGCTGCCTGAGTTGCGGTCTGTGCAACACCTGCACGCAGTGCCGGGTCTACTGTCCCCAGGGTGCCGTCTCGCGTGACCTGAGCCGTCCGAAGGGCCGGACGATGTTCACCGACTACTCCCTGTGCACCGGCTGCCACGTCTGCTTCGAAGCCTGTCCGACGGCCTACATTCAGATGGGGATGGGCCAGTAACCGACGACGCAAGCGCCCGCCGGCGCCCGATCGATCCGCAAACCGCCAGTGAACGGCATAAAAGACGAAGGAGCATCAGATGTCTATCGAGGTCAATGGCAAGACACTTGAAACCGACGAGGAAGGGTACCTGAGCGATATCCAGGAGTGGGATACGGCTGTGGCCGAGGCGATGGCCGGCAACGACGGCATTGAACTGACCGATGAACACTGGGGCGTTATCAACATCCTGCGCGACTACTACAACGAATACCAGTCGGCACCGGCGATCCGGGTTCTGAACAAGACCATCGGCAAGCAGATGGGCAAGGAAAAAGGCAACAGCGACTACGTCTACTCTCTGTTCCCCGAAGGGCCGGCCGTGCAGGCCTGTCGGTATGCCGGCACGCCGAAGCCGACCGGTTGCGTCTAGACGGGACCTTGGTTCGGCCCGCTGCCGGTGCCGGGCGGGTTGACGCGCAACTGACGGATGGTTTGATCCGCCGGTGAATCGGCACCAATGATTATTCGGGGGCACGACGGTTCATGGATATTGCGACGGCGGTTCTCGCGGGCCTATTCTACGCCGCGACGGCAGTGTTCTTGGTCGGCCTGACCCGCAAGATCGTCCACTACTGGCGGGCGCCGTCACCTCTGAAGATTCCAGTCACGCCGGCGCCGACAACGCGCCCGGGCGTGGCCTTGCGGCTGGTCCGGGAAGTTCTTTTGTTTGAAACCCTGTTCCGGTCGGAGAAGTGGACCTGGGCCTTCGGGTGGACGTTCCATGTCGGACTGTTCCTGGTCGCCGTCCGGCACCTGCGCTACTTCACCGAACCGGTTTGGGGCTGGGTGGTCCTTCTACAGCCCCTGGGGATCTACGGTGCCTGGCTCATGGTGGCGGGCCTGGCCGGACTTTGGGCGCGCCGGCTCCTGGTCAACCGGGTCCGCTACCTGACCAAGCCGTCGGACCATCTGATGCTGGCGTTGATGGCCGGCATCGCCGGCAGCGGGCTGCTGATCACCTATGCCGCCTTTACCGACATCATTGCGGTCAAGGTTTTCTTCCTCGGATTGATTCGTTTCGACCTGGCGCAGTTGCAGACCCTTCCGGGGGATTGGGCGCTGTGGTCGCATCTGCTGCTGGTCGTCGCCCTGGTGGCCGTATTTCCGTTCAGCAAGCTGCTGCATGCCCCGGGTGTGTTTTTCAGTCCGAGCCTCCACCAGCCGGACAATCCCCGAGAACAACGTCAATTGGCACCCTGGGCGGCACACTTCGATGATCACGGGGAGACCTGACGTGGGTTCGCATGGCATCAGCCCGCATATTTGGATAGGCCCGTGATGGCGGATTTCGAAACACCCCGACTCCGAAAACGCGCGGCGGTGCCGCCGATCAGGCCCGGCGCCACGGACCATATGTCGCCCTATGTGGCGAAAGCCGAGATTCAGGAACCGCTCGGCTATCCGGGAGAGCTGGTCGAAGACTGGGAACGCGTGGCGGTCGAGAAACTTGGCGAGTTGAAGGAAAAGTACCGCTCTCTCTCGGTTTTCCTGGATTCCTGCGTCGGATGCGGCGCCTGTACGGACAAGTGCCATTATTACCTAGGCACGGGGGACCCGAAGAATATGCCGGCGGCGCGCCAGGACCTGATGCGCAGTGTCTACCGGCGTTACTACACCCTGGCCGGCAAGTTGTTCCCCAAGCTGGTCGGCGCCCGTGACATGACCCTCGAGGTGCTGGACGAATGGTATAGCTATTACTTCCAGTGTTCCCAGTGCCGGCGCTGTGCCGTGTTCTGTCCATTCGGCATCGATACCGCCGAAATCGCCATGGCGGCACGTGAAATCATGGATACGGTGGGCCGGGGCCAGAAGTATTCCAACGAGGTCGTCGGCAAGGTTTTCGCCACCGGCAACAACCTCGGGCTGAGCGCGCGGGCGGTGGAAGACACCCTGGAAAGCCTCGAAGAGGATGTGGAAGAGGAAACCGGCCTCAAGATCCGTTTCCCCATCGACGAGAAGGGAGCGGAGGTCCTCTTGATGGTGCCCTCGGCGGACTTCTTCGCCGAGCCCCATGTCGACAGCCTGATCGGGTACGCCAAGGTTTTCCATGAGGCGGGCATCAGTTGGACGCTGAGCACGCACGCCGCGGAAGGCGGGAATTTCGGCATGTTCATCGGTAGCTACGAGAACATGCGCAAGGTCTCCTACCGCATCCGGGAAGCGGCCCTGGATCTGGGAGTCAAACGGATCGTATTCGGCGAATGCGGCCATGCCTGGCGCGTCGCCTACAGCTTCCTCAACACCCTGGCCGGCCCCTTCGACTTCCTCGATCGCGCCTATCCGGTTCCGCAACATATCTGCGAAGTGACCCATGACTTGATGGAGCGCGGACAGATCACTTTCGACAAGTCGAAAAACGACAACTTGGTGGTGACCTTCCACGACTCCTGCAACGTGGCGCGGGCCAGCCGCATGGGAGACACGCCGGGCGGTCAGTTCACCATCCCGCGCGAGATCATCAAGGCGACCTGCAACAACTACGTGGAAATGTCCGCTGAGACGACCGGCGACGCCACTTTCTGCTGCGGGGCCGGAGGCGGGACCCTGACCGACGAATTGATGGAAGTGCGGGTCAAGGGCGCCATGCCGCGCGTGCAGGCCCTCAAAAGGGTCATGGACGATAATGGGGTGACGAACATGGCGAGCATTTGCGCCATCTGCAAAAGCCAGTTCTCGAAGGTCCTGCCCTATTACGGAATGAACGGAAGGTTGAGCATCGGCGTACACCAGCTGGTCAGCAATGCCATTGTTCTGACCGGTTCGGCTGAACTGGCCGACGGGAACGAGGGCGAAAGCACATGATCCGCTCGTTTGTCTTTGTTCTGATTTGCGCTTTGGCGATGGCCGCGGGTTTCGCCTTTGAGGCCATGGCAGCGGGCTCGACGCCGAGGCCGGTCGTGACCCAGGGGAAAGGCGAGAGCTGTGTCGAGCCGACCGACGTGATGCGCCGGCGGCACGGCGAAATTCTGTTATCGGCGGCGGAAAAAGGCGTGTCGGCGGATGCCGGAACGGAACGGCACGGTCTTTCGGGTTGTGTCGAATGCCATGCCACGCGCGACGAGGCAGGCCGCGTCCGGCCGGTCGACGGGGACGACTAGTTCTGCGGAAGCTGTCATCGTTTCGCGGCCGTTTCAACGAATTGCTTCACCTGTCACGCCGACAGACCCGAAGAAAAGCCGGCCCGGACCGACGTCCCGGCGTCCACCGCCGACCATACCACCTTCGAGGAACTCAAAAAGACGTTCAAGACGGGGCCCGAAGTCACCCGGGCCTGCCTGAGTTGCCACACCGAAGCCGGCAAGCAGCTCCACCAGACAACCCATTGGCAGTGGCGTTTCGATAATCCGCGGACCGGCCGGGAGTTGGGCAAGATTAACACGATCAACATGTTCTGGGGCGCCGTCGTTTCCAACCATGCCCGGTGCACGAGCTGCCATATCGGTTACGGCTGGAAGGATGACGGGTTCGACTTCACCGCGGAAGAGAACGTCGATTGCCTCGTCTGTCACGATACCACCGGAACCTACAAAAAGTTCCCCACCGACGCCGGGCATCCACCCTACGAAGATAAGCCGTTCCCCGAGGACGGCGGCGGTGTCTGGAAGACCCCCGACCTCGGTCAGGTGGCCCAAAAGGTCGGGAAAACGAGCCGGGAGACCTGTGGCGCCTGCCACTTCTATGGCGGTGGTGGGGATGGCGTGAAGCATGGCGATCTCGATTCCTCCCTGGCCGGAGCGACACGCGGCCTGGACGTCCACATGGACAAGGATGGCCTGGACCTCTCCTGCGCCGACTGCCATGTCTCGCAAGGCCACCAGTTCTCGGGAAGCCGCTACGCCACGACGGCAAAGGATACGCATGGTATCGACGTCCCGGGCCGCGACGATGGAAGCCGGGCGACCTGCGAATCCTGTCACGGCAATGAACCTCACAGGACCAATCCGCACCGGCCCGCCGTTTACGAGAGACTCAACGGGCACGTCGACAAAGTGGCCTGCCAGACCTGCCATATTCCGGAATTTGCCCGGGGCGGCGTGGCAACGAAGACCCGGGTCGATTGGTCGACCGCCGGACGGCTTGGGACGGACGGACGGTCCATCCGGACCAGGGACGAGAAAGGCCGAGAAACCTATGCGACCGCTCGCGGGGAATCCACCTGGGGCGAAAACCTGGTGCCCGAATACGCCTGGTTCAACGGCACGGTCCGCTACACGTTGATCGGTGACAAGATCGAGAAAGAGGAACCGGTCGCCCTTAATGATTACGAAGGAGGGGCCGGTGAGCCGGGCGCCCGCATCTGGCCCTTCAAAGTGATGCGCGGCAGACAGCCCATCGACGCGGGCAACGGCACCTTGGCCGCTTTCAAATTGTACGGTGGAGACGCCGCGTTCGGCGTATCGCGCGATTGGGACCGGGCCATCGAGGCGGCGATGAACGAAGCCGGTGCGCCGTTCAGCGGCGAGAACGGTTTCATCGAAACCACCATGGACTGGCCCGTCACACATATGGTCGCGCCGCGAGAGCAGGCGCTCGACTGCGATGCCTGTCACAGCCGAGACGGGCGCCTCGAGGGACTCGAAGCGCCTTACATGCCCGGCCGCGACCGCAGCGGACTTATCGACCTGCTGGGCTGGCTTGCCGTTCTGGCGGCGATCGGGGGCGTCGCGGTGCACGGTGCGGCTCGGTTGGTGCTCTCCCGCAGAAGAAGGAACGCCTGATGGATCCGGCCATGATCTACCAAAGGTTCGAGCGTTTCTGGCACTGGTCTCAGGCCCTCCTGATCATCCTTTTGTTGATCACCGGTTTCAACGTGCACGGCTCCCATGGATTGCTGGACTTCGCGCGGGCGGCCGACCTCCACATCATCCTGGCCTGGGCGCTGATCGGACTCTGGGTATTCGCGGTATTCTGGCACTTGGTTACCGGGGAATGGCGGCAATACATCCCGAGGGGCGGCAAACTGAAGGCGATGGTGCGCTACTACAGCGTCGATATTTTTCTCGGCGGCGGCCATCCGTTCCACAGGACCCGCCAGCAAAAACACAACCCCCTGCAGCGGGCGACCTACCTGACCCTGCACCTATGCATCTCGCCCATCATATGGTGCACCGGTTGGCTTTACCTGTTCCGCGATTCCTGGGAGGATTGGGGCCTGGGCGGATTGGACCTCGGCACGGTCGCGGTGACCCATACCGCCGCGGCCTTCGCCATCCTGGTCTTCCTCGTGGTGCATGTCTACCTGGCCCTGACCGTGAGCGACAAGCCCTTCGGCAACGTCAAGGCGATGATCACCGGCTACGAAGACGAGGAAGAAGAAGCCTGACGGGCCATCCTGGTAGACCCGATCAACCCGACAGCCATGACCACTTTCAAGGGAGCGGCGATGGTTAGTCTTGCGATCTGCGATCAGCCGATCCACTGGTAGACTTCAGAGTCGTAGGCTGGGCATTTCTGGCAGCCATCGCAGTTCTGCTCCTCGTCAAGGCGCCTGACGCAGCCCTTGGTGATGAGAAGGCCGAGCACGGCGCGGATGGCCTCGGGGTCCGAATCGAAGCGGATGACCAGGTCCTTGACCGGCACCGTCCGGTGTTCGGCCAGGTAGGCCTTGAGTTCGCGGACCAGCATGTCAACCGACCTCCGCCGTGGCGATACCGGCCGGTTCCTGGCGGCCCTTGACGCGCATGGCGTAGATGAAGGCGCCAAGGACAATGTTGAGGCCGGTCACCCAGGCCATCGACGTCACCGGGTGCTCACCCAGACGCGCCAGTTGGTAGACGCTGATCGAAACGTAGGAGGCGACACCCGTCGTCCACAGGGCGGCGAAGGTGGTCCAGCGCGGGCCGGTCTCGCGGTTGATGGCGCCCAAGGCGGCGACGCAGGGCACGTAGAGCAGGATGAACAGGAGATAGGCCATGGCCCCGGCGGTGCCGTCGAAACGCTGCTGCATGGACCCGAAGGTGGCGAGCGATACCTCCTGTTCCGCCGCCGCCTGGTCGAGGCCGTCCGACTGGACGATGGAGAAGCCGAGCGGGTCGGCGATGAGATCGCCGAGACCCGAGAGGTTTTCCGGGATGGTGGCGACGGCTTCGCCCAGGGCCACCAACAGGCTGAACGTCCCTTCCCCCGATGCCTCGTCCCCGTGGTTGCCGTTCTGCGCATCGATGCTGGAATAGAGCGCGTCCAGGGTGCCGACCACGGCCTCCTTGGCGAAGATGCCGGTGAAGATGCCGACCGTCGCCGGCCAATTGTCATCGCTGATGCCCATCGGCTTGAAGATGGGCACGATGGAGCGGCCGATGGCGCTCAAGACCGACTTGTCGCTGTCCTCGTTGCCAAACGAACCGTCGGTGCCGATGGAATTGAGAACGCTGAGGACGGCGACGACGACGACGATGATCTTGCCGGCGCCAAAAAGGAAGCTTTTAAGCCGCGTCCAGGCGTTGATCACGACGTCGCGCGGCCTCGACACGTGATAGGCCGGCAACTCCATGATGAAGGGGTTGGTTTCGCCGCGGAGCACGGTGTAGCGCAGGATCAGACCGGTCGCCATGGCGACAGCGATGCCGATGAAATAGAGCGCGAAGACGATGTTCTGACCGCCGACCGGGAAGAAGGCGGCGGCGAACAGCGCATAGACGGCGAGCCGGGCACCGCAGGACATGAAAGGCGCCATCATCACCGTCATGATGCGGTCGCGTTCCTGCTCCAGGGTACGCGTCGCCATGATCGCCGGCACATTGCAACCGAAACCGACGATCAGCGGTACGAAGGATTTCCCGGGCAGCCCGACCGCCCGCATCAGACGGTCCATGAGGAAGGCGGCGCGGGCCATGTAGCCCGAATCTTCGAGCAGCGATAGGAACAGGTAGAGGAAACCGATGATCGGGATGAAGGTGGCGACCACCTGGATGCCGCCGCCGATGCCGTCGGCGATCACGACCCGGAGCCAGTCGGGCAAACCGACGGCCGTCATCACCGACCCCAAACCATCGACGAAGACCGCTGCCGCCGCTAGGTCGAAGAAGTCGATGAAGGCGCCGCCGAGATTAATGGTGAACATGAACATCAGGTACATGAGGCCGATGAAGATGACCGGCCCGACCCAGCTGTTGAGCACCATCTTGTCGATGAAATCCGAAGTCTTGCGGCGGACCTCACCGGTGCGTTGGGCTACAAGACCGGCGATCTTGTTGGCGAAGGTGAAGCGCCCGTCGGCGATCAGGATGTCGGCGTCCTCGCCCAGTTCCCCCTCAAGCTCTTTGGTGACGGCGGCGAGTTCGTCTCGCCCGGTGCCGTCGATCAAGGAAAGCGCAAGGTCGTCGCCCTCCAGCAATCGCGCCACCAGCGACCGCGCCGGGGATCCGTCCGTCTCGGCCGGCCCCGAGAAAACGGGTTCCAGTCTGGATATCGCTCTTTCGACGGCGTGTCCGTAGTCGATGAACTGGCTGGGCACCGCCCGGGTCTCTGCAATCTCGTCAATTTTTCGCTTGAGGTCGTCAATGCCGTCGCCGCGCGCCGCGACCATGGGCACCACCGGGCAACCGAGCCTTTCGGAGAGCGCTTCGGCATCGACCTCGATGCCGTCCTTCTTGGCCGTGTCCATCATGTTGAGCGCGACGATCATCGGCACGCCCATCTCGAAGAGTTGTGCGGTCAGGTAGAGGTTGCGCTCCAGGTTTCCGACATCGACGATGTCGATGATGATGTCGGCGTCGCCGCCGTGGATAAAATCGCGGGCCAGTTTCTCGTCCAAGGATTCGCTGCCCGGCAGCGCCCCCAGGGTATAGACGCCGGGCAGGTCGACGACGCGGACGGCAAGGTCTGCGTCGCGGTAGCGCCCTTCGAGGCGGTCGACGGTGACGCCGGGCCAGTTGCCGACCTTTTGCCGCGCACCGGTAAGGCCGTTGAACAGCGTCGACTTGCCGCAGTTGGGGTTGCCGGCGATGGCGATGGTCAGGTCTTTCATTCGGCGGCCGTTCCTTGGCTCGCGGTTGCCTCGGGCCTAACGATGCTGACCATCACTTTCTGGGCCATACCGGCGCCGAGCGCGATGCGCACCGAACCGCGCGAAACGACGGCCGCACCCCCGTGGCCGCGCTGCACCACGTTGACTTGGGAGCCCACCGGCACACCGAGCTCCATCAGTTTCTGATTGAGGCCCTTGCCGGCCTTGACGCCGATGATCTTCAAGGTCTCGCCGATGCCGGCCAAGGCCAAAGGAAAGGCGTGGGCTTTCTGTCTGTCATCCACGTTCATCGATTCGGATTCCGTGGTTTCTCGCAATCACACATATTCAAGGAATTAAAATTAATATTGAATTTCATTCTTAACAATTATCCATAATATCTTTGCGGTTTCGGGAGTCAAGCACCGATTTTTTGCAGGTGCGAAAGACTCCGAATGGCCGGGCGTGGAATCTCCAGAGCGACCGTTCGGCCCGGGCCTCGGTTCGGCCACGGCGGCCTTCGAATTGACGACTTGTGATGATATTTGCCGATGTTTCGGGAAAACTCCTGTCGCAATCCCAACGGACGGCGTTCCGGTGCCGATGGAAACGGGGCTAAAAAAGTGACGAAATACACCCAATCCGCATCGCGCCGCCGCGCGGTCGCCGGCACCGTCGGCAAGGACCGGAAAGGTCCGTGCGGCGGCTATGGCGGTGTTTCGACAATTCGCCACGCGGAGCCGATCGGGTATTTTGGTGCGGAGAGTCCAACCAGTTCAGCGAGTCATTGGCGGCTCTTAATCGCAAAGCTGACGTCAAGGTTGGCGTCGTGAAGGACTGGAATATCCCCTGGCCGTGTAAAAACGCGGTGTCAGGTTGTCGGATTTGATCTGCGGTTGCTGTTGTGCGCTTTTTTTCGGCGATTTTGCGGTCCTGGAATTGAGACGAAGGAAGCCGTCACGC
>Ga0056126_10000596_pt1 | contig 11677 bp, 9 predicted proteins | sample WorMetLIZAISLAND_FD_71117 | JGI IMG/M metagenome (GOLD analysis project Ga0056126, IMG submission 71117) | Marine gutless worms symbiont microbial communities from Max Planck institute for Marine Microbiology, Germany - Inanidrilus manae... ...
CGGCCTATACCATCATGTGGCGTCGAACGACGACCCCGGAGAGAACCGTGCCGAAAACCAACCCAGTGGGAAACAACTCAGACCTTGACGCAATCGCCCCAATTAGAGAACGGTCGACTAGAACGCACCGTCGGCGGCGGCGAGGTTCCCGAACCCGGCCTGAGGCAACTCGCGCAGCAAGAGCTCGCGGTTGCGGGCATACCGGGCGACGTTGGCGTCCAACAGGTCACGGCAGTCGAACGCGGCGATGCCGGCATGCTGCGAGAGGCTTGGCGGCGAGATGAACAGGTTCTGCGCCAGGCACTCGATGGAGCGGGTCAGTTCTTCAGGCACCACCATCCAGCCGAGCCGCCAGCCGGTCATCGAGTAGTACTTGGAAAAGCTGTTGATGACGACGGCGTCGGCGGTGAACGCCAGGGCCGTCTGCGCCGGTTCCGCATAGGTGATCCCGTGATAGATCTCGTCCGAGATCAGGCGCACCCCCCGGTTGGTGCACTAGGCGACGAGGCCGGCCATCTCGTCCCGCCGGATCATCGTGCCGGTCGGGTTGGCGGGACTGGCGACGATGAGTCCGTCAAGCCGCCCATCGATATGGTCCAGCAGATCCGGGGTCGGCTGGAAATTGGTCTCCGGACCGACCTCCAGGTTCACCACCTCGACACCCAGCGCGCTCAGGATGTTGCGATAGGCCGGATATCCGGGGCTCGCCAGGGCGACGCGATCGCCGGAGTCGAAGGCGGCGAGGAAGGCGAGGACGAAGCCTCCCGACGAGCCGGTCGTGGCGACGATCCGCCGCCAGTCGACGTCGACGTCATAGACCTCGCCATAGGACCGCGCGATGCGCTGGCGCAGTGCCGGCAGGCCGAATGCGTCGGTGTATCCCAGGCGGTCGGACGTCAGCGCGGCCGTCGCCGCCTCCAGTACGGGCTTGGGGGCTGCCGTACTCGGCTGGCCGACTTCGAGGTGAAGCACGTCGTCCCCGTGGGCTGCGCGCTCGTTGGCGGCACGCATCACGTCCATGACGATGAACGGTGCGATGGCGCCTCGCCGGGAGACTTTCAGCGGCATCGCGTTCTCTTTCCGACGGCTCAGTCGGCGCTGGCCGCGAGGCCGAAGCCGCGGGGATCAACGGCGACCGCACATGTCTCCGGGTTCGGCGGGATGCCGTCGGGACAGGAGATGGCATTGACGATGCCGAGAGACGGCGTCGCAGCCGTGCGATGACCGCGCCACCGGAGGGACTGTACGAGTGGCGCGGTCAGCGCCTGCTCATGGACGACGACATTCGGATCACCGCCATGGTGGACCCGCACCGACGCTACGGCGTCGGCCAGCGGCGTCTCATCCAGGAGCACGCGGGCGGCGACGTTGACCAGTGCCGTCGGTGCCGCGATGCCGCCGGAGGCGGCGGCGGCGAAATAGAATTCGTTGACATTCTCGTTGATCACCAGCATGGGTCCGAACGCCGACGCACCGCGGCCGCCCGCGCCCGGTTGCGCCGCCGGAACGATGCCGGTTCCGAGTGCCACGCGTCCGATCCCGAAGAGGCTGTTCAAGGTAACGACGCAGGCCACCGCCGAGCCGTCCGGATCGACGGCGACGAAGGTGGCCGCCGCCGGGTTCTCGGGACGGGACTTGGGGGAAAGGCCCGCCGCCGCCGGATCGACATGCTTGTCGGGTCGATAGCTCCCCATCAGCCGGTCGATCCTGTCTTCGTCAAGGAGATCGGCCGGGTTGCCGGCGATGCTCCCGTCGGCCCGGAGCCATTGGGATCGATCCGCGAACCCCCGCATCGCCACTTCGGCCATCAGGTGGTTCCGCTCTTCGCGGGGCGCATCGGCATAGCGGCGTTCGAGCATGGCCCAGAGTTGCGCCGCCAAGACGCCTCCCGCGGCCGGCGCCGGGGCGAAGTGAATTGTTTCATTGCCCCGCCGGAAGGTGATCGTCTCGCGCCACACCGGCGCAAAGCTGCGCAGGCTTTCGAGGTCCAATGTCCCTCCAGCTTGGCGGACGGCCTCGACGTAGGTCTTGGCCAACTGGCCGACGTAGAAGTCGCCCGGTCCACGGGCGCGGACGCGGGCCAGCACGCCGGCGAGATCGAACTGTCTCAGGAAATCCCCTTCCCGGACGAGCCGCTTGCCATCCTCCGTGCCGAACACCCGCAGAGCCTCCGGATCGACCATCAGGGCCCGCTCGACCGGACGCATCTGACGGGCGAAGGCCCGTGACACCTGGGTTCCGAATCGAGCCAGATTCTCCGCCGGCGCGGCGAGCTGGCCCCACTGGAGTCGTCCGTACTTGGAGTGCAGGGCGAAAAAGCCGCGAACTGCGCCGGGGACCGCGCTCGGCCGGTCGGCGCCCTCCGCCCCCGTGGCCGGCGGCCGGGCGAGGAAATCCAGCGCCTCGGTCTTGCCGGTCTCGTGGTCGTGCACGACGCAGACCCCACCGCCGCCCAGGCCGGCCGATGACGGAAACGTCACGGACATCGCGAAGTAGACGGCGACGGCGGCGTCCGCAGCGCTGCCGCCCGCAGACAGGACGTCGCGGCCGATGAGGGCCGCGCGGGGCTCGTCGGCTGCGACACCGCCAAGGAATCCCTCGACGTAGCCGATCGTGCCGGCACCCTGTTCGTCGTCAGACGAGCAGCCGAGAACGAGCAGTGCCAGCCCGACGAGCGTCATTTGACGCCAGAACCGGTGACCACTACTTTGACTAAGCCGACGAGGACCGAAATCCATGCTGAAACGCATTCCCCTACCGGTCGCCGTATTGGTGGTTCTCACTCTTCTCGTGCTGCGGCCGGCGGACTCCGCCGCGGAGCGGTTTTCGTTCATCCGGGACGCGGAGATCGAAAATACCATCCGAGTCTATGCCGCGCCACTATTCCGGGCGGCGGGCCTCGAGTCGTCGGAGGTGAGGATCTTCCTGGTCAACGATCGGCGGCTCAACGCCTTCGTCGCCGGCGGCCAGAAGCTGTTCCTCAATACGGGTCTGCTGATCCAGAGCGACCATGCCGGCCAGGTCATCGGCGTGATCGCCCACGAAACCGGCCACATCGCCGGCGACCATCTGGTGCGCCGGCACGACGCGATCAAGAACAGTTCGGCGCAGAGCATCCTGGGATTGGTGCTCGGCGGCGCGGCGGTGGTCGCGGGCCGGCCGGACGTCGGTGCTGCGGTCTTTGCCGGCAGCCAGAGCGCCAGCCTGCGCAGCTTTCTTCAATACAACCGGACCCAGGAATCGGCGGCCGATGGCGCGGCGATGAATTTGCTGGAGGAGACGGGGCAGTCGGCCCGTGGGATGCTGGAGTTCATGGAGAAGCTCAGCGATCAGGAGTTGCTCAGCGTTGGCCGCCAGGACCCCTACCTGCGCACCCATCCGCTGTCCCGAGACCGGATCGAGACGTTGCGGGATTTCGTCTCCCGCTCGGCCCATTCGGACGTCCCCGTGTCCCTGGAGTTCGCCGAGCGCCACCGCCGCATGCGGGCCAAGCTGATCGCCTTCATCGAGAACCCGTCGTTCACGTTGCGGCAATACCGCTCGGACGACGACAGCCTGGAGGCGCGGTACGCCAGGGCGATCGCCCACTACCGCAAGCCCGACCTGGACACGGCGCTTCCCCAAATCGACGCCTTGATCGCGGAACGGCCCAATGACCCGTATTTCCACGAGTTGAAGGGACAGATGCTGTTCGAGAACGGCCGCATCGAGGAAGCATTGAGCTCTTACGAAAAGGCGGTCCAGCTCCTCCCCAACTCGGCGCTGATCCGGACGGACCTCGCCCGCGTGCAGATGGCGACCCAGGACCCGACGCTGAACGAGCTGGCCATCCTCAACCTCACCGCGGCACTGCGTTTGGATCGCACTCGGGCCTTTGCCTGGCGCCAGTTGGCCATCGCCCACGGCCGTACCGGCCATGAGGGGGAAAGCGCGCTCGCGCTGGCCGAGGAAGCTGTGCTGCAGGGCAAGAAGCGGGATGCCCGATTCCACGCCGGCAAGGCGGAGAAACTGCTGCCCAAGGGGTCGAAGGGCTGGCTGCATGCGCGGGATATCCTTGTTCAGACCGAAGGCCAGGACGACAAACGCTGACCCGGTCCCGCGACGGGCAACCGTCGTCCGCAGCATCGTCGCGGCGGCCGCGCTGATTGGAGTCGTGTCCTGCACGGTTGCGCGCGTTTCCGTCGATCCCTCGGGTCGGATGGAGATCCTTGGACCGGAACCGGGGTTTTCGCCGGCCTCGCCGCCGGCGGGCTGGGTGAGCGAGGGCGAGGCCGACGGGCGCATCGTGGCCGTCTCCCAGGCCGGCGTCCCCGCATTGCGGGTACGGCCGGGCGACGGCGCCTTCGTCTACGCCCGACGGGCGGACGCCGTGCTCCTCGCCGCGCCGTACCTGAGCTGGGCCTGGAACATGGATGCGCAACGCGCGGGTCCGCATCCCGTCCGCCTCATCGTCGGATTCCACGGCGGCGATCCGAAAAGCCAAAGCTGGGGCAGCCAGCCCCTGGCCTGACTGGGGTCGGCCTTGTCGCCCCACGACCGCGCGCTGATGCTTGTCTGGGGAGATTCGGCGCTGGCGCGGGGCGATCTGTCGCCCGCGGGCGATGTCGCATCGGCTGGGCCTGCCGATCGGGCACCTCGCTTTACCGTACGCGGCGGCCGGGAAAACACCGGCCAATGGTGGGTGGAGACGGCCGATCTCGCCGACCTCTACACCCGCGCTTGGCCACGGGACGATCACCGCCGGGTCCGCATCGTCTTTGTCGGCATCGCCTCGGCCGCTGACGGCGATGCCGGCGCGCACCTTTCCGGCATCGTCCTTTCCCGGTGACCCCGCTGACGATTGCGTGAGTTGGCGGCCGATGGCGACGTTGGCGTTGTTTCTTGGTGGCGGTTCACCCATGCTGTTCCCACATCTCGGGGGTTGATGTCACCAAAGGGTCGGATGGCCAGCATGCCAGTGAGTCGATTCGGAAAGGGTGCCGCGATACTTGTCCTCGCCCTGGCACCGGCGTGGTTTTCACCTGCCGTCGCGGCCGACGATCCGCCGCCAGGGACGATCAATATCAACGACCGGGCAGCGGTCGAGGAGCTGGTCCGCCGCTATATCCTCGAACATCCCGAAGTGATCATTGAGTCGGTCAAGAGGTTCGAAAGGCGCCAGCAAGAGGCGGAGCGGGCCCACCAGCGCGCCGTCCTCGCATCCCTTCGCGCCGATATCGAGAACAGTCCGACCTCGCCCGTCGCCGGCAATCCCGAGGGCGACGTGACGGTCGTCGAGTTCTTCGACTACTGCTGCGGTTTCTGCAAGCGGGTGTTGCCGGCGATCCAGGAATTGCTGCGGACCGACAGCGGCATCCGGTACGTGTTCAAGGAGTTCCCCGTTCTCGGCCCCGATTCCGTCGTCGCCGCGCGGGCCGCCATCGCCGCGTGGAACCTGGACCCGGAGAAGTACGTCGCCTTCCACACGGACCTGATGGCGAGCCGAGGCGCGCTCAGCGAGCAGCGAATCCTCCAGATGGCCGGACGCGTGGGCTTCGAGCCGGCGCAATTGCGCGAGGCGATGAAGGACCCGGCGGTGGACGTCGAATTGCAGGGCAACATCACCCTCGGCGGCCGGCTGGTGCCGGGGGCCATCGACCTGCAGCAGATGAGGCGCCTGATCGCCGCGGCGCGGCAGAGCTGATCCGGCTCAGCGGATCGGCAGCAGCGGAAAGCGCGAGCCGCCGACGTTTTCGACCGTCACCAAAACGTTCTTGAGCCCCGACCCCTTCGCCCGCTGGTAGACGGCAATGACGTCGTCGGGGGTGCGGACATCCCTCTGCGCCACCTGCAGGATCAGGTCGCTGCGCCTGAGATCGGACTCCCTGGCTGTTGCGCCTTCGACCAGGGTGACGACGACGCCTTCCATGGCCCACCGCAGTCCGAACGTCTTGCGGGTCTCCGGCGTAACGGTCGCAACGGTGATCCCCGCGTCCGGCAGGTTCGCGAACGCGTCATCCACGGTCGCCGGGGAGGATGCCGTCGGGATGGCCATTGTCCGCGCCGCGCGACCGTCGGGTCCGGAGGCGGACAGGTCCAGGACCGACCCCGCGGCGGCTTGCCGAACCGCGTCGGCGAACGCGTCGGCGGTGGCCACGGCCTTCCCACCCACCTCGGAAATCAACTCTCCGCGGCGGAAGCCGGCGGCGGCGGCCGGACTGCCCGGCACCACGTCCCACACCAGAACGCCGCGGGCGCCGTCAATCCCCAGGGCGGCGGCGGCCGCCGGGGTCAGCGTTTCGACCTGGATTCCGGCGGCGATGAGGTCGGCGACGCCGCCGCCGGTCGGATACGCCGCTTTACCCGAGGTCGGCAGCAGCGCAAACCGGAAGCCATTGCGCCCTTCGACGAGCAGCAACAGCTCCGCCGAACCGGTCGCCGCGGACGGCTTGATGGCGTCGGCCACCTGCTGAGGCAGCCAGATCTCGTTCTGATTGATCTGAACGACAAGTTCGCCGGGGGCGATGGCACCCTTCCTGCTCTTGCCGGCATCGATCGCCGTGACCAGGACACCTGTCGACCCCCAGCGTCCGCCATGTTCCTCGCGGACCTTGGGAGTCAGGGCGACAACGGTCATTCCGGCGCTCGGGATTCGGACGGTCGAACCCTCTGGAATCCGCCAGGGATCAGGCCAGGGGACGGTTTTGAGGTCGAGGGACGCGCCACCGTCGGCGCGTTCGACCTTGACGGAAACCTCCGCGCCCGCGTCCAGGGCGCGCACCGCATTGATCAGTTTCTCGAATCGGTCGATGGCCGTGCCGTTGAACTCGACGATCAGATCGCCGCGGCGGAAGCCGGCTTTGTCGCCGGGGCCGCCGAGGGCGATGTCACGGACCAGGACGCCGCGGGGCGTGTCCATTCCCAGGGCGCGGGCGATGGTCAGCTCTACGCCCTGGACCTTGAGGCCGACGAAGGCAGGTTCGGCCGTTGCCGCCCGCCCGATCAACAGGCCGAATGCCAGGATCAACGTCGCAAGGGCAATGCATCGCCGGCGATGAGTCATGGTCAACAAACGCATGCGCGATGCCTCTCCCTGTAAACGGCCGGGGATAGTAATGGAGTCAAAAGGTTCGACACAACCGCGGCCATTTTGCGGCAGTGTTGTGAGAACTGGTGAGCCCGGTCAGGTCGTCAAAACGCCGGATCCTCGTCACATGGTGCCGGGGGTACCTCGCCGGGTAGTATGGCCGCCGGCGGGGCAGCATTCCTCATCGATGCACGAATTGCCCGCAGTAGTTGCGGTTAAAGGACATGACCACCGACCAATTGCTGATATCGGGCATTGTCGTCGCGGCGCTTGCCCTGTTCGTCTGGGGACGTTATCGCTACGACGTCGTTGCGCTGGCGGCGCTGCTGGCGGCAACCCTGGCCGGCCTGATCCCTGCCCACGCCGCCTTTCTCGGATTTGGCCATCCAGCGACGATCACCGTCGCAGCGGTTTTGGTGATCAGCCGCGCGCTTGCCAATTCGGGCGCCGTTGACGCGGTGACCCGATATGTCGTCCGCGCGGCGACACATCCGGGACCACATGTGGCGGTGTTGTCCGGCCTCGCCGCCGGGTTGTCGACGGTGATGAACAATGTCGGGGCCCTGGCGCTGCTCATGCCCGTCGCGCTGGAGTCGGCGGCCAAGGTCAAGCGCGCACCGGCGGTCATTCTGATGCCGCTGTCCTTCGGGTCCATCCTCGGCGGGCTGGCGACGATGATCGGCACGCCACCCAACATCATCGTCGCCACCTACCGCGCCGAAATCGCCGACGCGCCGTTCGCGATGTTCGATTTCACCCCCGTCGGCGGTACGGTCGCCGTTGCCGGCGTCGCTTTCGTGGCCTTGATCGGTTGGCGCCTCATACCGGCGTCGCGCACGCAAAAGGCCACGGTCAGCGACTTGCTGAACATCGAAGACTACGTGACGGAGGCCGAAGTCCCCGAAGGCTCCAAAGCCGTTGGTCTGCGGATCCGCGAGCTTGAGGATGGACCCGATGATCACGGGGCGGCCGTTGTCGGGCTCGTCCGCGGCGGACGGCGCATCCTCAGCCGTCTGCGCCAGGAAACGGTCCGCGCCGGCGATGTGCTCATCATCGAGGCGGATCCGAAGGGGATAGACCGGTTCACCGATGCTTTCGGGTTGGCCATCATTGGCACGGAGGAACCGAAAAACACCAAGCTATCATCCGATGACGTGATCCTCGCGGAGGCCGTGGTGCCGCCTGGCGCCCGTATCGAGGGCCGCACCGCCGCATCCATGCGATTCGAACGCCGTTACGGGTTGACCGTCCTCGCGGTCTCCCGACAGGGGAAGCCGTTTCGCGAACGGCTCCGGAGTTTTCGTTTCCGACCCGGCGACGTGTTGCTGTTCAGGGGTGAATCCGAGACCCTTGCCGACGCCATAGCGGCTGTGGGCTGCCTGCCCTTGGCCGGGCGACCGTTGCCCATGGGCAAACGTGGCCAGGCCGGCACGGCTGTCGGCATTTTCGCTGCGGCGATCGCGGCAGGCACCCTTGGTCTAATCTCGTTGCCGGTGGCGCTGGCGGCTGCTGCTGGCATTCTGGTGGTGATCAACGTGGTGCCGGTACGCGAAGTCTACGAGGCGATCGACTGGCCAGTGATCGTGCTGCTCGGGGCGATGATCCCGGTTGCCGGTGCGCTGGAGACGACGGAGACGATGGGGCTGGTCAACTCGGGATTATTGGCGGTGTTCGGCGATCTGCCGGTATGGGCGCTTCTCGCGGTCATCATGGTGGTGACGATGACACTCTCCGACATCATGAACAACGCGGCGACGGCGGTGGTCATGGCGCCCCTCGGCGCCGGCATAGCCAACGGACTGGGATTCAGCGCCGATCCGTTCCTGATGGCGGTGGCGGTAGGTGCCAGTTGCGCCTTCCTCACGCCCATCGGACACCAGAACAACACCCTCGTCATGGGGCCGGGCGGCTACGCCTTCGGCGACTACTGGCGGATGGGCCTGCCGCTGGAACTGCTGATCGTCGCCGTTTCGGTGCCGCTGATCCTCGTGGTGTTTCCCCTCTAGGTTTCGAAAGCCGGCATCGAACACCCTCTTCCTGTCCGGGGCAGAAACCCTTACATAATGGAAACAACGCGGACACGGAACGATCCGCGCCCGAACGACCAAGCCCAGTCAGGCCAGAGAGGGCAGATCCCATGCGCATGCCGGAACCCGATGCCGGCGTCATTGCCCGGCGCAACGAGATCATCGCACGCCTGCGCGCGATCGTCCCCGGCGAGGGGGTCATCGCCGACACCGATGAGTTGCGGGTCTACGAGGCCGACGGACTCACCGCGTACCGCCAACTGCCGCTCATCGTCGTCCTCCCCGAGACCACCGAGCAGGTCTCGCAGGTGCTGCGCTACTGCCACGAGGAAGGCGTCAAGATCGTCCCGCGGGGCGCCGGCACATCCCTTTCCGGCGGCGCCCTGCCGCTCGCCGACGCCATCACCCTCGGACTCGGCAAGTTCAACCGCATCCTCGACACCGACTACGACAACCGTTGCGTCGTCGCCCAGCCGGGGGTGAGCAACTTGGCGATCACCAATGCCGTGGCGGAGCGCGGGTTCTACTACGCGCCCGATCCGTCCAGCCAGATCGTCTGCACCATCGGCGGCAACGTTGCCGAAAATGCCGGCGGCGTCCATTGCCTCAAGTACGGGCTGACGACCAACAACGTCCTCGGCGTCGAGTTCGTGCTGATGAACGGCGACGTCGTCAGATTCGGCGGCAAGCACCTGGACAGCGAAGCCTACGACCTGTTGGGCGTCGTCAACGGGTCCGAGGGTCTGCTGGGCGTCATCACCGAGGTCACGGTCCGCATCCTGCAAAAACCGGAGACCGCCCGCGCCGTGCTCGTCGGATTTCCGTCGACGGAAGCCGGCGGCCAGTGCGTTGCCGATATCATCGGCGCCGGCATCATTCCGGGCGGCATGGAAATGATGGACAAGCCGGCCATCCACGCTGCCGAAGACTACGTCCATGCCGGCTATCCCCTCGATGTGGAGGCATTGCTGATCGTCGAGCTGGACGGTCCCGAGGCCGAGGTCGCCCACCTCATCGAGCGGGTCGAAGGGATCGCCAGGAAATGCGGCGCCGTCAGCGTCCGGGTCAGCCAGACCAAGGAGGAACGCCAATCCTTCTGGGCCGGGCGCAAGGCCGCCTTCCCCGCCGTCGGGCGCATCAGCCCCGACTACTCCTGCATGGACGGTACCATCCCGCGCCACAAGCTCCCCGAAGTGCTCGAACGGGTCGAGGAAATGGCCAAGCACTACGGGCTCCGCTGCGCCAACGTCTTCCACGCCGGAGATGGCAATCTGCACCCGCTGATCCTCTATGATGCCAACAAGCCGGGCGAACTGGAGACGGCAGAGGAATTCGGCTCAGCCATCCTCCAGCTTTGTGTGGATGTCGGTGGCGTGCTCACCGGCGAGCACGGCGTCGGCGTGGAAAAACGCGACCTGATGGGATCGATGTTCAACGAGGACGACCTCAAGCACCAGCAGCGGCTCAAGTGCGCCTTCGACCCCGAGGGCTTGCTCAATCCCGGAAAGGTCTATCCGACGCTGCACCGCTGCGCCGAACTGGGCCGCGTCCACGTCCACCGCGGCCAGCTCCGCTTCCCCGACATCCCCCGGTTCTGACCGAACCCGATGACCGAAACCTTCCGGCCCGAGAACGACCAACAGGTCCTCGATGTCCTGCGCTGGGCGGCGGCCGAGGAGCACGCCCTGGAGGTCGTCGGCAGCGGCACCAAGTCCGGCTTCGGGCGGCCCGTCGAGGCGGGCGCACGGCTCGACATGTCCGCGCTTGGCGGTATCGGCCTCTACGAGCCGCAGGAGCTGGTGCTGACCGCCAAGGCATCGACGCCGATGGCGGAGATCGAGGCGGCGCTTATCGAAAAGGGACAGCACCTCGCCTTCGATCCGCCGGACCTGGGACGGCTGCTGGGCGGCGACGGGCGCGGCAACGTCGGCGGAACCCTGGGCGGCGCCATCGCCTGCAACCTCGCCGGGCCGCGGCGCCTGAAGGCCGGGGCGGCGCGCGACCATCTGCTCGGTTTCTCGGCGGTCAGCGGCCGGGGCGAGACCTTCAAGTCCGGGGGACGGGTGGTCAAGAATGTCACCGGCTTCGATCTTTCCAAGCTGATCACCGGCTCCTTCGGCACGCTGGCGGTGCTGACCGAGGTGTCGGTGAAGGTCCTGCCAGCGCCGGAGAAGACCCGCACGGTGCTGGTCTTCGGCTGTGCCGACGCCGATGCCGTCCGGGCCATGACTGCGGCGCTGCACAGTCCCTACGAGGTGGCGTCGGCGGCGCATCTGCCGGCGGCGATTGCCGGGGCTTCGGGTGTTTCGCATGTTGCCGGGGCGGGCGGCGCGGTCACCGCCGTCAGCGTCGAGGGACCGGGACCGTCAGTGGAGTTCCACTGCGGGGCGCTGCGGGACCTGTTGGCGCCGTTCGGCCAGATCGAGGAACTGCACAGCGCCAATTCGGCGGCGCTCTGGCGCGAGATTCGCGACGTCGTCTACTTCGCCGCCGACGGTGACGGGCGCCTGGTCTGGCGCCTTTCGGTGCCGCCCGCCGACGGCGTTAGGATCGCCGCCGAGATTCTTGGCAATCTGGACGGCCA
>Ga0056126_10000602_pt1 | contig 11589 bp, 11 predicted proteins | sample WorMetLIZAISLAND_FD_71117 | JGI IMG/M metagenome (GOLD analysis project Ga0056126, IMG submission 71117) | Marine gutless worms symbiont microbial communities from Max Planck institute for Marine Microbiology, Germany - Inanidrilus manae... ...
TCCGCGATATGTTCGAACAGGGTAAGAAAAACGCGCCTTGTATCATCTTCATCGACGAAATTGATGCCGTCGGCCGTCACCGCGGCGCCGGCCTCGGCGGCGGCAACGACGAACGCGAGCAAACCCTCAACCAGTTGCTGGTCGAAATGGACGGCTTCGAATCGAACGAAGGCGTCATTTTGATCGCTGCCACCAACCGACCCGACGTCCTCGACCCCGCGTTGCTCAGGCCGGGCCGTTTTGACCGTCAGGTGACGGTACCGAACCCGGACATCCTGGGCCGCGAGAAAATCCTCAAGGTTCATATGCGCAAGATCCCGCTGGCCCCCGACGTCGATGCCCGGGTCATCGCCCGCGGCACGCCCGGGTTCTCCGGCGCCGACCTTGCCAACCTGGTCAACGAAGCCGCGCTTCTGGGCGCTCGCGCCGGTAAGCGCGTCGTCACCATGCAGGAACTGGAAGACGCTAAGGACAAGGTCCTGATGGGAACCGAACGCCGCTCCATGGTGATGACCGAGGAAGAGAAAACGCTGACCGCCTTTCACGAGGCCGGCCATGCCCTGGTCAACATTTTCATGCCGAAAACCGATCCGCTTCACAAAGTCACGATCATTCCGCGCGGACGGGCGCTTGGCGTTACCATGCCGCTGCCGGAGCGCGACCAATATAGCTTCTCGGAAACCCAGCTGAAATCGAAACTGGCCATGGCCTTCGGCGGGCGCATTGCCGAGGAGATCGTTTTCGGCAAGGAGAATATCACGACCGGTGCGGGCAACGACATTCAGCAGGCGACCAACTGGGCGCGCCGTATGGTCACCGAGTTCGGTTTCTCCGACAAGCTCGGTCGTCTTCGCTACGCCGATAACGAGGAAGAGATCTTCCTCGGACACTCCGTCGCCCGCCAGAAAAACATTTCCGATGAGACGGCGGCGCTGATCGATCAGGAAGTAAGGGGCCTGATTGACGAGGCCGAGACCGCGGCCAGGAAAATACTTACCGAACAACGCGAAGGCCTCGATCTCGTTGCCAACGCGCTGCTCGAGTACGAGACCCTCTCGGGCCAAGAGGTTGATGCCGTTCTTCGCGGCGAGGCGGTCGTCCGGCCTGAGAGCGACGATACGCCGCCGCAAAGCGGTTCTAGGGCCTCGGTGCCAACCAGCGGATCCGTCAAGAAGGACAAAGGCAGTCCCGGTGTCGGTGGTGCCGAACCGCAACCCGAGTCCTGATCCTCGAATTCGCCGCTGACAATGAGCGGTAGTTTCGCCGGCTTAGCGCTGGGTGTATCCCGCGTGATGGGTGTCGTCAACGTGACCCCGGACAGCTTTTCCGACGGAGGTGAAGCCTTCGCCTTGGAAGCGGCCGTTGAACGGGGCCGCGAGTTGATCGCCCTCGGCGCGGATATCCTTGATATCGGGGGTGAATCGACCAGGCCCGGCGCTTCGCCCGTGAGCGTCGACGAGGAAATCGACCGTGTCGTTCCGGTGATCTCGGAACTGAGGAACTTGGGTAGTTTGTTGTCGATCGATACGCGGCATGCGGAGGTCATGCAAGCAGCAGTCTATGCCGGTGCCGACATCATCAATGACGTGTCGGCCCTCGACGGCGACCCGGACGCCATGTCGATGGCCTCGGAGCTTGGGGTCCCCGTCATTCTCATGCACATGCGGGGACAACCGGACACCATGCAGCGCGATCCGCACTACGACGATGCGCCGAGCGAGGTCAGGGCCTATCTCTCTCGGAGAGTGAGCGCTTGTCTGGAGGCTGGAATTCCGCTCGACAATATCGCGGTCGACCCCGGAATCGGATTCGGCAAGACGGTCGAGCACAACCTGCAAATCATCAACAGGATCGACGAAATCGTTGATATTGGACGCCCGGTCGTTTTCGGCGTATCCCGGAAGTCCTTTATCGGCAGGGTTTCCGGCGAGGAAGATCCGAAACGAAGGCTGCCGGGTTCAATCGCCGCGGCGCTCGCTGCTTATGACAAAGGTGTCCGCATCTTCCGAGTTCACGATGTCGGCGAAACCGCGCAGGCTCTCAAAGTCAGCGAGGCCATTCGCCGCGAAGGTCTTTGAGCCGGGCGTCAATTTCGCGCGCCGTGGTGCCGATAAGTCTTTATTTAGAAAAAAACTGTAATAAAACGTGACACCCTTAACGGGCGGAGTAAGAAGGGCAGGAACCTAGGTTCTTAGGTGGAGAAAATGGCAAAAAAACTATTTGGCACCGACGGTATAAGGGGAACCGCAAACCGCGGAAACATGACGGCGGAAATGGCGCTCAACGTGGGCATGGCGGCGGCGCTCCATTTTACGTCCGGCGAACACCGCCACCGTGTCGTCGTCGGCAAGGATACCCGCCTTTCCGGTTACATGCTGGAACCGGCATTGATGGCAGGGTTCGTTTCCATGGGGATGGATGTGATCCTGGTCGGACCGATGCCAACCCCGGCCATTGCCATGCTGACCCGTTCGCTGCGCGCTGATCTGGGCGTCATGATCTCGGCCTCGCACAACCCCTATGAGGACAACGGCATCAAGCTGTTCGGGCCCGATGGGTATAAGCTGTCCGACGCTGTTGAGCGCGAGATCGAATCACATGTCGAAAACGGGCTTGCCGAGAAACTGGTCGCACCAGCCAGGCTGGGGCGGGCGAAACGTCTCGATGATGCCAAGGGGCGCTATACCGAATACGTCAAACAGACCTTTCCCAAGCGCCTCAGCCTGGAGGGTCTCAAGGTTGTCGTCGATTGTGCCAACGGTGCGTCCTACAAAGTTGCGCCCGAGGTGCTTTGGGAATTGGGGGCCGAGGTCGTTCCGGTCGGTGTCGAGCCGGACGGGTTCAACATCAACCGCCAATGCGGTTCGACGGACACGGATTACCTGCGTTCCCAGGTCGTCGCCCACCAGGCCAATATCGGGTTGGCCTTGGACGGCGATGCGGATCGCGTTCTCGTTTGCGACGAGAAAGGCGAGTTGGTTGACGGTGACCAGATCATGGCCTTGATCGCGCGACATTGGTCGGAAACCAGCATGCTCAAGGGGGGCGGAGTCGTCGCTACGGTCATGTCGAACCTCGGCTTCGAGAAATACCTTACGGGTATCGGGCTCGAAACCGTCCGCACCCAGGTCGGCGACCGGTATGTCGTCGAACACATGCGCGCCCACGGGTACAACCTCGGTGGAGAGCAATCGGGCCACGTGATCCTGAGTGATTATTCGACAACCGGTGACGGCTTGATCGCAGCACTGCAGGTGCTGGCGGCAATGGTAGATGAAGGGGACGCTGCAAGCCGTGTTTGCCGCCTGTTCGAGCCCTATCCCCAACTCCTGAGGAACGTCCGCATCAACGGTGGCGATCCCCTCTCGGAGCCGGCTGTACGTCGTGTCATCGACGACGGGGAACAACGCCTTTCCGGCAATGGACGACTGCTCATCCGCAAGTCCGGGACCGAACCGCTGATCCGCGTCATGGCCGAGGGCGAGGACGAAGCGCTCATCACCACCGTCGTCGGCGACATTGCACACGCCGTCGAAAAGGCCGCTGGCGGCCACTAGATTCGGGAGGGGTCTGTTGAAAGGCCGGGTCCTGATCATTGCCGGATCTGATTCCGGCGGCGGCGCCGGTATTCAGGCCGATATTAAGGCGGTCACCGCGCTCGAAGGCTACGCGGCGACGGCCCTGACGGCGCTGACCGCGCAAGACACGCGAGGCGTCAGTGCCATTCACGAAGTTCCGGTCGATTTCATCGCCGAACAGATCCGGGTCGTTTTAAAGGACATCGGTGCCGACTGCATCAAGATCGGCATGCTTCATAAGCCCGATGTCATCGGCACCGTGGCCGATGCCCTCGCCGACGAGGGGGAGGGTGTGCCGGTCGTTCTGGATACCGTTATGATCGCCAAGGGTGGCGCGTCCCTGCTGGAAGAAGCGGCCGTCGGGGCGCTTCGCGAACGCCTGCTGGCGCGCGCCGTTTTGATCACGCCGAACATCCCGGAGGCCGAGGTTCTAGCCGGTCGAACAATCACAACGGCCGCCGAGGCCGCTGAAACGGGCGAGGATCTGCGCCGTCTGGGACCTGACTTCGTCCTCATGAAGGGTGGCCACCTGGGCGGAGAAACAGTCGTCGATCAATTGATCGGACCCGAGGGGACGGAACGTTTCGAGAGCCCGCGCATCGATACACGTCAGACCCACGGCACCGGTTGCACGCTCGCATCGGCGACGGCGGCCGGGATCGCTCAGGGAATGCCGGTTGGTGACGCTGTCGCCCGGGCGAGGAGCTACGTCATCGAGGCAATCCGCCAGGCACCAGGTTTCGGTTCCGGGCACGGCCCGTTGAACCACGCCCACACTTTCGCCGGCTTTGACGAGGATTCGCTTTAGATCACCGCCGGTCCGATACCGCCCGGTGTATCGAGGATTTCCCGAAGGATCTCGAGGCCGATTTCCAGGTCGGCGAGCGTCTTTGGAAACCCCGTACCGACGCGGATGGCGTGCGGAGCAGCCTGCCTGCCGACAACAAATGTCTCACCGGTCAATACACGGACACCGCGAGACTCGGCGACGGCGGCGAATTCCGCACCGCGCCAGGGTGTCGGCAATTCTAGCCAGAAATGGTGTGCCGAGGGGTGAATGGTCGGGGAGAATTTCCCGAGAATACGTTCGGCCGACCGCATCCGTTCGCGAGCCCGCCGTCGCTGCCAATCAGTCAGTTCGTCGCCCGACCCGTCGGTGATCCAGCGCCGCGCGACCTCAGCCATTAATGGCGCCGTCATCCAATTACATATGCGAACCGTGGTGCGGAGTGCCTGGATGTGGTCGTCGGGTGCCAGGATGTAACCGACCCGCAATCCACCTGCCATGCACTTCGAAAGGCCGGTGATAAAGAAGGATCGCTCCGGCGCGTGGGCGGCGATCGGCGGCAAGGTCTCGCCGGCCAGCCCGCCCCAGATGTCATCTTCGAGGATAAAGAGCTTGTGGCGTCGGGCAATATCGGCGACCTGCCGCCGCCGTTCTTCAGGCATGACGGCCGTCGTCGGGTTTTGCAGGGCCGGCATGCAGTAGAGCGCACGGGCCTTGGTCTTTCGGCAGATTTCGTCGAGTTGTTCGGGAATCAGTCCTTCGCTGTCGATCGGCGCCGGTTCCAGGCGAACGCCCAACTGATGGGCCAGATGAATGATCCCGGGGTAGGTGAGGGATTCGGCGAGAACGGTGTCTCCCGGCTGCGTAACCGTCATCAGGGCAACGAGTACACCGTGCTGAGCGCCGTTGGTCAGGGCCATGCGTTCCGTCGCCGTTTTGAGGTCCGTCGTCCGATTAATCCAATCGGCGCCGGCCGCTAAATGCGGTTCGAGCCCTGTCTCGAGTTGATAGTTGGCGAGAGGATCGATGTCTGGTTGGGCGGCGATCTGGGCTAGGGTCCTGGCCAGCTTCTTGCCGGCGGCGCCGGCGACCGGAGTCGCGTGGGTGAAGTCGAAAACGTTGGTCCCTGTCGGTTCCGAGGAAACGAAGACGCTCGCCGCATCGGGCTCGTCACCGAGCACGAACGTACCGCGGCCGACCTCGCCGCCGACCAGTCCGCGTCGTTCGGCTTCCTGATAGGCGCGGGTCACCGTGCCCAGCGTCACACCGATGTCATAAGCCAGATTGCGCTGCGGCGGTAGTTTTTCGCCAGGGGAAAGGTCGCCGGAAGAAACGGCGTCGCTAATGGCGTCGGCAATCGCCAAATACTTCGGGCCGCCGCGTGTCGTCAGATTGGGCATCCAAATTGTCATGGTGACAATAAATACATTGTGGGAGAGCAACCGTCAACGGTATAGGTACAATCGACATAAAGATTGGAGGTATTTCCGATGAAAAGTCACGATTGCACCGATACAATATTGTTACCATCCTCTTCAAACATGGCGCGGGCCGGCCAAATTACCCGCGCCAGAGGGCAGTGGTTCGCGCGCTTTTGGAATGCGCCGGTCGCCATCATGGTTTACGTCGAAGATTGCCTTTACACCTGGCAGGACCGATCTGAACAGCGGATGCGATTGGCCCGGATGGACGACAGGATGCTGGAAGACATGGGCTTATCCCGTGCTGAGGCCATTCTCGAGGCCGATAAGCCCTTCTGGTTGCGTTGACGGTCGGCAACCTGAGGCGTCCGGAGGTCAGATTTTGGCCTCCCGTCCGGAAGGAAATAGCGGAGGTCCGCAAAAGGGGAGTTCGATAGTGACGGCGCTGAGGAGAGAAGCGGAAGTGCGGCCGCAAACAGCAGTCGCGTTTCTCGCCGCCGTGCCGGCGATCGTCGTGTGGGGGGCGACCCCCGCTGCGACGGCCATAACCGTTGACGAAATCGACCCCGCTCGGTGCCGGTGTCTTGCGGACCGTGTTGGCAGCCGTGATCGTCGTACCAGCGGCATTGATGTTGCGCTTGCCGCTACCGCGCGGGCGGACCCAATGGGGCTTGCTCATGATGAGCGGTTTCGGCGGCTTCGCCGGGTTTACCCTGCTGTTTTCCTACGGCTTGTCACTGACCTCAACGGCTCATGCAGCCCTCATCCTTGCCGGGTTGCCGATCGTCGCCGGTTTGGGCAACGCCCTGTTCGACCGCCGTCTGCCGCGGACCGTCTGGTGGGTCGGGATTTCGATCGCTTTCGCCGGTGAAGTATTGATGATCAGCTCGCGGGATCCGGGCGGCCAGGCTTCGCTAGCCGGCGACGTCCTCTGTATCGCCGCTATGGTCTGTTCCGGGATGGGGTACGTGGCCGGAAGCCGTTTGACCCTGAATATCGGCACCTGGGCAACGACCTTTTGGGGGATCGGCCTGGCTGCCCTCATGCAGATCCCCTTGCTGCCCTGGGTGATCGGTGGCACCGAGTGGGCGGGCGTGTCGGCGGCCGGTTGGTCGGGGCTTGGGTTCCTCGTCGTTTTCTCGTCGGTGGCCGGCTATTGCTTGTGGTACTGGGCCATGGCCGCCGGGGGTGTGGTGCGCATTGCACCCATACAATTCGCCCAGCCGGTAATCAGTTTGATCATCGCCGTGGCCCTGTTCAATGAAGCCATCACGGTTCCGATCACGATCGCCACAGTTGCCATCCTCGCCGGCATCGCACTGGCCCGTCGTGGGTGATATATAGACCGAAGGAGGACATCCGATGCCCGTTGCACGTAAAACGGACCTGGAAGCCGCAGCCGAGACCGTCTACCGGCACATGACGCCGACGGCGCAGATCCATTGGCCGCTCCTCAGCCAACGCACCGGTGCCGAGGTCTGGGTCAAGCACGAGAATCAGACCCCGATCGGCGCTTTCAAAATTCGCGGCGGCCTCAACTATATGACACGCCTGAGGGCGGCCGAACCCAAATGCCCTGGCGTCATCACGGCGACCCGCGGCAACCATGGGCAAAGCGTCGCTTTGGCCGCCTCCAAAGTCGGTCTCGAAGCGACGATCCTGGTGCCCTTCGGCAACAACCCGGAAAAGAACGACGCCATGCGCGCCTTTGGCGGCAACCTGATCGAGCATGGAGACGATTTCCAGGAGGCGAAGGAATACGCCAGCGAGTTGGCGGAAGAGCGCGGCCTTCACATGATCCCGCCTTTTCATCCGCACCTGGTTGAGGGCGTCGGCACCTACGGCTTGGAATTCTTGTCCAGTGTCGGGGACCTCGATACGGTCTACGTACCGATCGGGCAGGGCTCAGGCATTTGCGGCGTCATATCGGCCCGCGACGCCCTCGGCCTGACCACCGAGGTCGTCGGTGTCGTTGCCGACAACGCGGCTTGTTACGCGCTTTCCTTCCAGGCCCATGAACCCGTGTCGACCAATAGCGCCAATACACTGGCCGACGGCATGGCATGCCGCGTGCCGGACGAAAACGCCCTGGAGATCATCTGGAAGGGAGCCGAGCGTATCGTCCGTTTAACCGAGGACGAGATCCTCACGGCCATGGGCGTCTATTTCACGGATACTCACAACACCAGTGAAGGGGCAGGGGCGGCACCACTGGCCGCCCTGATCAAGGAGCGCGACCAAATGGCGGGTAAGAAGGTCGGACTCATCTTGTCGGGCGGCAATGCCGACAAGGCATTGTTCGGCCGGGCCCTCGCCACGGGTTGAGGAACGCCCGGATGTTATTCGATTTTCTGATTCCGGCGATCACGTTTACATGCGTCATGGCCTTCACGCCGGGGCCCAACAACATCATGTTGACGGCTTCCGGCGTCAACTTCGGCTACGTGCGGACATTGCCGCATATCGCCGGCATCCTTGTCGGCATGACGACGATGATCGCGCTGGCAGGTTTTGGCTTGGGTGGTTTCTTCACGGCTTATCCCGAGGCCCATTCCGTCCTCCGGGTCGTTGGCGCGGCGTATCTCCTGTTTCTTGCCTACAAGATCTCAATGTCGGCGTCTGCGAGCGGCGGCGAAGAAGACGGGGGTAAACCGTTGACACCGCTTCAGGCAGCCTTGTTCCAATGGGTCAACCCGAAAGGCTGGACGTTCATTTTGGCCTTGGTTGCCACCTTCACGACAGCGGAACAGTATCATATCCAGATTGTGCTGATTGTTCTGATCAATCTGATCGTGACGTTTTCGGCAACCAGCAGTTGGACGCTGTTCGGACAAGCGATCGGTCGGTTTCTCTCGGGGGCACCGAACCGATTGCGGGTGTTTAATGTGGTGATGGGCTTGTTGCTGGTGGCGACGGTTATCCCGATGGCGCTTGATTGACACGTAACAGACAGGGATGGAGTGAAATGACAGAAGAGATTTTTCGAGGCGATTCCTATGCTAAGACTTGCGAAGCGAAGGTGGTATCTGTCGATGATGCCGGTATCGAGCTTGACCGAACCGTCTTCTATCCCACGGGTGGAGGCCAACCGGGTGACACCGGCCTTCTTCGAAAAACCGACGGCACCGAGGTGAGGATCGCCGATACCCGCAAGGACCGGGAATCGGGCCGCCATTGCCATGTCCCCGAAGAAGGTGCGGCGAGTATTGCTGCCGGCGACACGGTAACCGCCGAGATCGATTGGGATCGGCGGTATCGGTTGATGCGTATGCATACCTCGCTTCATCTTCTGTGCGCCGTGGTCGAGGGCGGTGTCACTGGCGGACAGATCGGCGCCGACAAAAGCCGGCTCGACTTCGACCTGCCCGACACGTCCCTCGACAAGGCCGCCATCGAGGCCGACCTCAACCGCCTGGTTGCGGAAGACCACCCGCTTTCCATGCAGTGGATCAGCGACGAGGAAATGTCGGCCAATCCTGACCTGGTCCGTACCATGTCGGTCAAGCCGCCGAGCGGTGCGGGGAAAGTACGACTGATGAACGTCGAGGGCGTCGACCTGCAGCCCTGCGGAGGGACGCATCTGGCAAGAACCGGTGAGATCGGGCAACTGCGCGTCGGCAAGATCGAGAACAAGGGCAAGCACAACCGGCGGATCAATCTTCACTTGGTTGACGACGCTTAATCGCTCGGTTGGCAATGCGCATTAGATTGTTTGAGCGCTCGAATAAATGAACGAGAGGGGCTGAGGTGGCTGTCAACACGTATACGATCACGGTGATCCCCGGCGACGGCATCGGTATGGAAGTGGTTCCTGAAGGGATCAACATCCTCGAGACCGTCTCGGCGAAGTACGATCTTGGGTTCAACTTCGTCGAGAAGGACTGGAGCTGCGAGCGCTTCCACCGGACCGGTTCGATGATGCCGGAAGATGCTCTCAAGGACGTCGCCGATCATGACGCCATCTTCCTCGGAGCCGTCGGTTTCCCCGGCGTCCCCGACCACGTGTCGTTGTGGGGGTTGCTGATCCCAATCCGGCGCCAGTTCGACCAGTTTGTCAACCTCCGCCCCGTGCGCCTGTTCGAGGGCATGCCGTGCCCGCTGGCCGGCCGCGAGCCCGGCGACATCGATTTCTGGATCGTCCGCGAAAACAGCGAGGGCGAGTATTCGGAGATCGGTGGCCGGCTTTTCGAGGGAACCGAGCGCGAAACCGTCGTCCAGGAAAGCGTCTTCACGCGCCATGGTGTTGAACGGATTATGCGCTTCGCTTTCGATCTGGCGAAGACGACAGGAAGCAAACACGTCACGTCGGCGACCAAGTCCAATGGGATCATCCATACCATGCCTTATTGGGACGAGCGTTTCGAGGCCGTCGCGTCGGACTACCCGGATGTCGAAACAGACAAGTTCCATATCGACATCCTGACGGCGCATTTTGTCAGGAACCCGCATTGGTTCGACGTGGTCGTCGGGTCCAATCTATTCGGCGATATCCTATCCGACCTCGGCCCGGCCGTTACTGGGACCATCGGTATCGCGCCGAGCGCCAACATCAATCCGACGCGCGAGTTCCCCTCTATGTTCGAGCCGGTCCATGGTTCAGCCCCCGATATTGCCGGCAAGGGTATTGCCAACCCCATTGGCCAAATCTGGTCGGCGGCGATGATGCTGGAACACCTGGGTCATGCCGAGGCCGCCGCCAATATCCTTTCCGCCATCGAGACCGTTATCAGGGAGTCCGACGTCAAAACCCCGGACATGGGTGGCAAGGCGACGACGCGCGAAATGGGTCAGGAATTGGTACAGGCGCTATGATGGAACAAGCAATATATCAGATCGATGCCTTTACGGACCGCCTTTTCGGCGGGAATCCGGCTGCCGTCTGTCCATTGGATACATGGCTGCCCGATGATGTCATGCAAAATATCGCGACCGAAAATAATTTGTCAGAAACCGCGTTTTTCGTCGCTGACGGGGACAGGGGGGCTGGGCGTTTCGGCCTTCGCTGGTTCACGCCGAAAGCGGAGGTCGATCTTTGCGGTCACGCCACGTTGGCGAGCGCCCATTTGATCCTTGAACGATTGCGGCCTGATCTCAAGGCTGTGTCTTTCGATACCAAGAGCGGCCGCCTCGATGTCGAGTGCCAAGATGATCTGCTGGTCATGGACTTTCCGTCCAGGCCGGCCGAGCCGGTGGATTTGCCAGACGGTTTCAATGAAGCCATTGGTGCGACGCCCTCTGTGTTCCTACGGGCAACCAAGAACATGGCGGTATTCGATAACGAGGAAACGGTCGGTGGATTGCAGCCCGACTTCAAATTCATCGCCGGCATGGCGGGCGACGGCTTGATCGTGACGTCACCGGGGCGAAACTGCGATTTCGTCTCCCGCTATTTCGCCCCTCATGTTGGCATTGACGAAGATCCGGTTACCGGCTCGGCACACTGTACGTCCGTGCCCTATTGGGCCGACCGGCTCGGAAAGAACAAACTCCATGCGCGGCAAATCTCGGCCCGGCAAGGCGATGTCTTTTGTGAATTGGCCGGAGACTGGGTCAAGCTGGCCGGCCATGCTGTGTTATATCTTGAAGGCACCATTCGATTGCCATGAGCGGCGGAAAGTCGATCATCGAACTCGTCGAAGCCGGTGGACCGGCCGATATGGACCATATCCGCTCTCTCTTTCGCGAGTAGTCGTCCGTTAAGAAGCCCTAATTTCGCGGGGGTCTTGGGCTGATTGACGTCCAGAATGTTTCCATGATTTCACGCAACAGATCCGCCAGCCATTTGAGGATGAGGCGCAGGTTG
>Ga0056126_10000606_pt1 | contig 11538 bp, 10 predicted proteins | sample WorMetLIZAISLAND_FD_71117 | JGI IMG/M metagenome (GOLD analysis project Ga0056126, IMG submission 71117) | Marine gutless worms symbiont microbial communities from Max Planck institute for Marine Microbiology, Germany - Inanidrilus manae... ...
ATCTGCCACTCCTGTCGATTGCGGTTCGCCGGATGTACCCCGGTCCTCCCGTCGGGGGCGGTTCGACGCCGCACCGTGACAAATACGTGAACCATGTTTCGCGCGCATGTCTTCGCGCCGGGTTTCGTGTTTCAGTTGTTTCGGAGTCCACCGCGCCGGCGGCACGGGACCCGGGCTCGTGAATGGACCATCGACTTGATGCGGCCATCGTCGTATAGAGTCCGCCGGTTAGGGACGTTTCACGGGCGAACGGTTCTTCTCGATGGCGGAAGACGTGCACATCGTCGTCGTCGATGACGAAGCCGACGTGCGCGAGATGGTTGAGGAATACCTCGGCGGGCAGGGATTCGCTGTCGGCGCCGCCGCGGACGGTGCCGGCCTGAGGGAGATCCTCGCCAAGCGGCGTGCGGACCTGGTCATTCTCGACGTCATGATGCCGGGCGAAGATGGCCTGTCGCTGGCCCGCTACGTGCGCGAGAACTACTCCACCGGGATCATCATGCTGACCGCGGTCGACGGAGTCGTCGATCGTGTCGTCGGCCTGGAGATCGGCGACGACGACTATGTGACCAAGCCGTTCGATCCGCGCGAGCTGCTGGCACGGGTGCGCAGCGTTCTGCGCCGGGTGCCGGCCGACAAGCCGGCGGCCGCAGCGGAGGGGCAAAAGCCGGCGAACGCCATGCCGTTCGGTCGCTGCACCCTCAATCTGGAGTCCCACAGCCTGCACGACGCCGACGGTGCCGACGTCGCCATCACCAGCATGGAGTTCGACCTTCTGAAGGCGTTTGCCACCCATCCCAACCGCGTGCTGTCCCGCGACCAGCTTCTCGATCTCGCCCACAACTGCGATTGGGAGCCGTTCGACCGCTCCATCGACATCCGCATCAACCGCGTCCGCCGCAAGATCGAGCCCAACCCCGCCAAACCTCAGTTCGTCAAGACGGTGCGGGGCGCCGGCTATATCTTCGTCCCCGACGGCGGCGCCGCGGGATCGGACTGAGCCCGACACCACACCTCAACCCCACCCAACCCAACCGGCACGAGGAAACCGGTGCGTTGCCGGCGCGGTTGGAATACTCTTTTCGTCCCAGGGGCGATACACCGCGGCGGGAAAGTTGACCGCGGACCCCAGGGTAGGGGCGCGCGGCGCCCGACGAGGGAAGGGACCGGTCATGTCCGGATGGCGCGGACTTGTGCTCGCCGCCGCCCTCTGGGCGGTGATGCCGGTGACCGCGGCAGACGCCGGCGACTGCCACCTGCGGGTCGGGTGGGAGCCTTACGGCGTCTACACGTTCCGCGAGCCGGGCGGCGATCTTCGTCGGTGCCGACATCGATCTGGTCAAGGCCATCGCCGGCGCGGTGGGGTGCGAGGTGTCGTTTCACGAGATGCCGTGGGTGCGGATCCTGCTGGCCCTGCAGAAGGGCACCCTCGACGTGGCCACCAGCGCGGGCTGGACCGAGGAGCGGAACGCCTTCGCCTACTTCTCCAAATCTTACCGGGATGCGGAAATGGCGGTCTTCGTCCGCCGCGGCGAAGTGGACCGGTATCCGCTCGCCCGCCTCGCCGACATCACCAAGATCGAGTTCACCCTCGGGGTCATCGTCGGCTACCACTATAACGACGAGGTCGACGAACTGATGAAGAATCCGGCGTTCGCCGCGCGCGTCGATGGTGCCGTCGATTACCGGACCAATATCCGCAAGCTGGTCCACGGCCGCCTCGACGGTTATCTGGCCGAGGACGTCAACGTGATGGTCGCCGAAGCCAACATCCTGAGCCTGGGCGACAAGGTCGAGCGCCACCCGATGCCGGTGAGCGGGGACGAGCTGCACCTGATGTTTTCGCGGAAAACCGTCGATCCGGCGATCGTCTCGAAAATGGATGCGGCGATCGTGGAGATGCGCGCCGATGGCCGCCTGCAGGCAATGATCGATAAGTACCTCCAGTAAACCGATAGGGCGTCCGCCACCGTTTGAACGCCGGAGGCGGGCGCCGGGGCGTGGTGGACGATGACTGCTCTCACTTCACGGCTCGGGACCATTCTCGGAGCCTTTCACTTGCGTCCGACGATTGCGGTCGCCTTGGTGCTCGGGTTGTCGGTTCCCGTGGGACTCGCCGTCTGGCGCGACCTGGAGGAGCGTCACGAGACCCTGTTCGAGCATCTCGTCAACGAGCATGAGCGCATCGCCGAGGTCCTGGCCATCGGCATGCAGACACCCATCTGGGAGGTCCGCCCCGATACCGGCCAGCCGTTGATCGACGCGCTCATGCGCAACGACCGGGTGGTCGCCATCTCCGTTGCGTCGCCGCTGCTGGACCGCTTCCTCGAGGCGTCGGCGCCGGACCGCCGCGGCGGCGATCTGCTGGTCCGCGAACGGGACGTGACCCGGGCGGGCAAGTCCATCGGCACCGTCACCGTCGAGATGAGCACGGCCAGCCTGGACGCCGACATCGCCCGGCACTGGAAGCAGGTCCTGGTGACCGGCGCCCTGCAGCTCGTTTTCGGCATGCTGCTGCTGTTCCCGCTGCTGCGCCACAAGGTGCTCGAACCGGTTGACCGGCTGGTCGAGCAGTCGGCCGCCCTGGCCGCGGGAGTCCTCGACCGGCCCTTCGTCTGGCGGCGCGGCGACGAGCTCGGCGAACTGGGCCGCAGTTTCAAGGACACGCGCCGCGCGTTGGCCGCGCTGGTTCACGACCTCGAACACCGGAATGCAGAACTGAAGGCGCGCGAGGCCGACATCAACGAACGACGCGCCCTGCTGCGCGCCATTCTCGACAACATGACCGACGGCGTGACGCTGTTCGATGCCGACCAGCGCTTGGTGCGTTGGAATGATCGCTTCCTCGACATGATGAAGCTCTCGGAGTCCGACATCCGCCTCGGTTTGCGGGCCGAGGACATGGTCGCCAACGACCTCGACCGGGGACGGCTGGTGACGGACGATCGCGAAGCGTTCCTCCAGCGCGTGCGCGACTCGTTCCGCGAAGACGGCCCCATGCAATCCGAGTTCACCATGACCGACGGCCAGCACATCCTGATCCGCCGCCGGCCCATGCCAGGCGGCGGATTCGTCAGCACCTACTCCGATATCACCGAGAGGATCGAAGCGCAGCGCAAGGTGGACGACGCCCTGAAGCTCCTGGAATCCATAATGAACGCGGTGCCGGCGGTCATCCACGTCAAGGACCGCGACCTGCGCTACGAGATGGTCAACAAGCAGTTCCCTCGCTGGTGGGGTGTCGAGTCGAAAGACGTGATCGGACGCACCAACACCGAGGTGTTCGACGCCCCGATGTTCGCCGATGGCGGTCCCTTCGCCGAAACGGAGAATCGCGACCGCCGGGTTCTCGAAATCGGTCGCCGGATCCCGTTCTACGAAGGTCACTGTCCGCGCGAGGACGGCGACACCATCGTCACCTGGACGACGAAGGTGCCGCTGTTCGATGCCGACAACAATGTCACCCATGTGTTGACGGTCGATTTCGACATCACCGATCGGCGCAACATGGAGCAGGAGCGCCAGCGGTGGCTCAATCTGTTCCAGGACGCGGTAGAGAGCCTGCGCCTGGGATTCGCGGTCTACGACTCCTCGCGCGAATTGGTGATCTGCAACAGCGCCTATTCGGCCCTGTTCGATGCGACGCCGACCGAGATGGGCGGCATCGACGTCAATGAAGTCATTCCCCGATTCTTGAACAAGGTCCAGACCTATGACGGCTGCGCGGGCGATGCGGCGGAAGCCGCGCTGCGGCGGACGATCGAAGAGGCCTGGGCCGGTATCATGTCACCCCTGGAGGTGGAACTCCGTGACGGACGCTGGCTCTTGGTGTCGGGGCACGCCACCGGCGAGGGCGCCATGGTCTGGCTGCGCACCGATGTGACCGACCTCAAGCGCATGGAAACCGCCCTGCGCGAAAGCGAGCAGCGCTTCCGCGGCATCGTCGAGGCCGCCGCCGCCGCCATCGTTACCGCCGGCGAGGATGGCCGCATCATCGAGTTCAACCCGGCCGCCGAACGCACATTCGGCATCCCGCGGGCGGATGCCGTCGGCAAACTGATCTCGGAGGCCATCGTGCCGCCCGCGTGACGGGACCGCCATGACGCCGCGCTCGCCCGTCTCGGCGCCGGTGGCCAGCTGCGGGTCGGTGGTCAGGTGCTGGAAGTGGAAGGCATGCGCGCGAGTGGCGAAGTGTTTCCGGTCGAGCTGATCGTCACCGAAATGCCGCACGAAGGCCGCCGGCAATTCACCGCCTTCATCCGCGACATCACCGAACGCAAGCGCATGGAAAGCGAGCGCCAGCGCTGGGTGCAGCTGGTTCAGGACGCCATCGACAGCATCGAGGGCGGGTTCGCCATCTATGATTCGACCAAATGTCTCGTCGTCTGCAATGCCGCCTACTCGGCACCCTACAGGCAGGCGCCCGAGGAGATGGTCGGCATCTGCATGGACGATCTCGTCCCGTCCTTCCTCAAATGGATCAAGAGCTTCGACGGTATTCCGGCGGACAGGTCCGAGGCCACGGTCAAACGGACCTTGAATCCGGCTTTCGCGCGCGGCGCGCGACCGGTGGAAATGGAACTGATGGATGGGCGCTGGATGCTGATCACACGCCATCCGACGTCGGAGGGTGGGATGGTGTGGATGCGCACCGACGTCACCGAGCTCAAGCACATTCAGAAGGAACTGCAGGACAGCGAGGAGCGGTTCCGGATCATCGCCGAAACCCACCCCGTGCCGTCAGTGATCTTCTCGGCCGACCACCAGATGATCTACGCCAGTCCCGGCTTCACCAACCTCGTCGGAGGATCGCCCAAGGGAATGACGACGAGGGACCTCTGCGTCGGATCACCCGATTGCGACGACCTGATCGCCGAAGTGGACGCCAGCGGCTTCGCCGATCGGTTCGAGATGGCCATCCGCCGGCTCGACGGAGCGCCCATCGACGTCTCCATCAGTGCCCGGCCGATCACCTACGGTGGCGATCAGGCGGTGCTCGCCAGCGTCTTCGATCTCACCGAATGGAAGCAGGCGGAGGCCGAACTGCGCCGCCATCGGGAAGCATTGCACCAGAGCGAAAAATTGGGTGCCCTCGGCGCGCTCCTCGCCGGCGTCGCCCACGAACTGAACAACCCGCTCTCGGTCGTCGTCGGCCGCTCCATCATGCTCGAGGACATGTTCGGCGAGTCCAAGCATGCCGAAAGCGTCCGCAAACTCCGGGGCGCCGCCGAGCGTTGCGCCCGCATCGTCAAGACCTTCCTGGCCCTGGCCCGCCAGCAGCAGCCCGTGCGTACGCGCGTCGCGTTGGGCGATGTGGTCGATGCCGCGCTCGATCTCACCGAGTACGGCCTCCGGACCAGCGGCATCGAGGTCGTCCGGGATCTCTCCGACGACCTGCCAAAGCTCTACGCCGATCCCGACCAACTCACCCAGGTCTTCGTCAACCTGTTCGTCAATGCCCAGCAGGCGTTCACCGACCAGCCCGGACCCCACCGCCTGGATATCTCCGCGCGAGTCGACGCCGCCGCCGGCAACGTCTGCGTGGCGGTTACCGACAACGGACCCGGCATCCCGCCCGACGTGCTGCCGCGCATTTTCGATCCCTTCTTCACCACGAAGCCGGTCGGCGAGGGCACGGGGCTGGGCCTTTCGGTCAGCGACGGCATCATCAAGTCCCACGGCGGCACCATTGCCGCCGAACGCCCGGCCGCCGGCGGAACCAGGTTCGACATCGTGCTGCCGGTGGACGAGCAGGCGGGCGACGACGACCAGTTTTCAGGACCCGCTGTCGGGGCGGACGGGGCCCACCGTATCCTGGTCGTCGACGACGAGCCCGAGGTCGCCGAGACCCTCGGCGAGATCCTCAAGGCCGAGGGTCATTCCGTGGTCTATGCCGAAAGCGGTCGCGTCGCCCTGGAGGGCCTGGCCGCCGGCGCCTTCGATCTTGTAATCAGCGACCTCAAAATGCCCGACCTGGATGGGCCGGGCTTGTACAACGCGTTGCGTGAGCAAAATCCCTCGATCGCGGAGCGGATGGTGTTCGTCACCGGCGATACCCTCAGTCCCGCGGCGCGCCGGTTCCTCGACGGCGCCAACCGCCCGGTAATCGAAAAACCCTTCGTGCCCGAGGACGTGCGCCGCGCCCTGGCGCGGGCCGCGGGAAACCGAGGTGAGTGACCGGCGCCGCCGGCGTCAGTCCGTCTTGTCCTCCGGCGCGGGCGGATCGTCCTTGAGCCGCGACTTGGTGCCGAGCGAGAGGATATAGAGGCCGGCGAAGATGAACACCGAGCCGACGATCCATATGGGGATGCGGGCGTTGATGTCCTGGTACTGTTCAGCGAGGGCGTTGGCGATGAACGCGCCGGTGCACGCAACGATCGCCCCGACGGACCAATAGATCCCTCGGGGCAACCGTTTCCAGATCGGCCGTTTACGGTTCGGTTCCGCCAAGGGCTAGAACGCGGACATCCCGGACGCGCGGACCACGGTGATCAGCACCGCGGCAAAGACCGCCGAGGTGATGACGCCGCTGATGCTGGCCCCCAGCGCGTGCGGCATGATGACCGCATCGGGCGTCACCTCGGCGACGGTCTTCTGTGCCACCTTGGCGCAGGTCGGCACGCAGCTCACGCCGGCAATGCCGATGACCGGGTTGTAGGCGATACCTTTGCGCTTGTGCCAGAAGTACAGCACATAGCCGCCGAGGATGCCGCCGAGCCCCGAGAACGTCAGCGCGATGATGCCGATGACCAGAAGGATCAGCACTTCCGGCTTGAGGATCGTGCTGGCCTCGCAGAGCACGCCCAAGAGCAGTCCGAGGAAGAACGTCGCGCCATAGAGGATCGGTCCCGAGAACACCTCGTGGTAGTGGTTGAGGCCGCTCTCGCGGATGATCACGCCGGTGAACAGCGCCATGAACAGCGGCGCCGCGACGGGGAACAGCAGGCATAGCGCGGTCGCCGCGACCACCGCGAACACCAGCTTCTCGTCCGAGGTAATGGTGTGCGTATGCTCGATCGGCATCTTCAGGCCGCGGATGTGCCTCGGCACGATCGCCTTGATCATGAACGGATAACCGCCGTAGGTGAGGCCAAGATAGAGATACGCGACCACGGTGATTGGGACGAACAGATCCTCGGAAAGGATCAGCGCTGCGAATAGGATCATCGGCCCGTCGGCGCCGCCGATGGTCGCCGTCGCCGCGGCGTCCGCCAATGGCAAGCCGAACAGGACCGCCAGCGGGAACGCCACCACGGTGCCGAATTCGGCGCAGAGCGCGATGAACATGCTCTTGAACGGTCGTGCCATGACGAATCCGACATCGAGCAAGGCGCCGATCCCGAGAAACACCATGCAGGCAATGAGACCGTTGGAGAAGGTGAACGAATAGACCGGCTGCAGCCACTGGATCTGCAGGATGTCCACCCACTTGTCGCCTTCGGCGACGAGCGGATTGAGGAACAGAGTCCCCTTGCCCAGCCCGCTTGCCGCGTCGACCTGGTCGGGCAGCACCATCTTCGGCGGCACGAACATCACGGCCGCGTTGACCACCGCCATGCCGATGCCCATCGGCACCATGATCAGTGCCTCGAGCACCCCCTTCTTGCCCAGGTAGATCAGCAGGAACCCGGTGATGATCAGGACGATGCGGCCGATCATGATTTTCGGCTCGGAATCCGCCAGGGTGGCGACACCCTGGAAGATCTGGAGAAACTCTATCTCGCCCATGGCGGTTTCCCGATCCCTCTGCTACTCGATGGTCATCAGCACCTGACCGGCGTCGACCGCGTCGCCGGCGCTGACCGCGATGTTGGTCACCTTGCCGTCGTGGTCGGCGGCGATGACGGTCTTCATCTTCATCGCTTCGATGACGGCGACCTGATCGCCGGCTTTGACCGCATCCCCGACCTTGACGCTTACCTCAATGATGACGCCCCCCATTGGCGCCGTCTTGTCCTTGGCGCCGGCGGCGGCGGGCGCGGCCGCGGGGGGCGGCGGCGCGGCCGGCGCTGCAGCCGCAGCGGCGGGTGCCGCCGTCATGTTCGGCAAGGGATAGAGGGTGCTCCCCGCGTCCTCCGTCAGGTCCTCGACGACGACGTCGTACTCTTTGCCGTTAACGGTGATTTTCAGATATTTTGACATTGTTCCGTCCTTCGAGAGCTTGCGCGGTCAACCGGAGGGCGACCGCTTCGGAAGATGGGAGGTCTGGTGCAGGGTGCGACCGGTGGTTGCCCAGGTGCGGGCGGTCGCGGGTTCGCCGATGTAGACCAGCCGGTGCGCGCCGAGCGTGGCATAAACGGCGCCGCTGATCGCCGCGACGATGTCGTCAGTGTCGTCCACCGGCGCCGGAGCCGCTTCCGCTGCGAGAGCGGCTTCGGCGGGCGCTGCCGCTTTCGCCGGTTTGCGAGCCTCCTTCATCCGCTCCAGGGTGATGACGATCAGCCAGATCAGGCAGGAGGCCGCACCGGCCACGACGATGGTCAATCCGTAGCCGAACAGGGCCTGAGTCAGTCCCGCACCGACATCCATGATATTTCCCCCTTGTCGTTCGCCAGAGCCTTAGAAACCGACCGTCAGGGCCGGTCCGCCGGAACCTACAGCGGGATGTTGCCGTGCTTCTTCGGCGGCCGCAGTTCGCGCTTGCCGAGGAGCTTGCGAAGCGTCATCGACAGCACCGACCGCGTCCGCGACGGCTCGATGATATCGGTGACGTAGCCGCGTGCCGCGGCGAGGTACGGCGAGGCAAACTCGGCGCGGTAGTCGGCGACCAGTTCCGCCCGGCGTGCCGTCGCGTCCTCGGCTTCCTTGAGCTCGCGGCCGTAGAGGATGTTGACCGCGCCGTCGGCGCCCATGACCGCAACCTCGGCCGTCGGCCAGGCGTAGACCACGTCGGCCCCGAGGTCCTGGCTGCACATGGCGAGATAGGCGCCGCCATAGGACTTGCGCAGCAGCATGGTGATCTTCGGCACCGTCGCCCCGGAGTAGGCGAACAGCATCTTGGCGCCATGGCGGATGATGCCGCCGCGCTCCTGCTCGATGCCCGGCAGGAATCCGGGGACGTCGACCAGCGTGGTGATCGGGATGTTGAAGGCGTTGCAGAAGCGGATGAACCGGGCGCCCTTGTCCGACGAGTCGATGTCGAGGCAGCCCGCCTTCTCCATGGAGTTGTTGGCGAGGAAGCCGACGACGATGCCCTCGACGCGGCCGAAGCCGACGATCATGTTCTTGGCGAAGCCGGCGTGGACCTCGAGGAACTCGCCGTTGTCCACCAGCCTGAGCAGGATCGAGCGCATGTCCATCGGCGCCGACGGGTCCGACTCGACCAGCTTCTCCATGCCCTTGTCCTGGGACATGGTCACGTGCGGCGTCGGGGTGTGCGGCGGGTCCTCGGTGTTGTTCGAGGGCAGGTAGCTGAGCAGCTGGCGGGTGATCTCGACGGCGTGCTGGTCGTTCTCGGCGACGAAGTGGACGTTGCCGCTGATCGAGGCATGCATGACCGCGCCGCCGACCTCTTCCATGGTCACCTCGCGGCCGGTGACCGCCTTGATCACCTGCGGGCCGGTGATGAACAGCTGCGCGTTCTCCTTGGTCATGATGATGTAGTCCATCAGCGCCGGAGAGTACGACGCGCCGCCCGCGCAGGGGCCGGCAATGATGGCGATCTGCGGAACCACACCGGAAAGCACGACGTTGCGGTAGAACACCTCGCCGTAGCCGGAGAGCGCGTCCACGCCTTCCTGAATGCGGGCGCCGCCGGAGTCGGCGATGCCGACCAGCGGCGTGCCGTTCTTCAGCGCGTATTCCATGCCCTGCACCATCTTGCGGGCGTGCATCTTGCCGAGCGACCCGCCGAGGACAGTGAAGTCCTGGCTGAAGGCCGTGACCTGGCGCCCGTCGACGTAGCCTGAGCCGGCGATGATGCCGTCGCCCGGGAAATCCTGCTTCTCCATCCCGAACGACGTGCACTGGTGTTTGACGAACGAGCCGAGTTCCTGGAACGTATCGGGCTGGAACAGCGCGTTCAGGCGCTCGCGGGCGGTCATCAGCCCCTTGTCGTGGCGCTTCTTGATCTTGTCCTCGCCGCCGGCCGCCAGGACCTTCTTGCGACGTTCCCTGAAGCTATCGAGCTGTTTTGCGTCGAGAGGCATGTTTCCTCACCCTTCCCCGTGGGACGCAGCGCGGCGCGAGCCCCGCTGTCCGCCGTCTCCAAAGGTCCCGCCGACGGCGACTTGCCCTGCCGGCACTGCCCGCAACACCGCGATATGCCGCAGTGCACAACCACTTGCGCACCTGCCGTTCAACCGCGATATCCCTGTCCCAGGAAGCAATGGACCCCCGTGAGACCGCCGAAAATAAGCCGACGCCAACGATGTGTCAAAAAAAAAGCGGGCACCGGCGATTGTCCCACTGAAGCGCGATCGGGGGCGATTTCGCATTCGCAACAATCGACCGACGGTTTCACGTTGCGACACTGGCGGTGCTTGGCGGATCGCGAGGCACCGACTCTTTCTGCTTGACTTCCAACGGCGTTCGGACACTGATGATTCCAGTCCGACACATGCGTTGGCGTACCCTGTTTGGTGGACTTCACTCCTCGGCATGGTGCCTACCGGCGATTGTGGTCGCGGAAGGTCGAAGCGGCGTCCAAGGGGGGCGCTTCGGCGAGTTGTCATGAGGAAGGGTATGGCTACCGGTATCGTTAAGTGGTTCAACGCCACAAAGGGTTACGGCTTCATCACGCCGGATGAGGGCGGAAAGGATGCGTTCGTTCACATTACCGAGGTCGAGCGCTCCGGCATGGGTCGGTTGAACGAGGGACAACGCGTCTCGTTCGAGATTTCGAGCGAACCGAAGGGGCTCAAGGCCGTCAATCTGGCGCCGGCGGACTGATCCATCCAGCCGGCCCTATAGTGTCAACCGGACTTCGACCACCCCCGGATCGTCCAGATTCGGATGGCGGGTGAACTTGAACCTGTCGCGGACTTTGAGCATCGGCGCGTTCGCGCGCAGCACTTCGCCGAAGATCTCCTTCAGTCCCCGCGCCTTTCCGTAGGCGATGATCCGGTCCATCAGCAAGGGACCCATGCCGCGGCCAGCCATGTCGCTGCGCACCATGATCGCATACTCGGCGCGTACGCCGTCCGGGTCGGCGGCGATGTGGACGGCGGCATGGACCGCCGCCTTGCCGGCCGTGCCCGGCTCGGCCAGCACCAGCGCCATCTCGCGGTCGTAGTCGGTCTGCGTCATCCGCGCCGCGAACGGATGGGTGAGCGCCTTCTTCGGGCCGAAGAACCGCAGACGCACCGCGTCCGCCGAGAGGTGGGCGAACAGCTCCTGGAAGGCCGGCTCGTCCTCGGGCCGCACCGGCCGCAGCAGGAGCTCGGTGCCGTCCTCGAGGCGGATGCCCTCCTCCAGTTCCTTGAGACTTCTGCGAAACGAGTGGCGTATGGCGTTAATATCTGATTCGCTTGGGCACGGGATTCGAAGGAGGTTTCGATGGGTGAGATGCGGATCGGCGATGGTGGTTTCGCGGACGCC
>Ga0056126_10000607_pt1 | contig 11477 bp, 11 predicted proteins | sample WorMetLIZAISLAND_FD_71117 | JGI IMG/M metagenome (GOLD analysis project Ga0056126, IMG submission 71117) | Marine gutless worms symbiont microbial communities from Max Planck institute for Marine Microbiology, Germany - Inanidrilus manae... ...
ACAACCTGCGCCTCATCCTCAAATGGCTGGCGGATCTGTTGCGTGAAATCATGGAAACATTCTGGACGTCAATCAGCCCAAGACCCCGCGAAATTAGGGCTTCTTAACGGACGACTAAAGAGCTTACTTTCCCAGTTCCTGCACGCGGAGCATCAACGACCCCTTGTTGTTTCTGTACGTCCAAGGCAGGTCGTTTGCGAACGCACAGAATTCACCGCTGCGCTGGATCGTATCTGTCGTTCCGTTGCCTATGGGAATGAGCTGGTCACCAACTTCGGCGACCATGCCCATCAGATAAAACCAGTCCTGAGAGGTCACACGGCGATATCCTAACCAATCCGTAGCGGCGACGTACCACCTTACAAACCAGGATCCCGAGTTCATCTCTTTATGCGATTCTTCCGTCCATCCCTCGGGCGTCGCATCAAGCGAGGCGTCATACCACATGGGGTCTTCACCCACTTTGTCGGGCAGGACTTTGAACTCGTACCTACGCCCCCGCTCAAGTCGGACTCCCGTCGCATTCCACGGGCTGGCCGCCTTTATCTTGACCTCGAAACACCCATTGAGCTCAGAGACAGGCCGTAACAGCCCCGCCGGTTGTGTTCCGCATTTGCGCAAATCATTGGCGACAATTTGCTGGCAGGTTTCGGCGGCAATCGACGGGCCTGAATTGAAGGAAACCGCCGCCAACACCAGTAAGAATCTGAGTGTGATTTTCTTCATCTCAGCTGACCGGCGCCTGGGCTGCCTGAGCTTGTTCGCCACCGACCTAGGCATCGTTTTCCGGCACCGCCGCCTCCTCGGCAATCAGACCGGCTCGATAAGTCAACATGGCGTCCCTGGCCTGTTCACAACATAGGCTGGATACCCTTCGGTAATGCCGCCGCAGGATAAAATAGACCCAAAAAACCCCAACAGCGCCACGCCCCATACGGGATTGACGAGAAAACCATAAGCCAGGACGTTGTTGAACAGGTCGGGCAGGACATACTGAAGAACATCATTAATATGTCCGAGAAACGTGAATATGTCCGAGAAACGTGTTCAGAAATGACGCATCACGCCACGGTTTCCCGTAACCTTGATATTCCACTTCACCAATCCAGAAATAGAGCGCCGCACCGACGACGAGAACTATGGTCATTAAAAAAACACCAATAGAGTTGAATACGCCGGTCAGTGATTTTATCGACACTTTTACAATGCGCAAGCCACTCATCGCGGGGGTCCGATGTTCTGCTCTCCCGTTCCTTGGCAGGAGCTTCCTTCACCGGCGGTGTCATATCTATGTTCCGGACAACGGGGCTGATCAGGCTTGTTTCTTTTGGGTTGCCGCCTGGGTGGCTTTCCACTTCCGTATACCGGTTTGGCAAATGGCCCGGTGCATAGCGCGCGGTCTGCAATTCCATGCGTTCCAGCACAGACGCATGAATCCGGAACGCTTGACCGCCTTTCAGGTGATCACTCCATTCACTGGTGATGGGTCTTGGCTGAAACCGGTAAAACAGGGCAAGGCCGGCGCGTGAATCGTACAGTTTACCCTGGGTGTTAATTCCCTGACGAACTTCGTCACCAAAATCATCTTCCAGGACCAGTCCTTTTGGGCCGTTCGCAGGATCATCTTCGCTGTATGCGGTGTGCCCGGCTAGACGCGCGACCATCCAATTCAGCGTCACGTTGGCGAGACCCGCCCGGTTATAACCGCCGCCGACATTGGAATGCACGCCTGCAAACCAAACCTGCTCGATGTGACCCTCAAAGTTGTTTTCATTCCAGAACAGCGGCCAGAACGTGCGCCGTTCATCATCAATCGCCACCGCATGAAATACATGCCGCACTTTCGATTTCGGCTCGAAATCATAAAATTCGTGCCGGCGGAAGAAGTTCACCACATTGTCCAACGGTCCCAACTGCGGAAATCCAAGCGCCGCAACCGTGTCCCAGACGCCCAGCACTTCAATCTCGACGTTATCGTTGACATTCAATTTCCAGTCGACACCAAACATGGACCCGAAGATCCGGCCCAGCGACCATTCGTTTTTACGGCGGACATATTTACGCATGGCCACTTCAAGTTGTTCTTGAAAATCCTCCTCGGGCAGTTCGGACTCCTTGGTGTAGTTGCCGTTGTCGTCTTTGCGTTGCTTACACACCAAACCGATATGCTCGACCATGCCGGCAAACGCGCGGACGGTGGCGGCACCGCGGCTGAACCCGAAAGCGTATATGTCATCGCCATCGCGATAGTGCCGGCCGGCGAATTCATACAAATCGGCGACATTGTCTCTGAAACCAAACCCTGTCGCACCGGTGATGGCGCGCCAAACCGCATGTTTGGCCGTACCGACACCATTGTCGTAAAATGTGATCTGTTCGCGCGCGCCGTCTTTCGGCTTACTGCGATTAACGGCGTGATAAAGCCTGAAAACATTGGTGTCTGCGCCGTCACCACCCTTGTTTCCTGTGCCGTCGGAAAATAAAACGAGATTCCGCCCCATATTCCTCGCCTCCCCCCAAATTCACATGCCCATATATTTTTGTATTGAGTTGGGACACAAACTCGAATGTTCTGCGAGTATTGATATAAGTCGCGATCGCTAAAATTGCAAACTACCCGTTGTCGGCAACGATGTCCGTGGCAATAAAAACAAACGTGATCAAGCGACTCCCGACATACGAAGACACATAAATAAAGCCCGCAATTTGTTGCTGTTCGCCTTAAAACACTGGTAGGGCAAGCGACGTCCGAAGTTTGGACCGCCTACAATGAGACTGTCCACCACTCGACGGCAGTTATTAAATCAACAGCGAGCCCTAAATGCGCGTAAAACCGGAAACGGCGTATAGAGTCTCTCATTGGCGTAAGGCGGCCAAGTCGACGCGCTAAACTGATTTCCGTCTTCGCCCTAACAGCCACCCTTTGATTCCTCGGCATCATGTTCCCGCCTCCGCGCTCAAGCGGGCACACCTTTGCTTAAATGCGGCTGTTTGACCGTAAGCGAGCCCATCCGCAAACCAACTGACTGGGTAGAAATCCGCGATTAGCGGAGTCCTCTGCGGCAGTTCGTTGCGGATGGAGATCTCCGCGACACTGTTGAGCGCCTTCTCGGCGGTTAACTCACTATTCTGCACGCAGTCGGAATGGCCCCCACCATAGGGTCATCTTATGGAGATGTTCAATATTTGTTCTTTACAACCTGAGACAAATATGGTAAATTTTCCTAATTTATGAAATTATAAGGCTCGAACCCGTGGTCCGTCGCAACCCGTCATTATGCCCATCGTCCCTTGCAATCGACCGACGGCGACCTGGAATTTCCGAAAAAGTAGACATTCGTTATCAATTATCGGCAAAAGTCGACATTACGGCCCCATTAAGTGGTCATTCTGGACTTTTTGTATCGGCATTTTCGGGTCTGGCCCGACGAAAAACGGACGAAAGTCGTCATTCTGGCACTGGTTCCGGCCCATATGGCCGCGTTCCGGACCGGCATCACCTGGACAGGGGAAGGATTTCAGCCCGCCATGAACGCCTCGAGCGCCGCCACGCAGGCTCTGAGCGCCGGTTCCTCGGCCACGGTGATGCGCAGGCACTGGGGCAGGTTGTAGCCGGCCATGCGACGCGTGATGACGCCGCGCGAGACCAGGAAAGCGTCGGCCGCCGCCGCCATCTCGCCGTCCGCTTCCGGGAAGCCGGCGAGGATGAAGTTGCCGGCGCTGGGATGCGCGTTCAGGCCGAGCGCCGTCAGTTCGTTCGCCAGCCACGGCAACCAGCGGTCGTTGTGGGCCTTGGCCTTGGCGACGTGATCGGTGTCGGCGAGCGCCGCCGCGGCCGCGGCCTGGGCAGCGGCGTTGACGTTGAAGGGGCCGCGCACCCGGCACAGGACATCGGCGACAGGCTCGGGGCCGTAGGCCCAGCCGACGCGGAGCGCGGCGAGGCCGTGGATCTTGGAAAAGGTGCGCAGCATAACGACATTGGGCGCCGAGCCGGCGAGGGCGAGGCCGGGCTCGTAGTCGGGGCGGTCGATATACTCGGCATAGGCTGCGTCGATGACCAGGAGAACGGTTTCCGGCAACCCGGCATGCAGGCGCGTCACCTCGTCCGGGCTCAGATGACTGCCCGTCGGGTTGTTGGGGTTGGCCAGGAACAGGATCCTGGTGTTGTCGGTGACGGCGTCCAAGAGCGCATCGACGTCGGCCCTGAGGCCGGTCTCCGGCGCGGCGACGGGCCTGGCGCCCGACGCCAACGCCGAGATCGGGTACATGGCGAAGCCGTGGCGCGAGAACAGGACCTCGTCGCCGGGCCCGGCATAGGCGCCGGTGAGGAGCCGGATCAGCTCGTCCGAGCCCGAGCCGCAGACGACCCGTCCGGCCTCGAGGCCGTGGTGCGAGGCGATGGCGGCGCGCAGGTCCGTGGCACCGCCCTCCGGATAGCGGTGCAGGTGTGTGCCGACGGCCTCGTAGGCAGCGATGGTTCGAGCACTGGCGCCGAGCGCCCCTTCGTTGGCGCTCATCACATGGATTTCGGCCGCCCCCTCGGCGTCGTGTTCGCCGGGAACATAGGGTGCGATGTCGAGAACGCCGGGGCGCGGGCTGGGATACATGGATCGGGTTCCTTCTCAAAGGTCTTTGGCCCTGCGGCCTTCGTCCGGCAGACTGCCACAGGCCGCCGGGCCGCGGCTTGACATTGGTGAAATGAAAAGACGGTTTCGCCGTGCTATCAAGGAATAACGGGACGAACCGCGGCAGAGAACCTTGGCGAAGAACCGCCGCAATGTAACGGCGAAATCAGGATCTAAAGGGAGGACGGCCATGGCCGATGACGGAGCCTTCATGCTGGCCCAGGACGTGGCCGAGGGCATGTACGCTGCCGACGCCGCAGCACGCAGCCTCGGCATCACCATCGAGGCCATCGGCCCGGGCCGGGCGACAGCCCAGATGGCCGTCCGCGGCACCATGATCAACAGCCATGGCCTATGCCATGGCGGTATGATCTTTGCCCTCGCCGATACCGCCTTCGCCTATGCCTGCAACGCTGCCAACCGCTCCAACGTCGCCATGTCCTGCACCATCGATTTCCTAGCACCGGGCCACTTGGGTGAGATCCTCAGGGCCGAAGCGAGCGAGCGCGTGCGCGAAGGCAAGACCGGCATCTACGACATTTCGGTAACCGGCGAGGACGGCCGGAGCGTTGCCGAGTTCCGCGGCATGTCGCGGCAAATCCAGGGAGAATCGGTGCCCGGCCTGAACGCCAGGCTGGGCCGCGATCCGGGTGGCGGCGGCGAGCGATCAGAGGCTTGAAATAATACCGGAATCCGTTATCCACAATGATCAAAAGACCAATTGAATACGCCCCGATGGGCCGCTAGGGGAGCGCCAGGGAGAAGAGACCATGAATTCGAAAGCACCGCCGCAGGACATCCTCGATCCGATCGAAATCGCCAGCCGCGATAAGATCGCCGATCTGCAATTGAAGCGCCTGAATTGGTCGCTCAACCACGCCTACGAGAACGTGCCGCATTACAGGAAGGCCTTCGACGATGCCGGCGTTCATCCGGACGACCTTCGCGAGCGATCGGATATCGCCAAGTTCCCGTTCACGGTCAAGGACGACTTGCGCCAGAATTATCCCTTCGGGCTGTTCGCCGTACCGCGCGAGAAGGTGGTACGCATTCACGCCTCTTCCGGCACGACAGGAAAACCCACCGTCGTCGGCTACACCCAGAACGATGTCGACATGTGGGCCGACCTGATGGCGCGCTCAACCCGCGCTGCTGGCGGTCGACCCGGCGACATCGTCCACGTCGCCCACGGCTACGGACTCTTCACCGGCGGTCTCGGTGCCCATTACGGGGCCGAGCGGTTGGGCTGTACTGTAATCCCCATGTCCGGCGGCCAGTCGGAGCGCTAGGTTGAGCTGATCATGGACTTCAAGCCCGACGTCATCATGGTGACCCCGTCCTACATGCTGGCCTTGGCCGACGAGTTCGAACGCCAGGGCATCGACACGCGGGAGACCTCGATCCGCATCGGGCTCCATGGCGCCGAACCCTGGACCCAGTCCATGCGGGCCGAGATCGAGCGGCGCTTCGACATGGACGCCATCGACCTCTATGGGCTCTCCGAAGTGATCGGGCCCGGCGTGTCCTGCGAGTGCATCGAAAGCAAGGACGGGCTTCATATTTGGGAGGACCATTTCTATCCGGAGATCATCGAACCGGCGACGGGCGAGGTGTTGCCTGACGGCGAGAAGGGCGAGCTGGTGTTCACGTCTTTGACCAAGGAAGCCTTCCCGATCATCCGCTATAGGACCCGCGACCTGACGCGGCTGTTGCCGGGCACGGTGCGGACCATGCGGCGCATGGAGAAGGTCACTGGGCGTTCGGACGACATGCTGATCATCCGCGGCGTCAACGTCTTCCCGACCCAGATCGAGGAACAGATCCTCAAGGACGACCGGCTGTCGCCGCACTACGTGCTCGAAATTCCGCCGCGAGGGTCAGCTCGACACGCTGGAGGTCGTCGTCGAAATCAAACCGGATCATGCCGGTGACCGCGAATCCATCGCCCAAGAGGCAGGGCGCGAATTGATCCACCACATCAAGTCGATCGTCGGCGTTTCTGCCACCGCGCGCATTGTCGGTGTCAATGAGGTCGAACGCTCCTTGGGCAAGGCTAAGCGCATCATCGACATGCGGGATATGAGCTAGGAGCGGGTCGTCATGTAAAAGGGGCGGTTCAAATGCCGAGGTAAGCTTCCTTGACCCGCTCGTCTTCGAGGAGCGCCGACGCCGTGTCGGTGAGAACCGTGCGGCCGGTCTCCATGACGTATCCGCGATCGGCGATGGCCAACGCCTTGAAGGCGTTCTGCTCGACGACAAAAACAGTGGTGCCGGCGTCCCTGAGCTTGACGATGGCGTCGAAGGTCTCGTCGACCAGTATCGGCGACAAGCCCATGCTCGGCTCATCCAGGAGGAGCAGTTTGGGCTTGGCCATGAGGGCGCGGGACAAGGCCAGCATCTGCTGTTCGCCGCCGGACAGCGTGCCGGCCGCCTGGCTTTGGCGCTGCTCGAGGCGCGGGAACATGTCGTAGACCCGGGCCAGGCTTTCGGCGATCTCACGGCGCGGGCGCGTATAGGCGCCAAGCTTGAGGTTGTCCACGACCGACATGGGCCCGAACACCTGGCGGCCCTCCGGCACCTGCGAGATGCCGAGCCGCACCCGGGCGTCCGCAGACAGGCCGGTGATAAGCGTGCCGTCGAACAGCACTTCGCCGGCGCTCGCCGGTAGCACGCCGGAGAGTGTGCGCATCAGCGTCGTCTTACCGGCCCCGTTGGCGCCGACCAGGGCCACCAGTTCGCCGACGCTGACGTCGACGCCCTTGAGGGCCTGGATGGGGCCGTAATGGGCGGCCAGCCCTGTGATCTCGAGCATGCTCAATGGCCCCTTCCCTCCTCGCCCAAATAAGCGGCGGTGATCGAGGACGATAATATGGTCGCTGATGCCCATGACGAGCCGCATGTCGTGTTCGACCAGAAGGATGGTGACACCGTTCGCGGCAATCTCCTGGATCAGGTCGTCGAGGGCCTGGGTCTCGGTGGGGTTGAGGCCGGCCGCCGGCTCGTCGAGCATCAGGATCTTGGGCTCGGTGGCGAGTGCACGAGCGATCTCCAGGCGTTTCAGCGCCCCATAGGGCAGGGAATCCGCCGCCATGCCCACGTAGTCGCCGAGCCCTACGTATTCCATCAGTTCGGCAGCCTTGTCGCGCGCCTCCTGGTTGGCCGCCACTGCCTTCGGCAGGCGCAGCAAAGACGAGACAAAACGCCGGTGCGAATGCAGGTGATAGCCGACCATGACGTTCTCGACGGCCGACATGTTGAGGAAGGCCTGGACGTTCTGGAAGGTCCTGGACATGCCCTTGGCCGCTCGCTGGTAGGGCGTCAAGTGGGTGACCTCCTCGCCCTCTAAAAAGACATGACCCTCGGTCGGCGTATATACGCCGGTAAGGACATTAAACAGCGTCGTCTTGCCGGCCCCGTTGGGCCCAATGATCGACAAGATACCGCCGCCGTCGACCGTGAAATCGAGGCCGTCGACGGCAGAGATGCCGCCGAACACCTTGCTCAGCCTGCGGACCTCAAGAAGCGCCATGACGCCGCCTTAAAAAATCGGCCAGGCTCGGCACCAGGCCCTTGCGCATAAAGATCATCATGCCCATCAACACACCGCCGAAGATCATCATCTCGTAATCGTGAAACGCGGCCAGCACCTGCGGGATCAAGGTCAGAATGGCGGCTCCGACGACGGCGCCGAAGGTCGAGGCCATGCCGCCAAGGACGACCATGGTGACGAGTTCAATGGAATGGAAGAAGCTGCCCTCCGTCGGGGTGATGAAGCCGGAGTAGTGGGCGAAGAAACTACCGGCAATGCTCGCTAACCCGGCCGAGACGACGAAGATCATGACCTTGTAGTGGGTGGTATCGACACCCATGGTCTCGGCGGCAATCTCGGAACCGTGCACGGCGCGGAGTGCGCGGCCGACCGGCGAGTCGATGAGGTTGAGCGCCAGCCAGACGGTGCCAAGCAACAACAAACCGACCATCCAATACCAGGTCTGTTCGTTAGCCGGCTCCCAACCGAACACGGTGAAGGCGTCGACCGGCATGCCGTCAGGCCCACCGGTCAGGGCCACTTCCTGTTCAAGGGCGATGGAGATGATGATGCCCATGCCAAGCGTTCCCATAGCCAGATAGTGACCCTTCAGCTTGAGGATGGGCCGGGCGACAATAAAAGCGAGAAGCGCAACGGCGGCAGCGGAGATGACGAGGGCGAGGATCGGCGGCCAGCCGTGCTCGGAGGTCAGGATCGTCGATCCGTAAGCGCCGAGGGCGAAGAAGCCGGCATGTCCGAGACTGATTTGACCGGCGTAGCCGATGAGCAGGTTCAGGCCGACACAGACGGTGGCGTTAAGCCCAATGAGAATAGCGATCTCGTAATGAAAGCTGTTGGTCAGGGTCACCGGCAGCAGAAGGATAACGATCGCTAGCGCCGCCAGGCCGCCGGTCCGGAGCTGTTTCCAGTCCATCAGACCTTCTCAACCACGTGTTTGCCGAAAAGCCCATTTGGCCGAACGAAGAGGACCAGCAGGATGATCATAAAAGCGACCGCATCCTTGTAGGCGGACGATATATAACCCGCGGTCATTGCCTCAGCGATGCCGACAACAAGGCCGCCGACGATGGCGCCCATGGGATTGCCGAGCCCGCCGACGATGGCGGCGCTGAAACCCTTAAGGCCGAGCATGACGCCGACACCGGCGTAGGTCAGCGATATCGGCGCGATGAGAATTCCAGCAAACGAACCCAATGCGGCGGCCAGCGCAAAGCTCATTAATAGTACGAGACGCAAATAGTACGAGACGCACGTTGATGCCGACCAGGCGCGCCGCCAGGCGGTTGTGGGACGCGGCAAGCATCGCCTTGCCAGGCAGCGTGCGATTGAAGAACAACCAAAGCCCGACGACGATGACGACCAAAAACCCGACGATCCACAGGCTCTGCGGCAACATGGTGGCACCACCGATGTGGATTGGATCATTACCGCTGAAACCGGGCAGGCTGTGGAAGTTGCGGTCCCAGACAACCTGAGCAGCGCCGCGCAGGAATATCGAGGCACCGATGGTGATGATGATGAGCGTCACCACCGACGCATCGGACGACGGCTCGATGGCGAACTTTTCAAGGGCCAAGCCGATCAACGTGGCCAGGATAATGGCGGCGATCATGGCGACCGGCAACGGCATGCCGGCGGCCATCAACGACACGGTCGCCGTGCCGCCGATCATCACGAACTCGCCCTGGGCGAAGTTGATGACCTGACTGGCGTTGAAGATGATCGAAAAGCCGAGTCCGACGAGTCCGTAGATGGCGCCGACGGTGATGCCGGAAAACAGGAACTGGAGAAACTCGGCGGACAACTGATGAACCTCGGATCAGACGTCAAAATCGCTCCCCCACCGAGCCCGGTGGAGAAGCGATCTTGGATTAAAAGGAACGGTCTATTTCAACAGGGGAAAATTACCGCCCTTGACTTCGACCATGACCATGGAGTCATTGTCGAGGCCCAAATGATCGGTCGGTGACATGGTGAAGATACCATCGACGCCAACCAGATTGTTGGTTTTCTCAATCTCGGCACGAACTTTTTCCTTGTCCGTGGAACCGGCTCGTTCGATGGCCTGTGTGACGATTAATAGTCCGTCATAGGCATGGCCGCCGAAAGTCGAGATGTTATCGTTGAACTTGGACTCGTAAGCCGCCTTGTAGGCGCTACCAATCTTCTTCTGCGGATGGCTGTCCGGCAATTGATCGACCACCAAAAGTGCCGCCGCCGGAAGCCGCACGCCTTCTGCCGCACCCTCGGCGCCTTTGATGAATCGGGCCGACGCGGAGCCATGCGTCTGATAGTGCGGAATGCCAATGCCGAGTTGTTTGTAGTTCTTGGCAACGATACTCGTCGGCGCACCGAACCCGCAGTAGAGGAAAGCCTGGATGCCGGAGGCGTTCTTGATCTTGGTGAGCTGCGCGGTCATGTCGGTGTCGCCCTTGCCGTGGACTTTATCGGCGACAAGCGTGATCCCGTAATTGCCGGCCAGCTTCTGGGCGTTACCGCGGCACGACTTGTCGAAACCACCGGCACCGGAGAATAGACCAACCTTGCTCAGGCCACGGGCCTTCATGTCGGCGAAGATGCGGCCGACCGCGACGCCGTCCGTATGCGGTGTCTTGAACACCCATTTCTTGACCGGATTGACGATGATACCGGCGCCAGCCAGCGAGACGAAGGGCACACCCGCCTTCTCGACCTGCTTGATGACGGCCATGGTATTGCCGGTCGTTGAGCCACCGACGATGACGTCGACTCCGTCCTGGGCGATCAGGCGTTTGACGAAGGTGGCCGCATTCTTGGCATTGGTCTGGTCATCGTAGTGGACCAATTCCAGTTGACGGCCGATAACGCCGCCCTTCTTGTTGATGTCCTCGATGAACATCTGCATTGTCTTCAACTCGGGATCGCCGAGGAACGAGGCCGGGCCGGTTACCGAAAGAAAGGTGCCGACCTTGATGGGATCGGCGGCCTGGGCCACACCCATCGTCAGCCCCAACGCGGCTGCAGCAGCAAAGGTCGTCAGCCCCAACGCGGCTGCAGCAGCAAAGGCGGCAACCTTATTCAGACGAATTGGTGATTTCATGACGTTTTGGTCTCCCTGATCGTGTTTCCGCCCAGTACCCACCGCAGATACGGCCGTTACACGTTAGACTTTTCATGCCGGCCGAAGCCGAACAACCCGAATTAAAATCGGAACGCCAAGTTATGGGCTTGCCATAAAATAGGGAAAGGATTACATTGGGTTCGTAGGGAGAACGCCATGAACTTGATCATGATTTTTCGCCGCTTTCCTGATCAGCAAGCTT
>Ga0056126_10000608_pt1 | contig 11472 bp, 9 predicted proteins | sample WorMetLIZAISLAND_FD_71117 | JGI IMG/M metagenome (GOLD analysis project Ga0056126, IMG submission 71117) | Marine gutless worms symbiont microbial communities from Max Planck institute for Marine Microbiology, Germany - Inanidrilus manae... ...
GTGGCATCTGCTGGGCTATATGCAAGTCTGCACCTCATCCCAGACAACCACGCCAACATCCCACCACTCAGTTTTTTACAGGCCGGATGCCCTTCCTGCCACCCAACCAACAGCGTCATGAGTCTTTAATTTCTTTTTCATCTACAATCACTTTACCCGATACACCTGTGAGAGAGTTTGACCCTGTTAAAATCTTGTCTTTCTTTTACCATCTGCTTTGCTATTCAAAAAATTTCATTTTGTTCGTTAAGATCATTTAGAATGCCAGTATCAGAGTAAAACAACAGTATTTACACCAATACCAGTCAATAGCCATTTTCAGATGTACCTGGTTAGCCAGTTTCCCCTTTCGAAATCACTTATATCTTTTGTTACTCTGAAAAAGAATCTAATCCAACTGATAAAGGTAATCATTTATGGTCATTCAAACAAGTGTCAAAGCACTGGAGGGAATGCAAAGCACTGACCCCAAGAACGGAGAATCACCCACTGTAACCATCCTATCATCCCAGATGTCAACATCCCTTACAACTGACACCAGTAGTCAGCTGCAGACTTCAGACACAATATTAAATTCATGACATGAGTAAGTGTCTGTGATACTGGCACATGAAACAGCTGCCACTATAATAACTGTAAACTTCTAGGCGTATAAGTTGCTGCAAACATGGCAGGATACCCATAATCACCAGATCGCAGATACATGTAAGTCCCATTTGGCACACACCATAAAGCTGTGACATGCTGTTCCAAACTAAACTGCACCTTAATGGTAGGAATATATTGCGACCCCCATTAGCAAAATGTTTATAAGCAGTACTTGACACTACTTTTGCCTCTACATGTACTTCAACTGTCAGGATACCCACAAGGAAAAACGCTAATATTCAGAGTGCATCACAGTAATTATTGGCATTTTTCACTCTGCAGGGTGCAGCCAATCATAGCAAATTTTACCATAATCTGTATACTGTTAATCCTATGAAATAAACAGTCACAAATTTGACCACACACACATACACACAACCATTTTACAGCTCTCTGGACTTTGTCTGGGACAACCCAGGTGAGCTGGTACCAGAAGGTATATTTTGCCATCTACTGCATTTTCTGGCGCAAAATGAAGATAACACAGGCAGAGACACCAACAATCCGGATGGACTGCCACCCCATCCAGACTAATTGGTGCCCCCATCTGTGCCATCCCCACTATTTTCATGCCGGATGCCCTTCCTGAAACAACCCTCCCAATTTATCCCGGCTTGGGACAGGCACCAAATATGCTGTCTTACATACCTGGTGGATTGGTTTGACCAACAAATTTGACGAATTTGTTTTAAATATGGGCAGCTGTAGCACCCACCCCTTCACCCAGTCGGGTTAAATTTGGTATGCAAGAATAAATCAACTGGCAAGTATACTAACTCTAATTCAGGGTTCGTACAGTCAGTAAAAATCTGTTCTCCAGGAATTTCCAGGACTTGCAAAGACCAAATTCCAGGGTTTTCCAGGATTCAAAAAACTCGTTTTCAAGAACTTTCCAGGATAAATTCGGTCCACAAACATACCTGCATAAGGTCTAAAAAGTGCACATATCAATTCAGTTATCGTGTAACTGCATTGCAGTAAACGAGACCAAATGCAATAACTGTTGTATAACAGTGTTTCTGAAAAGTAACAAATTGCACAGTGCACTTTACAAGGAATTTCTTCTCTAGTTAGTGATACTTGTACCAGAAATTAATATTTCCAGGACCACCATTTTAGAATTCCAGGACTTTTCTAGGGTTTTCCAGGACCTATGCCTTTTTCCAGGACTTTCCAGGCCTGGAAATCTCACCAATTAAAATGCAGGACTTTCCAGGGTCTGTACGAACCGTGCTTATTGTTGTAACTGCAACTGTAACTGGCTTCATCAAGGTGAAGTTGCCCCAGAATGGACCCCATCCCTCCCTTCAATGCTGCCTTCAAAGAGATCAGGCTGAGATGTATGATCAGGCAAGGCAGGTTCATCCTGATTGCCAGCACAACGTGCACCACCATCACCATGGCCATCACAGTCAGCACTACGTCTGCCAGCACGTGATGCCAACTTTCCGACGTCCTTGTGAAAGTTGTTGAAATGAACAGCCATATTCCTCTGGAAATTCGGAAATTTGGCATTGATGACATCGTTCAACAACTCCCACACGGCTGACGTCTTCAAGGTGAACTCCTTACTGCCTTTTGCACCGGCCCAGCTCATGTACCAGTGGGCGAAACTCTTCGCGAAGAGACGCAGTAAGGCACTGTGCACATACTCTCTCTCCACAGTGCCGAATGCACCCCTGCCGATGTGATCTTTTAGCTGTGCACGATTAGCAGCTATGGTCTCGTCATCACCATCAGTGAGCCACGCCTCCAGCTCCAGAAAGTCCTCCCTTTGCTGGATCGGGAGCTTGTCACGGATATGCCTTGCAAGGTCGAGAGACTGAAAGGATGCACCAGCCACAGCTCCTGGGACTCGACCAGCCATGCCGAACTGTCGCTTCATTAGCTGAACACACACAAACACACAACACACAATCGTTTTACTGCTCTTCTGGAATTTGTCCGGGACTACCTGGGTGAGCAGGTACCAGAAAGGTAAAACCAGGAAGGTTAAAACCAATCTGGATTTACTGGAGCAAGAGATAGCGAGTGGCAGTGGCATCTGCTGGGCAAGTCTGCACATCATCCCAGACAACCACACCAACATCCCACCACCCAGTTTTTTACAGGTCGGATGCCCTTCCTGTCGCCCAACCAACAGCATCAAAGCACTGAAGGCAATTCATTAGCTGAAAAATAAAAGTAATTTATTACTTGTTATGGAAGACTCAAGTGATTAGCGAAATATTTCAATACTGAAAATACATCCTCACAATTAAAAACATATAACTGGTAACGTAGAACCAAAATTCTTAGCACAAAACAATTCATAGTACTTATAATAAAAGCTACTTGAAGAATCATTTTTTGAATAAGTTTTTAGAAAAACTTTCATGTACATACCACAAGGTCATGTCGAATGGCCACATTGTCGGCAGTCAGTTTCGTTACTTCATTCATCAGCAGATTCAGCTTCTGATCTAAGCGGGCTAGCACTGCCATGATATCAGCAGTTGTCACACGTGCAGAGACTGTTGGTGCACTGGCAGGAGTTAGCGGAGCAGTTGAAACTGATGGAGCGACTGTTGTAGTAGCACTGCTAACACTTGTGGACCTCGGTGGTGCACTGGCAGGAGCTGGCGGAGTAGTCAAAACTGATGGAGCGACTGTTGTAGTGGCACTGCTAACACTCGTGGACCTCGGTGGTGTACTGGCAGGAGCTGGCGGAGTGGACCTCAATGGTGCACTGGCAGGAGCTGGCTGAGCAGTCGAAACTGATGGAGCGACTGTTGTAGTGGTGCCTGTGACTATCATACTCGCAGAGGTTGACTGAGAACCTGCACCAAGTGGCCCAGTGGACTTTGCTCTGTTCTTCGTCACAGCCATACCACTATACCGATCAGGAAGCTTTCCACGACCCTGCCGAGCAACGCGATTAGCACCACCATCTTTGCGTCTCCTTTTTGCCTCTTTCCGTGGGTCATAGTTTTCATCATCAGCATCATTATCTGACTCATTCTGAAACAAATATTACCCCAGATGTCAATGTTAACCAACTTGCAGTCCACCAATAAAAATAATAGTCAATTTTTCTAACCCGATGTTACCCACGAATTGGCTGAAAATCTAACTCACTGACTGTAAAATTAATTAATTTAGTGACAAAGAATCATTTTTGCAAAACTGGCCTAAAGTGTCCAAAAGTAGTGTATGGTTTAATCAAGGAATATATTTTCTCACTGACACATAATATTTTCTGGTAAAACCTGTACACCAAAGTATACTTCTGTGGTACATATTACACTACTAGTCTTATACAAATTAATATCTCAGTGGCGAATATGGCACATACATTTCAGAGATCAAATTTTATCCAGCTTTTTATGTTGCACATCAAGTCCACGACAAAAAACAGAGCAGTCCACAACAAATCCACTCCACAACAAATTGAATAAGTGGAGTCCAGAATTGAACCAATTGCTTAATGTTAGTGTACTCTATGTGTCCCATATCTATGTATCTTCTCGTGACGGAATCCTCAAATCGTAATTTACCAAACTGCAAAATTGATAAATGGCTCAAAACCTAATAGTCCAGATAGCTGCAAATGTTAACTCTATGCAATTAATCATTACTAACGTACTAAAGTATATAGTACAACTTCGATACAACGGACTTCTGTTATGGCCAAAGTCTCTTATATCGAAACTTACCTCAGATACATTGCGTTCTCCCAAAGCGTGTCGAACTGTAAATGCTAGCATAGCATTCCTGAGCAACTTCGGGCGCATCGAGTGATCAGTCAGAGGCCGCTCACCGATCTCTCGACATAACTCCTCTGCCTTGTTGTAACTGGTGGTATGAACCTCAGGGAAGTACAGAGTGGTCACTTTGTATCTGTCCCACTTCTTGCCACCCACTGGATCGTTCTTCTCCACAAAATTCACTACGCAAGACTTGCGATTCCTGAATGGGTAGTATGCCCACATAACACCATCATAGTCCATCTCTAACCATGTCTCAGGCGTCTGCCAGATTTCTGCATCATCATCATCGCCCCTTTTACAAGCGACGACGGTGTAGAACTGAAAACAATACAAACAACATAAATAATGCTATAACGTGATTATTAAACATCCCACCACACTTAGCTGCATCTCTACACTACCGTGTGAAATACAAACTTTTGAAATTGTAAGAGGACTGCACACTTTACTGAAAAGGCCAGCTGCAAATACATCATTCAACACATCAGATATCTAGACAGACGGGCCTAACACAGCCTAGCATTGTATTATTGTTAGTTTTTCTTACACAAGGTAGTATAGCAACAGCTATGGTGTGGCAGGAAAGACTGTCTCGTGTCACTAAAATATTTCACAACGGAGTGTGACAGTAAAAGAAGTTTGGTTGTACGTTCTTTTATGGCTCACCATGTATAAGTACTAAAAATGGTCCCGAAAGGGGACTGAGGTCATCTCCTGACCTTGACCCTGACCTCGGATTCCTTGAAAGTCATATCATCGTGAATGTCTCATCAACCCTAACAAATACCACTATTTGGTTTGTGGCTGCATTTGTGTTGCATTGTGGACGTACAGACGGACATACATACGGACATTTTTACCGCGTTTATTAGGTCATCTCAGGAGATGGCCTAAAAATATGCATTACACATTCACCTACTTGTAAAACTATTCATCTTCAACACTACAAATTTCCACATCAGCTAGAGTAATGCTACAGATAAATGATAATTTTAACAACTGGCAATGCAAAACAAAGATAATAAAAATACATTTTAAAGGATAAAGTTGGCATTATGTTAATTCATGTTAAGTTACTATACAGATGGCTTAAAAGTGAGGGATAATACACTGTACCAGGTCATGGTTTGTGCAAAAGCTGTATTGCAACAGCACGATTATTGTCCAGTGGCAGATGTACACACTTGTGCCATCTGTTATCAAATGCAGTGTAGAACACTTCATCAGACAACTCAGAAACGACGTGAATGCCAATATCAGTAGAGTCAACAGGCGTATCAAACAGTGGTTCCACCTTTTCATATACGCTGTATACTATGTACAGATTGTCTGAATCACTTTCTGCCAGAATGTTGCGGACAACACAGACATTGTTGTCAACCCTGAAACAGCAGTCATTCTGGCCTCTTCTGTCACAGGCAATGTGTGAATGGCCAACAAGGGCGCTTCCATATTGCAACAGATGAGGTCTTCCATCAATCTCAGGTCCACATTTGTGCCTATGCTTCAGTACCATTCTGTCTTCTGGCAACGTTTCACTGAGTTCTCTCTCCGAAATTCGGCGCACTATTTGCTGAACCACTTGATGTGACTTGTTGACCATTCCCTTTAAACTGCCAAGATAACTCTCAAATGGAAATCCTGAGAAGTTATCAAGCACACCAAATACTCGTGCATCGTCTGCAATGTGACAGTGTCCGTGAACACTGTACACACACTTGTTGCCATAATATTTCACATACTCGTCAACAAACTGCGTTAAAAAGCTGTTCGCATGGTCAATGTAAATGCCAAGCAACTCTTCGCTGCATAGACATCGAATAGCAGTTGACAGCAGCTTAAAGTGTTCGTACATCTTCTCGTCGAGCACATCCTTCAGTATCACTGGGCCAAGGTAAAGAAGAAACTGTCTTGCCTCTGTTGCCTTCCATGAATCGCACTCTTGAAGAGCACGACAACGACGCTGAAACTCATGGGGCATTCTCACCGCACAATTCACAACAGCAGACTGCAGTGCATTGATGGTTGCACGTCGAACATGAAATGGAAAAGCCTTTGAATGGAGTAGGCCATCTTGCCAGTCTCTTGCCATTCTTCGAACTAGCCCAAGAAGCGTCAAATGCATGTAATCTAGTGGGAATTGGCTCACCATGCCAACCTGTAAATTCCTCAGAACACTGTCTTGCACTCTGTACTCAACTGGCAGTAATGGAAGATCAAAATCGGCATCGCATCGCTTTGCTGACTTCGTGCTGTTGAAAGTCATCCGCCTTTCTTTTGTGTAGATGCCTTCAACGGTACACTTATCACATCCTTGGTGATAGTTCACATGTTTCGTTCGCTTAATGTCTGCACGAGCAGGAGCATCACAAACAAAGCTGTGAATACTTACTCGGCAAGTAACACCTGTTGAAATTTCCACACCATTCTGAAGAATCAAAACCATCTCGTCAACAAATGGTCGCAGGAACTCATTGAAACAATTTGGTTTCCTTCGACCTGCATAGAGTGCCACTACACAAACAGGTGAAATAAACGGCTTCACCACACGGCAAAGAATCGGCCATATACACTGCGTACTGTTGTTGAACACTGGCAGACCATCAATGTTAAACTGCAAGTGCAACTCTGTGTTGCTGTCAACTGAAACACTGTGCACCTTTGACAAAGCTGATGGTAGTGATTTAGCCAAAGAAATATAAACATAACTACCACCACATCTATCCTCCACACTGTAATCAAGATTTGTATGCAGTAGTGTTCGGGTGTCAAGTGGGAGTTCAGGGTGATTATGAATTCTCAGACCAACAAGCAGATCCTTCAATGCTTCACGAGTGATTTTGTGCCGAGCATTCCAGCTGACCAGAAACTGACACAGACTGTTCTCTTCCTCTGCCTCAGAGTCAGACTCTTTGTCAGTATGGTCTCTGGTGTCAAAGTCACCACCCCATTCACGCACACACAGGTCTGTTTCAGTAACAGAACCGTGTGCCAAGTCACCTTCTTCAATTGGTTCCCCCAATTCCATGTCATCCTCTGACACAATCTCTCCTTCAATATCAAAACCTTCATGCACGACAGCACTTATACCTCGCAAATCTGCCTCTGACACACTGCCTGCAGCATCCTCAACATCTACTTCCTGATCAGGTACATTTCCAATAGCCAACGCATGTGTTGTTTGAAATGTGGCAAGAGCCTGCACATGTTGTTCTTGAATTTGATTAAAAGCTTTCTTTTTCATTCGGTATTGTTGCTTGTATAAGCGTTGTTGTTCACGTTTCCAAAGCTGCACATTAAATAATTAATTCTGAATGAAAATGTACAATTTAATAATAATAATAATAATAGTAATAACAAGTCCTCAAAGTAACTTGAGAAGAGTGTGTCGCAAAGGCCCCATTGATTCAAGCCTAAGGTACTTGCTGAGTACTTGAATAGCGAATTACTCGGATAGCACAGCCCTAATACTTTGACGCGGAACGCTGAGTAGGCTCACTAGCCTAGCTAACTAGGTCATGCTAAAATGGTGGCGCAACCTTGCTGTGGCACAGCCGTGCTGCGGGCGGCTATGCCAATCGCCACGTTGCATGTGTTGTGTTACATTTTTGTACATAAATTTCTCTTCAACGCCCACTTCGATCTTGAACCTGACTATATCGTAAGAAAGCCAATTCGACACAGATTTCAACTATATATTCTGTTTTGGGAAATACTGTCAACTTTTCACACACGAGTTGAACACATTTCTCACGTCATGTTGCACATTGAAAAGAATAGGGCACAAATGCCGAAAAATGCCAGAAACAGCCCCTTCCCCTTGACGCATGAGGACTTGCATCTAACACACGAATGCCTGGGTCCAGCCCACTCACCACGCCAAATGACAGCTCGATCGCTGTACGCATTTCCACACAGCAATGCAAGAAAGTTCCCATTGGTTATAATGGGACGCCAAAGATTCACCCCCAAAACAGCTCCTTCCCCTTCGACGATCACCACCAAAATCTAATACACCCAAACCAAGCCTGAGCCCACTCACCACCGCAAATGGCATCCAGATCCAATCAGCCATGTTGCCACTGCTCACACGTGCGGACCGACAGATGGGCCACATTAAAGTTCAGTAACATGAGCGCTCTGCTCACTATTCTGACAGACAGCGACGCACTAATAATTATCACAGTTCTGCCAACATTGCAAACTGAAAGCATGCTATAAAATCATTTAATACCAGCCAAAAATCATAAAACACAGTGAAACCACTGTGCCCTACATATTTTTGTAAACACATTTTTCTGATGCTGGCTATGACAAAGTGCTTATGTTTAAATTTTTGCCATGATAGCATGCATCAATCACATGTTGTTTACTCCATAGATGGTGTCATGTTCTATAAAAGATGTAACGCATAGCACATGCTAGCCCAAAGCTCAGCAGTGGCAAACAACAAAAGTGTGCTGCGATAACTGTAATCTTAACTTATGTGCGTAACTGCAGGTGTACAATTTCAGCTATAACTTGGCACAGTAAATGGGCCCGAGCATAAAATCATAAAATTACACACTGTCATCGTACAATCATGAAAGGTCACAAAATCTGGAGTTTTACACTCAAATACACTAAAACTGGGAGAGTTGGCAGGCCTGTAATTAGAACTGGTAATGATTAAAACAGTTTAATACTTTGCTTCTCAAAAGTTAACCATTAATTAATTACTAACTGCTATCAACAATTATAATGCTATAATAATACATGTTGTCACTTAGAATCTTTATCACTTAAATAACTATCACAAATCAGGAAATATTTTTCATCTACAAGCAGTTGTCACTCAGTCAACAGCCTAGACCATGCTTATTATTATCGCCCACACAGCATGCACAAGTCTCTCTTCCATGAAATTTTCACGGCGAGCTGCGAAAGTTGACATTTCTTCAGCTGTAGAGTGCATTGTGGATGACTGCGCCATTCAAGGTCATCCAAGGTCATTGATTTTGGCATCGATCAAAAGTGTGTATACGAGTTCCTATTAGTGCTCAATAGTAACCTTGGCCCCATCTTGCACCGTTTGCGAGATACGGCGACTTAGTGGTCGAAAATCGCGCATTTTTTTCCAAATTTATCCCCACCCCACCCTCACTAAACCGATTTTTGGGGGTGATCCCTTTCAAAATTTGGCACGCCATAGTTGGCACGAGAAACTAGAGTCCCTGGGCTATCTGAAGTGAAGATTCGGCGATCCTAGCTTGCACCATTATGACACCAGGCCGTCCCAGACAGACAGACAGACGATGACGGCTAGTACCTGTGCTATGCATAGCTTCGTGCGGGTATAAACTGTAACAATAACAATACAAAAAGTCTGGTAACAATGGATTTCAACTTGCCTTCTTTCCAGCTTCATCAGGAGACATTTCAGCCATTTTGACAAATTTCTAAGACAACAATATGCACAACTTTAGTCATTCAGTGTATTGTAACTTTGGATTTTGAATAAAAATGCCTATTTATTTTGCAGTACCAGCAATACTGTCAAAATGTCTGGGTTAACTAAACATAAATGGAACCCAGATGAGACAGAAGAAGAAAACAGAATCTACAAGCCAAAAGCTGATATAGCTTGGAAAAAAATGGTAATGGTCCACAGGCTGTGGAGTCAGTCCTGGGAAGAGAAAGGGTCGATGGTGGAAAGGATTCGTGCAACAGGTATGCTTTGAGCCAGGAGTGAGAGTGAGTGAGAAATGGATGATGAGAGTGGAAAATCAACACAGAAAGATGACAGAACAGTCATCGAGATGGAAAACTTGGATAAGGTTGATGGAATAAAACAGGAAGCTGGTTTCATGGTCAGTTGTTCATAACAAGAATGTCAGCGGATGAATGAGAGTGACAAAAGAAGAGAAAGTGCCACGAGGATGCATGATGAGCTTGTGCAGACCTGTGCAGGTTGGGTAGTTGTGAGAAGTGGGTGTACATAGATGAAAGGCTTGTATTTGATGCATTCAGTTATTTTAAGCCTGTAAAGGGAGCATAGGATTGGAATGGTGTGCACCGGTACCAATAACCATTTCTTTGCCAAACCATCCCCTTCGCTCATCAAAGCCAAATTTGGCACGTAAAAGTAAACTGGTGTGCTCTATCATGCCAAATTTCAGCTTGAGCAGTGTACAATGTAACCCCTGTGGCTTTACAAATGGCCAAAACTGCAAATTTCACAAAATATTCAACTCTGGGTCTCCTGTAGGCACACACACACACACACAACCGTTTTACGGCTCTGTGGAATTTGTCCGGGAAAACCCGGGTGAGCCGGTACCAGAAGAAACATTCACCCACTACTCTCCTGTAGGCACCTCACAGTAATTATCAGTAGCATCCGGGCTTTTCGTTAACTACTGTTTATCGATTAACAATTAGCATGTACTTGCCAGTACCTTTCTGTCACCCATAATATGATTTTTAACTAAACATGACATTTGCATAGCACTTTATAGTGAGTGCTTGCCTTCAGTGCTTTGACGCTGTTGGTTGGGCGGCAGGAAGGGCATCCGGCCTGTAAAAAACTGAGTGGTGGGATGTTGGCGTGGTTGTCTGGGATGATGTGCAGACTTGCATATAGCCCAGCAGATGTCACTGCCACTCACTATCTCTTGCTCCAGTAAATCCAGATTGGTTTTAACCTTCTTGGTTTTACCTTTCTGGTACCTGCTCACCCAGGTGGTCCCGGACATGTTCCAGAAGAGCAGTAAAATGGTTGTGTGTGTGTGTGTTATTATACTGAGTGCAACTGCCTTCAGTGCTTTGACACTGTTGGTTGGGCGGCAGGAAGGGCATCTGGCCTGTAAAAAACTGAGTGGTGGGATGCTGGCGAGGTTATCTGTATGGGGCGAGGTGCAGATTTGCATATGGCCCAGCTGATGCCACTGCCACTCACTGTCTCTTGCTTCAGTAAAATCAAGATTGGTTCTGGTACCGGCTCACCCGGGTAATCTGGACAAAGTTGAAAGGGCCGTAAAAACGGTGTGTATGTGTGTGTGTGGGTGCGTGTGTGTATGACTGCGTGTGTTTATAC
>Ga0056126_10000616_pt1 | contig 11379 bp, 12 predicted proteins | sample WorMetLIZAISLAND_FD_71117 | JGI IMG/M metagenome (GOLD analysis project Ga0056126, IMG submission 71117) | Marine gutless worms symbiont microbial communities from Max Planck institute for Marine Microbiology, Germany - Inanidrilus manae... ...
AATTCCATCAGGGCCAGCAGGCACAAATCCTGCACAAACAGGCCGGATACAAAGCTGCAATCTGCCTGTGTCGTCAGACCCAAATCGTTCCTTGCCTCCCGGGAGGCGTCCATACAAATACCATGAACGGCCACACCAATCAAATGAAACCGGTCTCGCTCGGCGGCGTCCGCAACGCCGCCCAGGACGGGGTCTTGAGCCTCTTCACCCTGCCTGAACGGATACTCGCATCGCTGACACTCTGGCAAACCCGAATCGAGGAAAGGCGCCACCTGCACACCCTCGATCAGCGAACGCTAAACGATGTCGGCCTTTCCCGCGCCGATGTCGAGCGCGAGGCCTCGAAACCCTTCTGGATCCCCTAGGTGTATCACACGCACCTCGCCGAAGGGGGGCACCGGCAACGGTGCCCCCTTCTTGTTTTCCGTCGCCGTTCCGTCCGATGCCGACGATTATCTTTTGCCCGTGACGGCGTAAGGGTTTACAGACCCTTGAACGTCGCCGGCCCTGCCGGAGCACGGACAAAAAAAGCGCGGAGCGATATGGCCGAAGAACTGAAACACTGGTTCGATACCGCCTTCTTCGAGGACTTGGCCGTCGCCATCGCGCATCACCTCCCTGACTTCGACAGGCACGGTTTCACTCGAATGACGACGCACGGGCTCGACCAGCTCGAACTGAAACAACGGATGACGCGCACCGTCGAAGCCTGCCGAAGCCATCTACCGGACGACTACCGCCAGGCGGTCGGCATTCTCAAGGCGCTCGCGCCCCGTTACGAAGGCAAGTTCCAAGGCATGTTCTGTTCGGAATACGTCGGCCGCTACGGCCTCGACGATTTCGATTTCTCTCTCGATGCCCTGGCCTATTTCACGACATTTTCGTCGGCCGAGTTCGGCATCCGGGAATACCTACGAAACGACTTCGAGCGGACGCTGGAAGTCATGAAAACCTGGGCCGCCTCGGACAATCATCACCATCGGCGCCTGGCCAGCGAAGGGTCACGGCCACGCTTGCCGTGGTCTTTTCGCATACCACAACTGATCAGTGACCCGAGCCCGACCCACCCGATTCTCGAGCGGCTCAACACCGACGACAGCGAAACCGTACGCCGGTCCGTCGCCAATCACCTGAACGACATTTCCAAGGACCATCCGGAAACCATGCTCGACTGGGTGAATGCCTGGGACCGGACCGACGAAAGGACAGGATGGATCGTCAAACACTCAGCCCGCGGGCTTCTGAAAAAGGGCCATCCGCGGGCCTTCGGCCTGTTCGGCTTCGAAGCGGAACCGGCCATCGAAACCGCCTCCCTGAACGTCGATAGACCCGCCGTCGCTATCGGCGACGACATCACCTTTTCGTTTACGCTGGGCTCCTTGAAAAACCGCCCGCAGAAACTGGCCGTCGATTATTCGGTTCACTACGTGAAGAAGAGCGGTAAGACATCCCCGAAAGTGTTCAAGCTCAAGGAGATCGAACTCGGTCTGGGCGCCAGCGAAACGCTCGGCCGTCGTATTTCCTTGCGGAACCTGTCGACTCGCGAACACCACCCCGGGACCCACCACATCGAAATGATCGTCAACGGCCGGTCCGTCGGTGTGGTATCGTTTGACGTAACCGACTGAGGCTATGGCGATGACACAACGGAAGATTCCCGCCGTTTTCATGCGCGGCGGGTCGAGCAAGGGCCTGTTCTTCCGGGCCGACGACCTGCCGGCTGACCGCGATGCGTGGCACCGGATATTTGTCGATGCCATGGGCAGTCCCGATTCCTACGGGCGCCAATTGAACGGCATGGGCGGCGGCGTATCGTCTCTTTCCAAGGCCGTCGTCATTTCAAAATCGACGCACGACGGCATCGACATCGATTACGATTTCTATCAAGTCGACATCACCAGCACTGTCGTCGACACGTCGACGACCTGCGGCAATCTGTCCTCTGCCGTCGGACCCTTCGCCGTCGACGCCGGATTGTTTCCGGCGCAGGGTGACACCACACCGGTCCGCATCCGCTCGGTCAACACGGGAAAGGATTACATCGCCCACGTTCCGACCGCCGACGGACGTTTCAGCGAAAGCGGCGGCTTTGTCATTCCCGGGGTGTCGGGCACCGGCTCGAAAATCCGCCTCGACTATCTCGACCCCGGCGGCGCCACGACCGGGCGCCTACTGCCGACGGGAAACGTGGTCGACGTCCTTTCGATCCCCGGTGACGGCGAATTCGAGGTTTCCCTGGTCGATGCCTCGACGGCAAGCGTGATCGTTGCGGCGGAACGTCTCGACCTCGATGGAACCGAAACCGTGGACGCTCTTGAAGCAGATAGGGGCCTGATGGGCCGGCTGGACGAACTGCGCCGTCTCGCCGCCGTTAAAATGGGCTTGGCCGAAACGCCGGCGGAAGTGGCATTGGGCAACCCGCGTGTCGCCATCGTCGCCCCGCCGCGCCCCTACCAGACGCTGTCAGGCGAAGCGGTCGGATCTGACGACGCCCATGTCGCCGCGCGGATAACCTCGATGGGTCAGGTTCACCGGGTATTGCCGTTGACCGGTGCCATGTGCCTGGCCGTGGCTTGCCGCATCACCGGCACCGTCAGCCAGCGCATCGCCGGTGTGGTTGACGGCGAGTTGCTGCTGGCCAATCCGTCCGGCGTCCTGCCGGTGAATGCCGACGTGATCCAGGAAGACGGCCTGTGGACGGCAAAGACCGTCACCGTCTACAGGACGGCGCGGGCGTTGATGGAAGGTTCGGTGCTGGTTCCGGCCTGACGCAACCGAAACCCGCCAGGCATTGCGAACCGCGGTCAGGTCTCCAGGGACGTAAGCCAGTCCTCGAAACACATTCGTCCCTGTTGGGCGACGACCGGCGCCCAGGTCTCGGTATCGCGCCTAAGGCTCGTCACGTCGATCCCCGGCGTCGCCGCGATCTCGGCTGCGTGGCCGACGAACCAATGTTCCAGGCCGCTTGCGGTCACCTCCAGATGAAACTGCAAGGCGAGGACGTTGGCGCCGAGGCTATACGCCTGATTCGGGCAGAGGTCGGTGGAAGCGAGGCGCTCAGCCCCTTCCGGCAGGTCGAACGTGTCGCCGTGCCAATGCAGCACCTGGGTCAAATCCGGTGCCAGATGGCCGACGGGGCCGGCGGCCGCGGCCGCCGTCAAAGACACCGGCGCCCAACCGATTTCCTTGCCACCGGCCGGGTAAACCGCTGCCCCGAGGGCGCGGGCCATCAGCTGAGCGCCGAGGCAGAGTCCAAGGGTCGCCTTCTTCGCGGCCAGTCTCTCCTCGATCCTTGCGATTTCCGTGGAAAGAAAAGGATAGGCGTCTTCCTCGTTGGCGCCGATGGGGCCGCCGAGCACGATGACCAGGTCGGCGTCCCAGATGTCCGGTGCGTTCAGATCATCGCCGGCCGCCTCGACGTAATCGACGTTATATCCCCGCTCTCCCAGGATTGGCCCGAGAAGACCCAGGTCCTCGAAGGCGACGTGACGAATAGCGATGGCCTGCCTGGGTTTGCTCGTCATTGGGCTTAGGCTATTTCGATGACGACCTTGCCGGTCGATTTCCGCGATTTCAGGGCGTTCAGGGCGGCGGCCGCTTTGGTCATGGGGAAGGTCATGGATACATGCGGTTTCAAGTCTCCCGCCGTATACCAGGTGAGCAGTTCGTCAAAGGACGACGCGATCAGGTCCGGTGCCAGAGTCCGATGGGCGCCCCAGTAATAACCGATCGCGGTGACGTTCTTGACGAGCAGGATATTGGCCGGGATTCGCTGCACGTCGCCGGCAGCGAAACCGACGATGAGCATACGCGCCAAAGGTGCCACGGCGCGCAGCGCCGCCTCGAAGGTGCTCCCCCCGACCGCATCGTAAACGGCGTCGACGCCGCGCCCATCGGTCAGTTCCTTGGCCCTCTCGCGGATGTCCTCCTCGCGGTAGTCGATCAGATGATCGGCGCCAAACTCGTTCGCCACCGCCAGCTTTTCGGCACCCCCGGCGGTCGCAATGACCACGGCGCCAAGTCTCTTGCCGATTTCCACCGCGGTCAGTCCCACGCCGCCGGCCGCGCCTGTCACCAGCAGCGTTTCGCCCCGGGCGAGACCGATCTTATCCTTGAGGCCGATATGCGAGGTGCCATAGGCGATGGGAAAAGCCGCCGCGGCGGCGAAATCCATGGCGTCGGGAATGGCGAAGACGTCGGTTTCCAGCACCACCACCTCTTCGGCGTAACCGCCGTAATCAAGGATGGCCATGACCCGGTCGCCGGGTTTGACCCGGGTGACGCCGGACCCGCATTCGAGCACCTCGCCGGCGATTTCGAGACCCGGACTGAACGGAAACGACGGCTTAACCTGGTACTTGCCGGCGAGCAGCAGGGTGTCAGCGAAATTGACCCCGGCGGCCCGGACGCGAATGCGCACACAACCGTCGATCAAGGGTGGCGACGGCAGATCAGCCACCTCCAGGCCCTCCGGTTCGCACCAGTCACGGCATATGACGGCTCGCATGGGAACTCCTTGATTCGTGCCTGATTTTGCCGGAGGTTAGGCGGTCTCATCGGTCGGTACCAGTGGGAAATTGGTGATGCGCGGCTACTTCGGCATCGGCGTCGAACGGATTTCGAAAGTCATGAACGTGGGCAATCTTTTTCGCTCCGCCCATGCTTTCGGCGCCAGCTTCGTCTTCACCGTCGCCGCCAATTACGTGCGTTCCGAAGGGGGCAAATCGGACACATCCGATTCGCTGGCTCATCTCCCTTTTTACAGTTTTCCCGATCTCGAGTCTCTCCTGCTGCCGCGCGGCTGTTCACTCGTCGGCGTGGAACTGACCGACGACGCCATCGAGCTACCGAGCTTTCATCATCCGCCGCAGGCGGCATACGTATTGGGGCCGGAACGGGGATCGCTTTCCGAAGAGTTGACCGGGCGTTGCGATCACGTGATCAAGATACCGACCGCGTTCTGTGTCAACGTCGGCATCGCCGGCGCCATCGTCATGTACGACCGGATCACCTCGCTCGGGCGCTTTCGGCGCCGCCCGCCCCGGCCCGGCGGGCCGGTCGAGCCCCTGCCGGATCACCGCTTCGGCGGTCCCACGCTGCGCCGGGAAATGGAGGCGTTTCGCGACGAGCCGCCGACGGAGTTCAACGACTAGAAATCCGAAAGGCGCCTTGGCGACCTAGGCGAAGAACCCATCGGCCATTCGGATGGAGCCGACCTTGTCGCCGGCGGCGTTGGTTACGTCGGGCGCCAGCAGAGGAGAAAACTTGGCGGCGGCGCCTTCGTCGATCAGGCCGAGGCGGTCAAGGATGTTGGCCATGGCGACTTCCGACGCCCGTTTCGACCCGTCCTCGATCTTCAACGCAACGCCGAGACCCATCTCGGGGATGATGGCGGCGTGAACCGCCTCGGCGCCGGTCTTGACCACGAACCGGCCCGGTGCCGCTTCCATGGCGAGCGTATCGAAGCGGCCACGTCCGGCAACATTGTAGGGATGGGCCATGATCGCCTGGACAATCTCGTTGCACGCCTGGCGGCGCTGACTGGCCAATCCGGAAGGATCGGCCATGCGGGCCAGGGCGAGGGCCATGTCGGCCAAGGGCATGCCCATGACCGGTATGCCGCAACCGTCACGCTCCGTCTCCTTAAGGCTGGTCTCGCCCATGGCCTCGAGAACGGCGAGGAGACGTTGCTGGACGGGGTGGTCTGGACCCGAATAACCGGCCGTCGGTTCGCCCAAATGGCGGGCCGTCGCCAGGAATCCCGCGTGTTTGCCGGAGCAGTTGTTCACCAGGCGTGTCGGCTCCTCCTGGGCTCGCACGAGGTCATCCATGGCGCCCATGTCATAGGGGCGGTGGGCGCCGCACTCCAAATCCTTCGGATCGCAACCGATTCGCGCCAACACCGCGCCGACGGCGTCGGTGTGAACGCGTTCACCGTTGTGCGATGCGCAGGCCAACGCCAGTTCCGCCTCGCTCAGCATAAAAGAACTGGCGGCGCCACTCTCGATCAATGGGATGGCCTGTAAGGGCTTAATCGCCGAACGTGGATAGATATGGCGCCCTGTATCACCCCAGGCATGAATGACGGCTCCTCGGGCGTCGACGACGGCGCCGATACCCCGGTGACGGCTTTCAACCAGGGTGCCACGGTGGACTTCGACCTCGAACGGCGGGGTTTGGTTCATCAATTATCTCTGCCATCGCCGCTGCCGCTTGGCAAGGACCGGCTCAGCGGGTAAAGAAGGGGCCATGAGAATGGCCGTGGCATATCTGTTCTTTGCATTGACGCTGGTCGCTGCGGACACCGTGACGGCGGCGCAACTGCTCGGCACCTATGATGCATGGGAGGCCTATACGGACCGTGAAAGTGGAAAGCGTGTTTGTTATATGGGCTCGGAGCCGACGAAGGCACGCGGCAAATACGAAAAACGGGGGCAGACTTTCATCCTGGTCACCCACCGCCCGGCCGAGAAAAGCAATAACGTCGTCAGCGTCGAGGCCGGATATACCTACAAGAACGGGTCCGAGGTCGAAATCACCGTCGGTAAAAGCGCGTTCAAACTGTTCACCCAGGCTGGACATGCCTTTACCTATGATTCGAAATCGGATGATGAATTGGTAAAAGCGATGATCCGCGGTGCCGCGATGACGGTTAAGGGCCGATCGAGCCGCGGCACTCTGACCACAGACACATACTCCCTCAAGGGTTTCACGGCCGCCTACAAGGCGATCAGTCGGGCCTGCAAGATTTAAGGGCCCGCGACGGTGCGGTGGTGCCGCTGGCGGCATATACCGCCGGGCGGTTATCAATTCTTCGGGAAACACCATATCTAAGGCGCGATGACTTTACGTAAGAAAAACTTGGTCGGGTTGGACAGGACGCAACTGACCGCCGAATTGACGGCCCTCGGTAAGAAACCGTTCCGCGCCAAACAACTGTGGAACTGGATCTACCACCGCGGTGAATCGGATTTTTCGGCGATGACCAACTTGGGTAAACCGCTTCGAGAGAAGCTGGTCGAGGGTTACGTCATCGACCGCCCTGAAATCGTCGTCGAACAGAATTCGACGGACCGCACCCGCAAATGGTTGTTACGCTGTGATGACGGCAACGAAATCGAAACCGTGCACATCCCAGAAGATGATCGGGGCGCCGTATGCATTTCCTCGCAGGTGGGGTGCACGCTGAGTTGCACTTTCTGCCGGACCGGCACCCAGCGTCTGGTCCGCAATCTGAGCGCCGGCGAAATCGTCGGCCAGTTTATGGTGGCACGCGATTCCTACGGCGAGTGGCCGACCCCGCGCGACGGCGGGCGCCACCTCTCGAACATCGTCATGATGGGCATGGGCGAACCCTTGTTCAATTTCAATAACTTGGCTCGGGCGCTGAGGATCATCATGGATGGCGAAGGCATCGCCCTATCGAAGCGTCGGATTACGCTCTCGACCTCCGGCGTGGTACCGATGATGGAACGGTGCGGCGAGGAGCTGGGTGTCAATCTGGCCGTCAGCCTGCACGCGGCGCGCGACGATGTCCACGACGAACTGGTGCCGATCAACCGAAAATACCCCATTAAGGAGCTGATTGAGGCGTGTCGACGCTACCCCGGCGCCAACAATGCGCGGCGGATCACTTTCGAATACGTACTATTGAAGGGCGTGAACGACAGTTTGGCCGATGTCCGGGAATTGATCCGTCTGGTCGCCGGCCTTCCTGCTAAATTCAATCTGATCCCGTTCAATCCCTGGCCGGGCTCACCTTACGAGTCGTCGTCGCCAGGACGCGCCAAGAAGTTCTCTGAGGCCCTTAACGATGCTGGATTTTCCGCGCCCATTCGGGTTCCTCGAGGCCGCGACATCCTGGCCGCGTGCGGGCAATTGAAATCCGCCAGCGAAATCCAAAAAAAACGTCTCCGCGTTCCTGAACCCGGCAAGATCCAGGAAAGTCATTCGACTGATTTACCCATAGCCGGTGGGTAAGCGGTTTCGGTCTTTTGAACTATGCTGGTTTCGTTTTCGGCCCTATGGCACAATTTAGAGACCGTGGCGACAAATCCATACGACGGCAAGCTTAGGAACTATGATGAGCCCATCATCTCCCGGCGGCAAATCAAACACGGACCAGGCAATCAGTGAGAAGACCGGACGCCTCCCGCCAGGCGTCCCCAATCCGGTCGATGTTCATGTCGGTTCGCGTGTCCGTTTGAGGCGGACATTGTTGGGTCTCAGTCAGGAGCGACTGGGGGCCGCAGTCGGATTGACCTTCCAACAGATCCAGAAATACGAACGCGGCGCCAACCGTATCGGTGCTTCGCGCCTGTTCCAGTTCTCCGAGATTCTCGAGGTTCCGGTGAGTTTCTTCTTTGAAGAAATGCCAGACGAGATCAAGACCCGGCAGGGTGCCTTCAAGGTTGGAATGCAGGACCAAACCCAGGAACCTTTCGAACGCGACCCGATGGTAAAGAGGGAAACTCTGGAACTGGTGCGGAACTACTACCGGATCACCGACCCACGCGTGCGACGCAACGTTTTCGAGCTCGCCAAATCGCTCGCCAAATCAATGAGTGGCGAATTCGACGACGAAGACCTGACCTGATCGCGGCCATCGCTCCCCACGCTCGGGGCCCCACGTCAAACTGCCGGCCATCCGTTGGACCAGAGACCGGCGCTTGCGGGGACTGACGCGATGCCTATACTGCGCCCGATTTTCGCCTTCGATATTTCAAGGACATCCGATCATGACCACTGACATCAAGAAGGTCGTGCTCGCCTATTCCGGCGGTCTGGACACTTCGGTCATCCTGCGTTGGCTTCAGGACGTTTACCGTTGCGAGGTCGTCACTTTCACAGCCGATCTCGGCCAGGGAGAGGAACTGGAACCGGCCCGCAAGAAAGCTGAAATGTTGGGCATCAAGGAGATCTACATCGAGGACCTGCGCGAAGAGTTTGTGCGGGACTACGTATTTCCCATGTTCCGTGCCAATGCGATTTATGAAGGCACCTATCTTTTGGGCACATCGATCGCGCGACCGTTGATCGCCAAACGCCAGATCGAAATCGCGGCCGAAACCGGCGCCGACGCCGTTGCCCACGGCGCAACCGGCAAGGGCAACGACCAGGTCCGATTCGAGATCGGCTATTACGGGCTCAATCCCGATATCAAGGTCATCTCACCGTGGCGCGAATGGGAACTCGGCAGCCGCTCGACCCTGATCGAATATGCGGAAAACCACCAGATTCCGATCCCCAAGGACAAGCGCGGCGAACCGCCCTACTCGCAGGACGCCAACCTCCTGCACATATCGTCGGAAGGGAAGGCTCTTGAAGACCCCTGGGTCGAGCCTGATGAAAGTGTCTATACGCGGATCGTGCCGCCTTGGCGGGCTCCGGATGCGGTAATCGAAATCGTTATCGGGTTCGAGGAGGGCGATCCAGTTTCCGTCGACGGCGAGCGTCTGTCCCCGGCCGGGCTGCTGACCAAGTTGAACGATTTGGGGGGGGCCAACGGGATCGGAATCGCCGACATCGTCGAGAACCGGTTCGTCGGTATGAAATCCCGGGGCGTTTACGAGACCCCCGGTGGGACCATTCTTTTCCACGCCCGGCGCGCCATGGAGAGCCTGACGTTGGACAAGGGCGCCATGCACCAGAAGGATGAGGTGATGGCGCGTTATGCCGAGCTCGTTTACAACGGATTCTGGTTCGCGCCGGAACGCGAAATGCTGCAGGCGCTGATCGATAAAGCGAGCGCCAACGTGACAGGCGATGTCCGATTGAAACTCTACAAGGGCAATGTGATCGTCACCGGGCGTCGCTCGCCTTTCAGCCTTTACGACGAGGATATCGTCACCTTCGAAGAGGACGACGTTTATGATCAGCGTGACGCCGAGGGGTTCATCAAGCTCAATGCGCTCCGCCTCCGGCTCGCCAAGCGGCTGAAGGATTAATCGGCGGAAATCGGCGACGGCATCGATAAGATTGTCGCGGCTCGTGTCTCTGGTGTATGAGATTCCGGAAGCCGGAGGCAATCTTGAACCAGAATCAATCGGAACCGGATGGCCGAGACCCCGACGACGTCGTCGGACGGGTGCTCGACTGGAAAAGCGCAGGCCACAACGTGGCCTTGGCGACCGTGGTCGCCACCTGGGGATCATCGCCCCGTCCCATGGGCAGTCAGCTCGCTGTGCGGGAAGACGGTGCCTTCGAGGGATCCGTGTCCGGCGGCTGTATTGAAGGCGACGTGGTCACCGAGGCCCTGGCGGCAATCCGTCATGGCTCCTTCAAGCTTCTCGAATACGGTGTCACGGATGAAGACGCCTGGCGCGTCGGTCTGGCCTGCGGTGGAACCGTAAAGGTCCTGGTTACCACAGTTTCGGAGGACCTGACTGCACGGTTAAGGACCCTGCAGGAAGCCAGGAAACTGCGCCGGCCGGCGGCATTGCTGTTGGATCTCGGTAACGGTGAAGGGCGCGTGGTTCTAAAGGACGAGGAGACGGACATTCAAGCGGACCTATTTGCCCGCGAACGGAGCGGACTTGCCGCGGACGATTCCGACGTCTTCATCTGCCGGTTTCAACCGGCGCTAAGAATATTCGTCGTCGGCGCCGTCCACATCGCCCAGTTCCTTGCGCCGCTCGCTGCCGGGCTCGGTTTCGAAGTGACGATCGTCGATCCGAGGGACACCTGGGCGACGGCCGAGCGGTTCCCGGATATCGATCTCGACCGGCGCTGGCCGTCGACGGCATTGGCCGAAGCCGGGCTCGACCAGCGGACCGCCGTGATCACACTTTGCCACGATCCGAAGCTCGACGACCCGGCCCTGCTCGAGGCGTTGAACAGCGACGTCTTCTATATCGGTTCGCTGGGCAGCACCCGGACACATGCCAAACGCCGCCAACGGCTGCTTAACGAAGGCGTGTCGGCAGACAGTTTCGAGCGCATCCACGGCCCCTTGGGTCTCGACATCGGCGCCGAAACGCCGGCCGAAATCGCGCTCTCAGCTATGGCCGAAGTCGTTTCGGCGTTGCGGAGGATTGATTGAGCGGTCGTGGAGCTTGAGGCGAAGGAGTTGGGATGGATTTGCCTTCGCTTTCTACCACGCCTAACAGGCGCGGGAGGCGATTGGCTTCGTTCGAATTCGGAACGCCGGATATCATCACAGAAAAAGCGTTCGGGGGGACCCCCCGGTTCCCCCCGAACATTCCCTAGTCGACCGTGAAGAATCCACGTCAAGCTGCGCTGAGCGGCGCTGGACGTTTATATTTCTCGGAAAAAAGAACCGTGATCCAGACACAAAGAAGCCTGATCCACTTGAGGATGAGCCGGAAGTTGTAGCCGGCGGCGGCGAGGATGGGATTGATGGCGTCGCCTTGCCCATGG
>Ga0056126_10000618_pt1 | contig 11338 bp, 11 predicted proteins | sample WorMetLIZAISLAND_FD_71117 | JGI IMG/M metagenome (GOLD analysis project Ga0056126, IMG submission 71117) | Marine gutless worms symbiont microbial communities from Max Planck institute for Marine Microbiology, Germany - Inanidrilus manae... ...
AAACGCAAATTGCAAGGTTTTTACGCTCCCGAGGTCGTTTCCTTGCAAACAAAACAATCGGGTTCTACGGAAAACTCAAATCTAATCAATTCGTTGAAGATTCTTCACGGTCGACTATTTCGGAAAGCGGCCGAGCAGGGACACGTTCGCGCGCAATATGAACTGGGGTCCATGTACGCGGCGGGGCAGGGGACGAACCAGAGCTTTCATCGGGCCGCCGAATGGTATCTGCTTTCGGCCAACCTCGGACGTGATCGCGATGCACAGTTCGCTCTCGGCGATCTTTACTTCAAAGGCCGCGGCGTCGCCCATAGCTACGGCACCGCCATTTCCTGGTATCGGAAGACGGCACGCCAACGGCATCCCGTCGCCCAGTTTCTTCTCGGCGTTATGTACATGGAAGGCTGGGGAGTCGATAAGGACCTGGTCGAGGCCTACAAGTGGGTGCTCCTAGCCGAGCCGCAAGGCAGAAAGGTGAGGGCACACGATACCAAATTGAATCCGGAACTCGTTCGCCAAAGACTTGAACAGGTGATGAACCGGTCGCAAAACGCGGCTGGAAGAAAAGCAACCGAGAACTGGAAGCCTGGGCGATAAGAACTGGACGCGTTGGCTATTGACCGCCCGCTTGGCACGTTGCACGATCCGCTGCCTTTCAGGGCAAAATGACACGCAGTGGGAACCAGTTTGGCGCGCACCATCAAAGCCGTGACCTTCGACCTTTGGGACACGATCATCGACGACGAGTCCGATGAGCCGAAGCGATTAACCGCGGGCCTTCGGTCCAAACCCGACGAACGCCATCATCTCGTTTTAGAGGCCCTGAACCGCCACGAACCGATCTCGGCGTCGGATTTGTCCATTGCCTACGGCGTCGCCAATGCGGCCTTCGTCAAATGTTGGAAGGAGCACTCTATCACCTGGACCGTTCGTGAGCGGTTGCAGGTGTTGCTCAATGGGCTGGGGCGGACGCTGCCGGACGACGAACTCGACGCCCTCGCCGTTGCGCAAAGCAGCATGGAGGTGGATATCCCGCCGGATCCCATCGAAGGCGCCGAGGCGGCCATTGCTGAACTTGCGACCCGATACAAGCTCTGCATTGTTTCGGACACCATCGTCACGCCGGGAACCGGCCTCAGAAGACTCCTGGACGGGCACGGCATCGCTAGCCATTTCAGCGGTTTCGCGTTCTCCGACGAAGTCGGGCATTCGAAACCGCATCGGTCCATGTTCGATTCCGCCGCCAAGCAACTGGGGGTGGAGCTTGGGGAAATGGTCCACATCGGTGATCGCGACCACAACGACGTGAAAGGCCCGCAGGCACTGGGAATGAAGGCGGTACTGTTTACCGCGAAACGGGATGCGGACAAGGCGACCACGTCGGCCGACGCCGTCTGTGAGCGCCATGCCGATCTCCCCTCCATCATCGACGGCCTCTCTGGGTGAGGCCGATGGGGATCTCGCCGAAGCTGCTGATCGTCGATGGCTACACCAGGGCGGCGCGCGACGAACTGTCCGCTGGTGGCGCAACTCTGGCCGCCGATCAGTATTCCGCCATGCTGCAGCAAGCCTGCCCGGCGGCCCGATGCGATGTCGTCTTTCCAAGCGATCCGGGCGCTTCATTGCCAACGGGCGCGGCGTTGGCCGACTACGACGGCGTGGCATGGACAGGTTGCAGTTTGACCGTTTTCGAGGATACACCGGAGGTAAATACGCAGATCGGTTTTGCACGGGCCTGTTTCGAGGCCGGTGTCCCCGGTTTCGGCAGTTGCTGGGCAGCGCAGATCGCAGTCGTCGCGGCCGGCGGCATCTGCCGGCCCAACCCGAACGGCCGCGAAATGGGCATCGCGCGCAAGATCGCGCTGACACCGGCGGGCCGCGGCCATCCCATGTACGAGGGCAAATCCAGCGTTTTCGACGCCTTCATCAGTCACGTCGACGAGATTACGCATGCGCCACCAGGTAGTGTTGTGCTGGCTGGCAACGCCTTTACCCGTGTGCAATCCGTATCCGTCGTCTACGAAGGCGGGGGTGTTCTGGGGGCTGCAGGATCATCCGGAATACGATCTTAGGGAGATGGCGCGCCTCACCTGGTGTCGCATCGACAAGCTCAGGGAACTGGGTTTCTTTAGTGACCGCGACGCCGGGGAAGATTATGTGCGACTCCTGGAAACGCTTCATCAGAATCCGGAACGCAGCGACCTAGCCCGGCTCCTCGGCGTCGATGACGATGTCATGAACGAGGACGTGCGCCGTGTCGAGGTGCGTAACTGGATCGACCGCCTGGTGCTGCCGACGATGATATCCCGTGGTCGGTCGGGCGGCTGACATGGCATCCCCGTGCGTATCCTCATTGCCGAAGGCAACACCGAGGAACGGCGAAAACGCTTGGCCGAGGGCGGTGGCACTGACGGATCCGTTGCCTATGAAAAATCTCTCCGGCTGTTCTGGCCGCAAGCCGATATCAAGGTGATTTACCCGGCCGATGGGGATGACGCACGTCCTGGCGGAACCTCACTTGCCGACTACGACGGATTCGTCCTCGGCGGGTCGGGTCTGAATATCCCCGGCGGCGAGGCGGACCCAGCGGTACGTCGTCAAGTCGACCTGGCGAAGGCTGTGTTCGAATCCGGTCTGCCCTTTCTCGGCAGCTGCTGGGGATTGCAGGTAGCGGCCGCTGCAGCCGGCGGAATTGTGAAGCCAAACCCGCGCGGCCGCGAGATGGGGTTCGCACGCAAAGTTGCGCTGACGCCCGAAGGCCAGTCCCATCCACTTTTCGAGAACAAGAACGGCGTATTCGATTCACCGGCAATTCACTTCGACGAGGTCACGCATTTGCCATCGGGTAGCACGCTTCTGGCGACCAACGTTCACAGCACGGTGCAGGCGGCGACGATCCAGTTTCGCGGCGGCACATTTTGGGGCGTGCAATACCATCCGGAATTTGACCTCGCCCATATTGCCGGGTTGACCCGGTGCTATGCTGAGAAACTGGCGGGTGAAGGCTTCTACGCCGACCGGACGGCGGCCACCGACTACGCCGACCGCCTCGACGTCCTGCAACGGGAACCGTCGCGCCACGATCTGGCTTGGCTGCTCGGGCTCGACACCGACGTTCTCGACTCGAGAATCCGCTGCCAGGAGATCGCCAACTGGGTCGAACACCATGTGCTTCCCTACCGCACGGCCCGTGGGCGCTGACCGGATAGATCGCCGTTCCGTTCGGGCCCGTCGCTTGCAAGCGGCAGGAAACGTCCGGGATTGTCTACAGATTTCCATGAATACCTTCATCCCATCCATCGACAATACGCTCCGGCCGCAACAGCGTTTTGAGGCGCAGTTTCAAGCCGGTGGTGAACAGCAGCAGCCTCACGCCCGTGTCGGCGATGGCCAAGAGAAACGGATCGTTTTCAGCGCCCAACAGGTGAAAAACGAACCCAGCCGTCAGGAAACACGCCATCGGCGGCAGATTGATGGCGGACCAACATGCCGAATAGGAACGCTACGGCAATTCATGCCGGATCACGGTAATCGATGGAAATGAGATAGGTTTCCACGTTGCGTCCCTAGTTTACAGAGCCGTAGTGAAATATACGGCCAACAAGCGAAGAGAGGGGCAAGCCCGGCTGTCAGGACTACGAAAGACCCGATGCGTGTCAGTAACCGGGTTATTCCTCTTGGCCAAAAGGAGCGCGTCGTCCGGACAACAGGAATTGCGAATCCGGTCACAAAGGAGACGTCACGTCGCACCACGCGATACGTCTACCTCGGGGACTGGCGTTATTCCACTCATACAACATCATTGCCCGCGTCGTAGACAGTTCGGCGTTTTGAACAGTTTAGCCCCCACCAAGTCTTGATCCACGCCCTATTCGCCGTGCAGGCGGATGCCATGCCGTCGGAGCGGTAGCACCCAATTTCATACTGTCTTGCGTGGATGTGACAAACCAAGCCGAAACCGAACGGCTAGGCAGCATGAGACCAACAACGGTACTTGGAGATTCCGGAAATTCCGTTAAGCTTTTAGTCATGGGAGATCTATCTGGAAAGGTCTTGATCGTTACTGGCGGCACGCAGGGTGTCGGCCATGCAGCGGCGGCGGCTGCCGTCGGCGCCGGAGTCGAGGGCCTCGTCATCTGCGGGCGCGACGAGAAAAAAGGGGCTGACGTCGCCGCCGACTTCTCCGCCGAAGGGACAGATTGCCGGTTCGTTGCCTGCGACCTGGCCAATCCGGACCAATGTCGCCAAGTGGTCGCCGCCTGCGACGGAGCTTTCGGCCGCGTCGACGGTCTGGTTAACGCGGCTGGCGCCACCGATCGTGGCGGCATCCTCGATATTTCCGTTGAACTCTGGGACTACCTGTTCGCCGTCAACGTTCGTGCGCCTTTCGTCCTCACCCAAGAAGCGGTCAAGGTGATGAGACGCGAAGGGACGGCTGGATCTATCGTTAACATCATCACCATGTCGTCGCACGGCGGCCAACCGTTCCTGACCGGCTATTCTTCATCGAAGGGGGCGCTGGTCACCTTGACCAAGAATGTTGCCCACGCGCTCCGGAGTGATCGCATCCGCGTCAATGCAATCAACATCGGCTGGGCCGACACACCGAACGAACACAAGGTCCAGGTCGAGGCCATGGGGCTCTCGGAAAACTGGCTCGAAGCGGTCGAAGCGGCGCAGCCCTTCGGGCAGTTGATCAAGCCCCACGAGGTGGCGGACTTCGTCGTTTTTCTGCTGAGCGCAAGATCCGGGATCATGACCGGCTCGGTCATCGACTACGACCAGAACGTGATGGGTGCCTATGACTGAGGAATCGAAATGACCACCAAATCATTGCGTTTCTGCCAGTTCGGCGCCGGCCGAATCGGGCAGATTCACGCCGCCAATTTGGCCGCCCGCCCCGACGCCGAACTGGTCTTGGTGGTCGATGTGGTCGAGGATGCCGCCGAGTCGCTGGCCGCCAAGCATGGAGCCCGGGTCGTTACACCGGACGAGGCACTGGCCGATAAGAGCGTCGACGCTGTGATCATCGCCAGTTCGACGGACACCCACGCCGACCTGATCGAGGCGTCGGCCAGGGCCGGCAAGGCGATCTTCTGCGAGAAACCCATCGACCTCGATATCGTGCGCGTCGATGCCTGCCTCGCTGTCGTCGCTGAGTGTGATGTTCCTTTGTTCGTCGGCTTCAACCGGCGCTTCGACCCCAGTTTCGCCTCTCTGAAGGCACGTCTGGACGGTGGCGAAATTGGCCCCGTCGAAATGGTTTCGATCACCAGCCGCGACCCGGGTCCGCCGCCGCTCGCCTACCTGAAGGTCAGCGGTGGCCTGTTCCGGGACATGATGATCCATGATCTCGATATGGCACGCTGGTTATTGGGCGAGGAACCGGTCCAAGTGTTTGCCTTCGCCGAGGCCCTGGTCGATCCGGCCGTCGCTACGGTTGGCGACGTCGACACCGCCGTTGTCGTCTTGCGGACGGCAACCGGCCGCCTGGCCCAGATCAGCAACAGCCGCCGCGCGGTCTACGGTTATGACCAACGAGTTGAGGTTCTGGGTAGCGCCGGCATGCTGCGCGCAGAGAACCAAAGACCAACATCGGTGGAGATCGCCACAGAAACATCGACGCGGACCGACAACCCGCTGCACTTTTTCCTCGAGCGTTATGCGGACGCCTATCGGATCGAACTGGATACTTTCATCGAAGCCGTTCTCGAAGGGGATGCCCCGCAGCCCGGCGGCGCCGACGGTCGTATGGCACTCAGGCTGGCTGATGCCCTGCTGCAGTCCCGAGAGACCGGTGCGCCGGTCGACGTCTGAATTGACCCTGCCAGGGCGGGCAGAGGTTATCCCCTAAGGATAGCCTGGAACGCTTCGGTGACACGCGGCGCCGTGGCGATGATCTCGCAGCCCTTGGTCAGGCCGTCGCCGGCCTCGGCTTCCACCACATCGGCGCCGGCCTCACGCAGAATGGCGACGGCGGCATAGCAATCCCAGGAATTGATGTGCGGTTCGTAGTACCCAATGGTCCGTCCGCAGGCAACATATACTAGGCTCAAGGCGCCGGAGCCACCGCGAACGTACATACCACCGGCGTTCAACAACCGATCGAGGACCGGGATCACCTCTTCCGGTTTCGAGCGGTGCGCGAATCCAATTGAAAAAGCATCGCGGGTGATGTCGGCTGTGGTGTCGGGAGAGATTGGTTGTTCGTTGAGCGTGGCGCCGAAGCCGCCAGCGAACAGTTCGTCGAGATTGGGGTCGAAGACGACGCCGAACTGGATGCGGCCGTCCAAGACGAAGGCGATGGAGACGGACCAGTGCGGTAGCCCTTTGACGAAACACTGGGTACCGTCGATGGGATCGACGACCCAAAGCCCCTGACCAGCCTCGATGTAGGCGCCCGTCGTCTCATTGGCCGACTCTTCGCCGAAGAAGCCGTCGCTTGGATATGTCTCTTCGAGCCTGCGGCAGATGAACCGTTCCGTTTCCACGTCGGCATCGCTGACGGCGCTCTGCATGCCCTTGTCCTCGACGGTGAGCGCGCCGATGTCCTGGAAATAACGATTGGCCAGGGCGCCGGCATCGCGGACCAAGGTTTTGGCGAACAGGAACCGTTTGATGATCTCATCGGGCAGCATGGCCTACCTTCAATAATGCTCAGTGTATCGTTGGGGAATCTGCACGGAAAGAACCTGCGGACGGCATTTTGACCTGGGACAGTAATATGAAACTTTTATTTCACAAAGCTTCGATTTCCTGATTAACTATTCCCTTATAACCAACCACCGAGCCGGGCGTGAAACCATTCATAAGCCCGGCCTGCCAAGAACTTTTAGGGAGTAGAGCCATGCGTAAAATCACGTTCCTAACCGCTGCCTCATTGGGCGCCATTGTGGTCGTCGGAATGACGGCGACCAAGGCAACCGCCGCCGACAAATTGACGCTTTACTGCAGCCCGCAGATTGAGTGGTGCAAGCTGATGGTCGAGGCTTTCGAGAAAAAGACCGGCATCAAGGTGGCGATGACCCGCAAGAGCTCTGGCGAGACGTTCGCCCAGATCAAGGCCGAAAGCCGCAACCCGAAGGGTGACGTTTGGTGGGGCGGCACCGGAGATCCGCACCTACAGGCTGCCGAAGAAGGCCTGACCATGGAATACAAATCACCTGTCTTCGACAAATTGCATCCGTGGGCGCAGAATCAAGCCAAGGACGCTAACTTCAAGACCGTCGGCATCTACGCCGGTGCGCTGGGTTTCGGCTATAACACGGAGCTCCTGAAATCGAAAAACCTGCCGGTGCCGAAGTGTTGGAAGGACTTGGCCAATCCCGCCTACAAGGGTGAAATTCAGGTCGCCAATCCGAACTCTTCCGGTACCTCCTATACGACGCTGGCCACGCTCGTTCAGGTGTTCGGCGAAAAAGAGGCCTTCGACTTCTATGCCAAGATGCACAAGAACATCAACCAGTACACCAAGTCCGGCTCGGCCCCGATCAAGGCCGCTGCTCGCGGCGAGACCACGATCGGCATCACCTTCATGCACGACATGGTGACCCAGAAGGTCAAGGGCTTCCCGATCGAGATCGTCGCGCCCTGTGAGGGCACCGGTTACGAGATCGGCTCCATGAGCATCATCAAGGGTGCGCGCAACGCGGATAGCGCCAAGAAGTTTTACGACTTCGCCCTCGACGCCGCCATCCAAATGCGGGCCAAGGAAGCGAAAGCCTACCAGGTGCCATCCAACATGAACGCCAATCCGCCCAAGGAGGCACCGGACCTCAGCGCGCTCAAGCTCATCAACTACGATTTCAAGAAGTACGGATCGTCGGCCGAGCGCAAGCGTCTGCTGGCCAAATGGGACAATGAAATCAAGACGCTGCCGCGTTAAGTCCGTTTGACTAGACGGCCGCAATGACGGCCCTGATAAACAACATCGACAGAGTCGCCGCGATCTGGATCGCGGTCGGCTTTGTCGGTTTCTTTATCCTTCCCTGGTACGCCATCGAGGACGGATTCTGGTCTTTCGTCTGGCTGCTGGGCGGCTATCCCTTCGACCTCGACTACGCACCCGGCGTGGTCCAGGTCGTTGCCGGCGGCAAGATCTGGCTGGCGCCGATCCTGCTCGCGCTCCTGGGATCTCTCGGCGTCATCGGGCGCGGCAAGATGGACCACACTTTCGGCACCGTCCTGATCGGCGCTGGTGCCGGCGGCTTCGCCCTCGTCTTCCTGCAGGGATTCACGATCGGGATCGCCGGTTGGGAATACCAGGTCCTGGAAAACCTGTTCGGCCCGGTCGAGCGGCAGTTCGGCATGGGCTACGGGGCGCTTCTCGTCTGCGGCTCGTTCCTGTTCATGTTGACCCAGGGCATCGCCAGCCGCGGGCATATCAACGGCGACGTTTTCGTCGTCGGCGCCATCGGCCTGGTTATCGCATTGGTCACCGCTTTCGTCTTCCTGCCGGTATCGCAGATCCTGGTCAGCGCGCTCCAGGACAACGATCGCAACTATGACCTGGCGCTCTTCGCCTCCAAGCTCACGGCGCCGAAGATTTGGGGGCTGCAATGCCTGACCAGCCATCTCAGTTGCGGCGTTGCCTGGAACTCCCTGATGCTGGCGACCTCGGTCGGCGTCGGATCGACGGCGCTCGGCCTCGCCTTCGCGCTGGTCGCCACACGCTCGAGGATCAAGGCCGGGCGATCCTTGCGGATTCTTACCGTGCTGCCGATCATCACACCGCCTTTCGTCATCGGATTATCGATGATCCTTTTGTTCGGGCGGGCCGGGGCGGTGACCCAGTTCATGGAGTACGCCTTCGATATTCCGGCCAGCCGCTGGATCTACGGGTTCTTCGGCATCTGGTTCGCCCAGATGCTGGCCTTCACGCCGATCGCCTTTTTGGTTCTGATCGGCGGCGTCGAGGGCGTCAGCCCGTCCATGGAAGAAGCGGCGCAGACGCTCAGGGCGGACAACTGGAAAACGTTCACATCCGTGTCGCTGCCGCTGATGCGGCCCGGATTGGCCAACGCGTTCCTCCTGGGCTTCATCGAAAGCATGGCCGATTTTGGAAACCCGTTCGTCCTTGGCGGCAATTACGAAGTCCTGTCGACCGAGATATTCTTTGCGATTGTTGGCGCCCAAAATGATCAGGGGCAGGCCGCGGTGCTGGCCATCGTGCTGCTTAGTTTTGCCTTGAGCGCCTTTTACGTACAGCGCCGCTGGCTCGGCGCCAAGTCCTACGTGACGGTCACTGGCAAAGGCGATTCGGGCGTCCATGCCGAGCTGCCGAAACGGCTCCGCTGGCCCGTTTACGCCGTCGTCATTCCGTGGACCGTGGTCATGTTGGTCATCTACTGCATGATCATGTTCGGCGGCTTCGTCGAAACCTGGGGCCGCGACCATTCGTTCACGTTCCGCCACTACATCGAGGCCTTCGGGATCACCACCGGGCCACACGGGATCATCTGGGCCGGGGCCGCCTGGAATTCGTTCTGGAACACGCTGACCATTGCCGCCATAGCCTCTCCGCTAACCGCAGGCATCGGACTCCTGACCGCTTACCTGCTGGTCCGCCAGCGTTTCACCGGCCGCGACGCTTTCGAGTTCGGTACCATGATGAGCTTTGCTATTCCGGGCACGGTCATCGGGGTCAGCTACATCATCGCCTTCAACGTGCCGCCGCTCGAACTGACCGGCACCGGCGTGATCCTGGTTTTGTGTTTCATGTTCCGCAACATGCCGGTTGGCGTGCGCGGCGGTATCGCCGCCATGAGCCAGTTGGATTCGCATCTCGACGAGGCGTCGCTAACGCTTGGCGCCAACAGTTGGGTGACCGTGCGCAAGGTGATCCTACCGTTGCTGCGCCCCGCCATTGTCGCGGCCCTGGTGTTTAGTTTCGTCCGTGCGATCACCGCCATCAGCGCCGTTATCTTTTTGGTTTCCGCCGAGTACCACATGGCCACCGCCTACATCATCGGGCGCGTCGAAAACGGCGATTACGGGCTCGCCATCGCCTATTCGTCGGCCCTCATCGTGGTTATGCTGGTTGTCATCAGTCTCGTTCAGATATTCATTGGCGAGCGGCAGCTGGGCCGGCGCCAGAACCGCCATGAGGAACACCGTCCCCAATTGCAAGGCACGACAGCATGACCATCAAAGGCAAAGCCGCTTCCGTCACCTTCGAGAACGTGGTCAAACAGTTCGGCGAGGTGACCGCCGTCAACGATGTCTCCTACAGGGTCGAGCCGGGCACCTTGGTGACGCTCCTGGGGCCCAGCGGCTGCGGCAAGACGACCATGCTGCGCTTGATCGCCGGACTCGAGATGGCGACCTCGGGGCGCATCCTGATCGGGGATCATGACGTCACGCACCTGCCGGCCACCGACCGCGATGTCAGCATGGTATTCCAGTCCTATGCCCTGTTCCCGCACATGAGCGTCATCGAGAATGTCGCCTACGGGTTGACTGTGAGCGGCGTCAAGAAGGACGAGGCGATGGCCGGCGCCGAGGACGGCCTCGCCTTGGTCGGCCTCAAGGGGTACGGTTCCAGGCTGCCGAGCGAGCTTTCCGGCGGCCAGCAGCAGCGCGTCGCCGTCGCGCGGGCGTTGGTCTTGGAGCCACAAGTGCTGCTGTTCGACGAGCCGTTGTCAAATCTCGATGCCAAGCTGCGTCGCCGGGTGCGCGAAGAGATACGCGACATCCAGCAATCCCTCGGCCTAACGTCGGTCTACGTGACCCACGACCAGCAGGAAGCGCTCGCCGTGTCGGACCGTATCATCGTCATGAACGAGGCGGTGATCGCCCAGGAAGGCTCGCCGCACGAGCTCTACGAGAGCCCGGCGGACCTCTTCGTCGCCGACTTTATCGGCGATGCCAACGTGGTCCAGGCCGAGATCACCGCCGTCAACGACGGTACGGCGACGGTCCGGTACGGCGAAGCCGAGATCGCGCTTCGCAACCGCGGCTACCCCCCGGGCCCCGTCCACCTGGCGATCCGTCCGGAAGCGGTCTCCTTGTCTGAACAAACCGTCGACGGCGCCGTCAAGGGCGAGATCCTTAAATCAACCTACCTCGGCGACCACATGGAGTATTCCGTCGGCACCGAGCTGGGCGAGCTTTTCGTCGTCGATCCGGACGTAGGCGCCCCCATCGGCGCCGGTGCGACCGTCTGGTTCACGCTATCGGATATCGGCGTCGTCACTATCGGAATGGAAGACGACGGCTCCTGAATCCCGTGGCCGTGTAAAAACGCGGTGTCAGGTTGTCGGATTTGATCTGCGGTTGCTGTTGTGCGCTTTTTTTCGGCGATTTTGCGGTCCTGGAATTGAGACGAAGGAAGCCGTCA
>Ga0056126_10000628_pt1 | contig 11162 bp, 10 predicted proteins | sample WorMetLIZAISLAND_FD_71117 | JGI IMG/M metagenome (GOLD analysis project Ga0056126, IMG submission 71117) | Marine gutless worms symbiont microbial communities from Max Planck institute for Marine Microbiology, Germany - Inanidrilus manae... ...
GCCACAACCTGCGCCTCATCCTCAAATGGCTGGCGGATCTGTTGCGTGAAATCATGGAAACATTCTGGACGTCAATCAGCCCAAGACCCCGCGAAATTAGGGCTTCTTAACGGACGACGGCTTAACTTTGGCCATTCGGCCGGAAGACAGTTCCACCAACCTTAACGTCATTTGATATCGTACGGCCGAATGCCGGCCGGCCATGCCCCTACCCGAGCCCTTTTTGGCCCATGGCCAGGAACTTCTCGCGACGGTCGGCCTTCAATGTTTCACCGTCGAGTCCCGCGAGTTCGGTGAAGGCTCTTTCGATGGCCTCGCCGACCAAGCGAATGGTCGTTTCCGGTTCACGATGCGCGCCACCCACAGGTTCATCGATAAGCCGGTCGATGACGCCGAGGGCCAGGAGGTCGGAAGCCGTCAGCTTGAGGGCGTTTGCCGCTTCCTCCGCCTGTTCGCCGTCACGCCACAGGATCGAGGCGCAGCCCTCAGGCGAGATCACCGAATAGATGGAATGCTCGAGCATCAGAACCCGGTTGGCGGTCGCCAGCGCAATGGCACCACCGGAACCACCCTCGCCGATGACCGTGCTGACGAAGGGAACGCCAAGGCCTAAACAGACCTCAATGGACCGGGCGATGGCCTCGGCTTGTCCACGCGCTTCGGCATCGACTCCGGGATAGGCACCGGGCGTGTCGACAAAAGTTAGGACCGGCAGGTCGAAGCGGTCAGCCAGATCCATCAGGCGCTGCGCCTTGCGATAGCCCTCCGGGCGCGCCATGCCGAAATTATGCTTCACCCGGTTCTCCGTATCGGAACCCTTCTCGGTGCCGATGACGACGATAGACTCACCCTGGAAACGCCCCAGGCCGCCAACCACGGCGCTGTCCTCGGCGAAGGCCCGGTCCCCAGCCAAGGGCGTGAAGTCGGTGATCAGGGCGCCGATGTAGTCGAGCGCATGCGGTCGGTCGTGGTGACGGGCGACCAGGGCCTTCTGCCAGGGTGTCAGCTTGGCGTAGGTCTGGACCAGCAGCCTCTCAACCTTGGTTTGAAGCTTACCGACTTCTTCGGCGATGTTAACCTCTTCGGAACCGGTCAGATGACGCAGTTCCTCGATTTTGCCCTCCAGTTCGGCAACCGGTTTTTCGAAATCGAGATAGTTATGCATGGCCGTTGTCTAACATGGCCGGGCGGCGTTCACACGCCAAATTGCTCTATAAGTCGACGGCGCGCAAAAAAATGGGTGGCCGGTCGCCCGGTCCACCCGTCAATCAATAGGTTGGGTCTTTTCGTTGTCAGCCCAGGGCTGCGATCTGTTCCGCCTTCTTGACCATGACCTCGGCCTGCTTGATCGACGCGATATCAATCAGGCGGCCGTCGAGGGTGACTGCACCCTTGCCTTCCTTTTGCGCCTGGTCCATGGCTTCGATGATGCGTTTGGCCTTCTCGACATCGGCTTCCGACGGGCTGAACTCGGTGTTGGCGAGATCGACCTGGCTCGGGTGGATGGCCCACTTGCCCTCGCATCCGAGAACGGCGGCACGCTTGGCTTGTGCGACGAAACCGTCGCCATCCCCGATATCGCCGAACGGACCGTCGATGGGCCGGAGGCCATTGGCCCGGGCGGCCACCACCATGCGGGCGATCGCGTAGTGCCACATGTCGCCCCAGTGAACATCGCGGCTGCCGTCATCGGCCGGATCGGTGAGCACGTGGTAATCGGCATTGGGACCGCCGATATTGGTGGTCCTGGCCTTGGTCGAGGCGGCGTAGTCGGCGACGCCGAAATGGAGCGACTCATTGCGCGGGCTGGCCGCCGCGATCTCATGAACGTTCTGCATGCCGAGCGCCGTCTCGATGATCATCTCGAAGCCGATGCGCTTGGTGTAAGCTTTCGCTTGTTCGATCTGGGTGACCAGCATATCGACGGCATAAATGTCCGCCGCGGTACCGGCCTTGGGGATCATGAACAGGTCGAGCTTGTCGCCGGCTTGTTCCATGATGTCGACGACGTCACGGTACATATAGTGGGTGTCGAGGCCATTGATGCGAACGGAAACGGTTTTTCCGGACCAATCGAGATCGTTCAAAGCCTCGATGATATTCTTACGTGCCTGTTCCTTGTCGCTGGGCGCAACTGCATCCTCCAGGTCGAGGAAAACGACATCCGCGTTACCGGCTGCGGCTTTTTCCAGAAACCTCGGATTCGATCCGGGAACCGCTTGCTCAGAACGGTTCAAACGCGCCGGCGCTTGTTCGACAATGGTAAAACTCATCCCCTAACTCCTCATATGAAAAAACGGATCCCGTATGCGAAACCGCCGTCACCTGCGGAATTCACCTGACAATAAAACAGAGAGATAAATGAGACAGTGGACGGGGTGATTCAAGCGAAAGGCGGAAATTGCGTCGACATTAACCTTTGCCAACGAGGCAAAAGCTTGGCCTCGTAAATCGACATTTGACGGAGATCCGATCATTTCCGGCAGTTTTTTAAACTCTGGATCGGGTTTTGGCAGAATTAGGTGGTTTTGAACCAAATTCATTGCGGTCGTGACCTTGAATACATAATCGGCCTTTGCTAGTGTCGCGGTACTAAAAAAACCAGGGAGAGTAGGGAGTACTCAATCATGAAAAGACGTAAGTTTCTGAAGACCGCCGGTATTGCGGGTGTCGCCGGCGTCGCCGCGGCCTCGACGTTGTCGGCCCCGGCGATTTCCCAGGGCATCAAGAAGATGGTCATGGTCTCCACTTGGCCACGCGATTTCCCGGGCCTCGGCACAGGCGCTCAACGCCTAGCCGAACGTGTCGGCATCATGACCGAAGGTAAGATCCAGGTCGAATATTCCTCTGCCGGCGAGCGCGTCGGCGCCTTCGATTCGTTTGACGAAGTGGCCTCCGGAAACGCTCAAGCCTACCACGCGGCCGACTACTACTGGAAAGGCAAGCACCTTGGCTGGGCCTACTTCACCGCGGTGCCGTTCGGCCTCACCTATTCAGAAATGAACGCCTGGATCCGCTTTGGCGGTGGCCAAGCTCTTTGGGACGAATTGGCGGCCGAATTCGGCCTCAAATGCGTCATGGCCGGCAACACCGGCGTGCAGATGGGCGGCTGGTTCAACAAGGAAATCAACTCGGCCGACGACCTTAAGGGCCTGAAAATGCGTATCCCGGGTCTCGGCGGCGACGTCATGACCAAACTCGGCGCTTCTTCGGTTTCGCTTCCAGGTGGCCAAATCTACGAGAACCTTGTTTCCGGCGCTATCGACGCCACCGAATGGGTAGGCCCGTGGAATGACAGCTTCATGAAGTTCTACGAAGCCGCCAAGTTCTACTACTTCCCGGGCTTCCACGAGCCGGGTTCAATGCTGGCACTCGGTATCAACAAGAAATTCTGGGACGGCCTGACGAAGAATGAGCAGTTGATCGTCGAAGCCGCCGCGGCCTGGGAAAACGACACCATGATGGCCGAATACAATATGAAGAGTGGTGCCGCGTTGACCAAACTGTTGAACGAACAGGGTGTCAAGCTGCGTCAATTCAACGACGATGTCTATGACAGCTTCGGCGAAGCGGCCGAGGAAGTGTTTGCGGAAGTGCGCGCTCACAGCCCACTCGCTAAGAAGATCGACGACAGCTTCCGGGCCGCTCGCCAGGACCTTGGCGGCTGGACGAAGATCTCCGACCAGGCCTACCTAGCCCAGCGCAACCGGGTTCTAGGCGTCTGATCGAAGCAACAAGTCAGATATATCGGGAGCGGAGTCCATTCGGGCTCCGCTCCTGGTGTTTGACTGGGTTTCCGGAGGCGAATTCAGAACAACCCATGACGGGCACTGGATTCTGAAGCGCATTCGGACCACACGCGTGGTGCGATGATATCGAAAATGGCCCGTTCTGATAGCGACACGCTCGCCGCTCTTTGCCGCATGATCGGCTGGGGAGCGGTCGTCCTGACGCTCGTGTTTTTGTTCAATAACTACCTTAATTTCTGGCGCGGCTGGCCAGGCATACCGGCGTTGCTAGCGCATCTCGGGATTTGGGGCGATGCCCTCGCGCAGCCATTGACCGAAGAGGTTTTGACCCTGGCTTGGATCCAGTTCTTCTTTTATGCAATACCCGCGGCGATCGCCTGTATTTACGTGATCCGGACACCAAGCCAGTCAATGGACTTGGATTCGGAGAGAATCAGCGAGGTTGCGGCATTCATCATCCGCTGGGCTTTCTGGTCCGTTCTGATCGTCGGAGTGGTCGACGTCGTCATCGCCTTTCTGCGGGTCGAGAACCTTCTCGTACAGATCGCCGGTGAGCAAATCGACAGGAATTTCGGCCGCTCCGCATGGCGCGGCGCCAATATTCATTATCCGATCATGGCGGCCTGTTTCGTCATCGTCTATTTCGTCCGCTCTCTCGGGTTCACCTGGCTCGCCCTTCTCATCGTCATCGCCGAGATCCAGATCGTTATCGCACGCTTCGTCTTCTCCTACGAACAGCCGTTCATGGCCGACCTGGTTCGCTTCTGGTACGGCGCCTTGTTCCTGTTCGCCAGCCCTTACACACTCATTCACGAAGGCCACGTGCGCGTCGACATCCTATACGTCGGGTTCAGCAAGGTCGGCAAGGCCTGGACCAATGCCGTGGGGTCGCTTCTCTTCGGGATGCCGCTCTGTTGGGTCATCCTGCACCGGGGTATGGACACCAAGTCGAGCACCATCAACGGCCCGCTCCTGAGCTACGAGATCACTCAATCTGGTTTCGGCATGCATGTGAAATGGATTTTGGCCGCGTTCCTCGGCGTCTTCGCTGTTTCGATGATGATCCAGTTCGCCAGCTACTTCGTGAGCTACGCGGCCGTCCTTTTGGGCCGATCGCAGGTTGAGCATGAGGAAGAGGAGCCCCACTTCGCCTGAGGGCACCGGGAACTGAACTTATATGGAACTCTTTTTCCTAGCCGTTCTCATTCTTTTCATGATGCTCTCGTTGGGGGCCGGCTTCCCGGTTGCCTTCTCGTTGCCCGGTTCCGCCATCGCGACCATCGTTCTCGCCGCCATCTTCGGACAATTGTTCGAGGGCCGCCCGGACGCCTATTTCGCCCATGGCGATCCGATCCAGTGGCTGAACGCCGGCGTCACCAACTTCCGGGGAATCTACTGGGAATCGGAACGCGACACGCTGATCGCCATTCCGCTTTTCATCTTCATGGGTATCATGCTCGAACGCTCGAAGATCGCCGAGGACCTGCTTGTCACCATGGGTCAGTTGTTCGGGCCGATCCCGGGCGGCGTTGGTATTTCCGTCGTCTTCGTCGGCGCCCTGCTGGCGGCGACCACGGGCATTGTCGGCGCCACGGTGATCGCCATGGGCTTGATCTCGTTGCCGGTCATGATGCGCGCCAAGTATTCCCATTCCCTGGCGACAGGGACGATTGCTGCTTCGGGCACCCTTGGCCAGATCATCCCACCGTCCATCGTTCTCATCATTCTCGCCGACCAGTTGTCGAATGCCACCTACCAGGCCAGCGCCATTCGAACCGCTGACTACAAACTGGGTACCGGCCAGATCGCCCTGCCCTCGGAATTCGACCTGAAGTCAATCAGTGCCGGCGACATGTTCCTCGGCGCTTTCCTCCCGGGCCTGGTGCTGGTCGGCCTCTATATCCTTTACATTCTGGTCCTCGCCCTCATACGACCGAAGACCGCTCCGCCGGCTTCTTTCGAAGGCAAGTACGACATCAAGTTCGCGATGAGGGTCCTCCTCGTTCTGGTGCCCCCGTTGGCCCTGATCTTTGTCGTTCTCGGTTCGATCATCCTCGGCGTCGCCACCGTCAACCAGGCCGGTGCCATCGGCGCCATCGGCGCCATGACCATGGCCGGCTACCGCCTTAGGACCGGGGAAAGAGGCGCCTTTCACCCAGCGTTTTTGGCCATCATCTCGCTGTTCGCGCTGGTCGTCATCCTCAGTGTCTTTGATGTCAACGTTAAGGCGATTCAAACATCTCATGACGTCCTCGGTGTAACCTTGGCGTCCATTGCCTCGACACTGTTTCTAATTTCGGTGGCCTGGAGCGGGTGGCGCACCTACAAGACTGACAACACCCTTCAAGGCGTGATGATCGAGACGGCGAAAACAACGTCGCTGGTGTTCATCATCCTGCTCGGTGCGGCGATGCTGACAGCGGCGTTCAGGGCCTTCGGCGGTGAGGAACTGGTGCGTGATTTCCTCTCCGGTCTGCCCGGTGGGTTCATCACCAAGTTCGTCGTCGTCATGGCGGTGATCTTCATCCTCGGCTTCTTCCTCGACTTTATCGAGATCGCCGTCGTCGTGGTGCCGATCATCGCCCCGATCCTGCTTGCCGACCCGACGGCCAACGTCACCGCCGTGTGGCTCGGCGTCATGATCGGCGTCAATATGCAGACCTCGTTCCTGACTCCGCCCTTCGGATTCGCGCTATTCTATCTCCGCGGCGTCGCACCACCGCAGGTCCGCACAATCCAAATGTACAAGGGTGTCATTCCCTTCATCCTGCTGCAGTTGCTGGGCTTGGTCATCGTTGGTTTTTACCCGCCCTTGGTGAACTATCTGCCGGCCAAGGTCTACCTGACGTCGGAAACGGCGCCGCCACCGAAGAACCCTCGCCTCCAGTTGTGTCTCGAGGGTTACCTTTTCGATCAATACGACCGGGTCGGCGAAAAACTGCGGGTTGAAATCGCAACGGCCAAGGCGCTCGACGTCAGCTTCCTGCCCAGCCGGTACAAGAATTCGCTGGCCGAGGGCTTCCAGGCGGCCGAAACCACCTTCAAGCGGATCGAGACGGTACGCACGTCGGCTGCGGCCGTTACCGATTTCCTACCGCAATACCGCCCGTTGCATACCGAGGTTCGGGAGATTCGGGTCAAGCTGGCCACCGTCGAACGGGAATTGAAGGCGTTGAGCAAGGAACGGCGTCAACTGACCAACGACGAAACCGCGTTGAAACATCTTGATCGGGAGGTTGCCGCCCTCGAGGAAGAAAAGGCGAAGCTGCTGGAGGAGACACCAGCCGGATGGGAAGACGTCCGTAAACGGTATATCGAACTCTCGACGGCCGAAAACAAAGCCCGGCGCCTCTATCGTCGCGGTGTCGACGACGCCTATGATCCTGTTGTACAGGTGCGGGCCGTGATCGCCGGTACGGATGCCCTAGCGGCCCAGGAAGGCGCGATTAAGTCACTCGGCGATGTCATCGCCAATGACGACGGTGCCACGGCCATGGCGACGATCAGGAAAGTCGAGTCGGCCGTAGGCAGCATCGCCGGCGCCAGCCCTGTCAAATCGAGATTATCGAAGGTCCGGCGCGCCACGAAAGGCGACAATCCGAAGCGCGACAGGGCGGCCGATGAACTGGCCAAAGCCGTCGCCGCATTGGCCAAGGAACTGGCGTGGCGCCGCGACGCGCAAAAACAAGTGGCGGCCGGACTCGCCGCCTATGACGCGGCGATCGCGCAAACGATCGGTTTGCGCTCCCAGGCGCGCCTGACCGAAGAACAGGCCGAGGAGATCGCCTCCTGCCAGTCCGTTCACCGGGACATCTCGCTGAGTTTCTGAGGGTCGGTCCGACAGACACCTTTGCCGTCTGGGCTATAAAAACCGGCGCGTTCCCGTGGTATCAAGCGGGAAATTGCGACAACCTCTTGGCAAGACGACAGGGAGACGGGTATGGATTCCAAACCGGTACTGCTGATCACCCGTAAGCTCTCCAAAAATTCAGAAGCCCGTGCCGCCCGTGACTACGACGTGCGCCTCAACCCGGAGGACCGGGTCTACGACACGGAGGAACTGCTCGCCAAATGCGAGGGCGTCGACGCCGTCCTCCCCTGTCACTCCGAACACTTTTCCGCCGACGTCGCGAGGCGCCTACCGGACAGCGTCAAGATCATCGCTAACCACTCGGTTGGCACCGATCATTGCGACCTCGAGGCCCTATCTGCGAAGGGCATCGTCGTCACCAACACGCCCGACGTTCTGTCCGACGCCACCGCTGAGATCGCTGTCTTGTTGATGCTTGGCGCGGCGCGGCGGGCTAGCGAGGGCGACCGCATGATGCGGGCTGGAACATGGGAATTCTGGAGTCCGGCGTTTATGGTCGGCACCCAGGTGACGGGCAAGCGCCTGGGGATTGTCGGCATGGGCCGCGTCGGCCAGGTCATGGCTCGGCGCGGGCGCGGCTTCGACATGGAAGTCCACTACTACAACCGGAGCCGTTTATCTCCCGACCGGGAACACGGCGCCATCTATCACGAGTCCGTCGACAGCCTTCTTTCGGTCTCCGATGTGTTGTCCCTGCACTGCCCGGCAACACCGGAAACGACAGGCTTCATGAACACCGAAAGGTTTGGCCGCCTCCCGGACGGCGCCATATTCATCAATACGGCCCGCGGCGCGTTGGTCGATGAACCTGCGCTGATCGGCGCCTTGAAGTCCGGCAAGGTCGCAGCAGCCGGTCTCGACGTCTATCGGACGGAACCAGGCGGCAACCCGGCGTTCGCCGAGTTGGAGAACGTCTTCATGATGCCGCATATCGGTAGCGCCACGTTCGACACGCGCGACGCCATGGGGTTCAGGGCATTGGATAACCTCGACGCCTTTTTCTCGGGCGGCGAACCCGGTGATCGGGTTGCCTGAATCCGGCCTACATTTTCCTTGATAGTCGTTTCGAGCGCCGAAAGGAAGTTCCCATTGCCCTTTTGGCGTAAAGATTGATCTCATACGCTAATTCACTTGTTACGGTGTGTCAAAAACCAAGGTATATAAACGCTTGTGAACTCCGAGCGGACTGCGAAGAATACGCATAATAATAATGTTGATTTGGTCGAGGCAGGACTGGATGAACCAAGAGAGGGAGTAATTTGCCGATCTAGCGGACTTGAAACCAATACTCAATGTGCAGTTCGAGTGGCGCCCGACCGTGTCGTGTCGATTGGCGTCGCGAGAACAGAGAACGTGCCAGGATGGGAGGACATATCATGGCAGATAAAAAGCCCAACGTTACACGTCGTAAATTCATTAAAGGCTCGGCGCTAGCAGCCGGCGCGGCGGCCGGAGCCGTCGCGATGCCGAACATCGCCAAAGCGGCCCCGGTCACGCTCAAGATGCAGGCCGCCTGGGGCGGCGGCATCTTCCTCGAGAACGCCAAGAGTTACGTGCAACGCGTTCACGACATGGCGGGCAAGGATCTGAAAATCGACCTGCTGCCGGTCAACTCCGTGGTCAAGACCAGCCAGATGCAGGACGCCGTGCACCGCGGTGTTCTCGATGCCGCACACTACGTGACGGCTTACTGGTATTCGAAGTCGAAGGCGGCATCACTGTTCGGTACCGGCCCCTGCTTCGGCTGGTCGGCGCAGGAATTGCTCGGCTAGATCCACTATGGTGGCGGTAAGGAGCTTTCCAACGAACTGATGGGCAGCCTCGGCATCAACGTCGTCAGTTTCTTCAACAGCCCGATGCCGGCACAGCCGCTTGGATGGTTCAAGGAACACGTTACCGACGCTTCGCAGATGAAAGGCCTCAAGTACCGGACCGTCGGCCTCGCCGCCGACGTGCTCCTGGAGATGGGGATGTCGGTGGTGCAGCTGCCGGGCGGCGAGATTCAGCCAGCCATGAAATCCGGCCTGATCGATGCTGCCGAGTTCAACAACCCGACCTCCGACAAGGACTTCGGTATGCAGGACGTGTCGAAACACTATCACCTGGCCAGTTTCCACCAGTCCCAGGAGTGCTTCGAGATCACGTTCAACAAGAGAAAGTTCGAATCGCTGCCGTCGGAACTGCAGAAGATCCTGGAGTACGCCTCCGAGGCCGAGAACTCGAACTTCTACTGGCACAATACGTCGCGCTACGCCGACGATCTGGTCAAACTGAAAAACGACCACGGCGTCAACGTCTACCGCACGCCGAATTCTGTCATGTCCGCGCAACTCAAGGCCTGGGACGTCGTCATAGACCGTATCTCCAAGGAAGACGCGTTCTTCGCCAAGGTTGTCGCATCGCAGAAATCCTACGCCCAGAAGGTCATGGACTACCTGTTGCTCAACCAGCCGGACTACGGCTTGGCCTACAAGCACTACTTCGGCTGATCGGGCCGAACTCGATTATTGCGGGAGTTTTCCGCAAAAAAAGCGTAACGATGCGAGGGACAGCCGCAAGGCTGTCCCTCTAGCATCGTGAGCCAACCGGGGACTATCACCGTGATCTCGATTATCCACGCCATCGAAGCCTTCAATATTTGGATCGGGGGCGCCTTCGGATGGTGCATTCTGATCCTCACCCTGTCGGTTTCCTATGAGGTCTTCGTCCGTTACGTGCTCAACGCACCGACGGTATGGGCCTTCGACATGATGGTGCAGATGTACGGCGCCCTGTTTCTGATGGCCGGGCCCTACGCGTTGGCCCAGGACACCCACGTGCGGGCCGACGTGCTCTACCGTTTCCTGCCGCCGCGCTGGCAGGGGCGGGTGGATTTCGCTCTTTACATCTTTTTCTTCTTCCCCGGCATGCTGGCCTTGTTCTGGTTCGGTTGGGAAATCGCCGCCGATTCCTGGCGCTACAAGGAAGTGAGCTGGAACAGCCCGGCCCGCATCCAAATCTATTTCTTCAAGACCCTGATTCCGGTGGCCGGCGCCCTGATGATCCTGCAGGGGATCGGCGAGTGCCTGCGATGCTACAAAGCGATGCGCGAGAACGTTTGGCTGCGGCGCCACGAGGACGCGCGGGAGACCGAGGATATGCTGCAGAGCCAGGTGCACAGCTTCGAAGATCTGCAGCATAAAGACTAAACCCGCCAAGAGAACGAAACCGACGCCCAGGGGAGACAGAGTACACACCGGGATGACGAATCCAGAAGTCGCAATTCTGATGCTATCCTTGTTCATCGTGCTGGTGCTGTTGGGCTTCCCGGTCGCCTTCACGCTGCTCGCCATGGGTGTCGGGTTCGGTTATTACGCCTACTATCAGGCCGGTTCAGTTCAAACCATCGCCGACGCCTTCAACAACATCTTCTACCTCTTGAACCAGCACACATAGCGTAATTCCGGCGGCCACTCTCCCGAGCCGACAATGCAGGGACGCGAGGCCGCGTTCCAACAGACCAACGAGGAGAGTGACCATGGGTGAGTATGTCGGATTTGACG
>Ga0056126_10000629_pt1 | contig 11158 bp, 6 predicted proteins | sample WorMetLIZAISLAND_FD_71117 | JGI IMG/M metagenome (GOLD analysis project Ga0056126, IMG submission 71117) | Marine gutless worms symbiont microbial communities from Max Planck institute for Marine Microbiology, Germany - Inanidrilus manae... ...
GCGCTACACACCCTCCCCCCCCGGCAATTCAAACCCTGGTAGAAGCATCAGGACTGGCGTGATGTTTGACAGTGAGGTTCGACACCGAGCCGTGCTGAAGGTGATTGAACGAGATGCTACTGATGATGCGGTGGCTGCTGCTGCTGCTGCCAGCGGCAGTCCTTGCTGTGTGCAGCCAATGTCTGATAGCATGTCGCAGTCTGTGCCGACCGGCTTTGTCTACGGTTCAGTCAATCAGCTCTACAACTCACACAGCAATCTACACACGGAGGTACGATGTGTCGATGATCCTGTCGTTTTCTTGAAGCTCTTCTTGCAACAGTGTGATATGTACCAGTACTGGTACTTCCGGTTTTGTGGATAATGTCACGTTTACACATAGTGGGGCACATAGAGATAACTAGTTTAATATCATATGCCAGAGACTGCCATCTGTGTACACATTCAGCATGCAGATTTGCAGAGACTGTGCTAGTTCAGCCTGCTTTGAGTAATAGTCTGCTGTCCCTGATTGCCTTGTTCTCTGTCTGATTTACTTCATCTCTCACGGGTCAAGTCGTCTTTTTCTTACAGTTCACCACTCTCACCATTTGTAACTCCTCCACGCTCACTTTCAGCCTAAAACTGACATGTTTTCACAAATTGTTGCCTCTATAAACTGCTGGATTCCTTCACCAACCAGAACTCAACAATATCTTCTGTGTTAATCGTTTCTGTTTTAATTAATTTTCTGTTATGGTTCTCCAAAAGTTCACACCTTTTGCTTGCTGTAAATGAGGTGGGAAATGAAGTGTCATACTTCTTATTGCATAGTCTGTGCAACATTGCTGCCGAAAAAGATCAACGTCTATTTATGTATGTCAAATTTATAGCAAGCCAGAGGTGTGAACTTTTTTGAACATGGTGTAGTCTAGTATACTTTTGTTAGTTGTTTACTTGGCCTAGTTTTTTGAAGTTACTGTATGTTCTACTTTATATCTTAGTCAGTTTTTTGACTCATCGAGCAGGTTTTTACAGGCCAGATTAGATGCTCTTTCTGTCACTGAAGCAATAACATCAAAACACTGAAGAGAAAATTTTATTGCTAACTACTACTACAACAACAAAAGCAACAACAACAACAACTAACTAGAATTCGCATATTCACAGAACGGCTCATATACTCCAGATTTTGGTACCATCTCCACGGGGGTATGGATGCCCCCATTTGGCTATGGATGCCACAGTTCAGAACCTGTTGAGCAAAATGGTTAGATGTTATTGTTCTCAGCAAGCTACGCTGGACAGACTGCAAACCGGGAGTACACAGTGTCTAGCTCGACAGCTGGCCGTTTCACCACCACCAGCAAACTGGTCGCCTTCCCACTACTCTCAGCAGTTCTTCGGTCCTTCACAAGGTATTTACTTACTCAATGACCAGTGTCTTCATCACGCCAACGCTGCCATTTAACGACTGATTTTCGTGTGAATCTGGACTTGCTAGATCCCTTTGGGATAGGTAACAGAGGCCTTTTTCATAGGCCTGATGCCTTTTGTCAGACAGCCAACAGCAGTTAGGGCCGGATCATGGTCCCTCCGGGTCCTGAGGCTTGAAAGCAAATTTTCTCTCTGGAAATTTCGGGGCCCAAAGTGGTCCTACTGTATTCCTTGTACTTGTATCGGGTGGTTCGGGCCCCTATCGACAGTGAAAGAAATACAAAGCACTGACCTCAGCCTGTGGCCTGTCCTTATCCTTTCTTCATCCACAACTTGGAGACTTGTGATGAAAAGGGAATTGTTCCCTTTACTTCAGCTCTCCGATACTGGTACTACTGTCATCGCAATGGCAATTGAGAATATTGTTTCTGAATAGCTGTTATAAACCGATGCTCACAGCCAGTATAAAACAGAATTACTGAACAATGTTAGCTTTATCTGTGCCTGGAGTTTACCAGGTTTCTGAGCTAAATAAGTAACATCAGATGCACTACACTACAACCCTGGACTGTGTCTGGGACTACCCGGGTGAGCCAGCACCAGAAAGGTAAAGCCAGGAAGTTAAAACCAATCTGGATTTACTGGAGCAAGAGACAGTGAGTGGCAGTGGCATCAGCTGGGCCGTATGCAAATGTGCACCTCGCCCCAGACAGATAACCATGCCAGCATCCCACTACTCAGTTTTTTACAGGCCGGATGCCCTTCCTGCTGCCCAACCAACAGCGTCAAAGCACTGAAGGCAAAAAGTAATATCAGACGTACCGGGTAAATAGAAAGTATGTGTATGTGTCATTATAATTCTGTCTGTGTGTTGGAATTTCTTTCCAATGTCACAGAGATGAAGAAGCCGATTTGTTTGTATAGCAGTAACTGTATTTGGATGGCATTGTAAGCTGTGGCAAGTAGATCAGTCATGTGCTAGAATTAGTCAATAAGATGTTAATGTCATAAGTTGAGAAAGGCAACATGCAGTGTGTATAGACCAGATTGATGAATGCTGCATATAGGGTTGCTGTACAGTCAGCGGCATTCTGCTGATATGACAATGTATCCTTCCCAAGGTAGTGGTAGTGCAGTTGGTGGTGGTCAGAACTTCTGTGTGGTTAATGGCGAATCTTCACAGCAGGACTCAGGCAACACTACTCCACTGGCTTCTGACTATGACACAAGGTCTCAAGTCATTTCATTTTTATTAACATTATGATTACTGTTCATATTATCCATCCATCTGTCTATGACGTTTATTTCAGACAAATGAATGTATCTAAGATTACAAATAAAAGAAAGAAAGAAAAAAAATGTTATAAGAGCGTTAACTTTAGCAAGTTATTGTTTGGTGGTACTTACAGTGTTATTGTGATTTTTGCATTCACATAACTGTTATTATCCGTGAAAGTGTTAAAAACCAACTAAATGTACAAAATAAAACTAAAAAAGATGTTAAAAAACAGCCTAAGACAGTGTTATTTATGCTATCTTTGATTATTGATGAAACCAAATAACTGGGTATGTAACCAAGCATACTTGGTGCCTGTCCAAAGCCAGGATAAATTGGAAGGGTTGTGACAGGAAGGGCATCTGGCATAAAAAATGGTTGGGATGATGGAGATAGGGGCACCGATAGTCTGCCTGGGGTGGCGTTCAGCCGGATTGTTGGTATGTCTGCATCTGTTATCCTCCCCTGCAGCACAAAACCCAGCAGAACGCAGCATTTACCTGTGGCATCTCGCACCTCGCTATACTGGGTATTATGTGGCCCCCACATGCCTACAAAAAACTGCTTTATATGACAGTTTGGTTACGGAAAGGCTGGGAATTCGGATCAGTACCTGGATAGGTGTCAGTGGATGAATGTTTCTTCTGGTACTAGCTCATCTGGGTAGTCCCGGACAAAGGGTTGTTAAATGGTTGTTGTTGTTGTTGCTGCTGCTGCTGTTGCTGCTGCTGCTGCTGTTGATCATTGATGAGTATTGTTAGTGCTTCATGTTAATTGAGTGAAACTTCTTAACTTTTGTTATTGTAAGTTTGTTACAGTTTTATGTCATACAAGTGAAATATTACATAAATAAAATATGGTAACCCGGAGTACAATAGTGATTATTTATCTGTTGATTTTTTAAATTTAATTAATTAAAAACATTTTGTTCAGTTAACGCATACTTAACAACACATACTTAACCAATTTAGTTCTAGTAACTTGTGTTTTTTATCTAAAACTTGTTAGAGAGATATTAGTTGAACATTTTTTATTTTAAAAGAAACAATCCACTTGATTTTTTTTCACAACTTCAGCAAATGAAGACCAATTGTTGATTTTCAAAATTCTTTCACTAACAGATTCACAAGGAAACTATCTATGTACATGTGATAGATATTTCCACCTCACCTTAATTATGTCGCTATACTACCTTGTGATGTTTAAAAATTCAAAATTATTGATAATGATAATAACTATGATTTGACTGACTTTATTCTATGACATCACTGATATGCCATCTGCAGCAAAAAACTTGCACTACATTTGCTGTTATTTATTTAATACTAATGCAACTTAAAGAAGCAGTTGACGCCCATTGAAAGTTAAGCCGCCACTTGTTGGTTGATGGTAGAGAGAGGATGCAGAAGATGGAGCTGCAGCTTGAAAGTTTGTCCAAGTGGGTTCACATGAATTTGTCATCAGGACCTACAGCCACAACGACAACAATGACTGCCATCCGACAGGCTCACATGAAGCAGGATGAGGGTCTTGTGTCCAGCAGCAGTGGAAACTGTTCTTCCGCTATGAGCAGTGAGTGACATACTCTAAGTGTGCACTTTATACTCGGGAACAAACAATACCACTGTAGCCACGAAACATACTGATTCTAATGCCGATTCCCCTTATGGTTAAAGTAAGCAGTCAATTACCTTTCAGCTTTATTCTGCCAGCATTGGTTGATTGCAATACCACTAGTGTCAGTTGATACCCAATACCAGTGTAAGTTGCATATTGTAAAGTAATATGCCTCTTTAATAATAGAAGATGCACTGATGTTAACTAGATTAAAGCATAATCGTCAAAGACTTAACAGTGACTCATGCTGTCTATGTTTGATTGGAGAACGCTGGTCACAGCAACAAAGGCTGCTGTTGGAGACACAGCAGGGTAGCGACCAATAACTGAATGACTGAGTAAGTGAAGCAATAACTTAATAAGGGTGACGATGCAGTACTTTGCGATCTTTTGAGCCATTTTTGCAGGGTTTACTCGTGTGACCAACACACAGATCACACTGTCAAGACAAGCATAGGAATAGCCCACACCTAGTGGTACTAGTGAAATGACGGGACGTGACCCATCATGAGGGAGTCTGTTCAGCGCTGCTGCTGCTGGTGGTGGTAGATTTATCTTGAATCCATTCCATTGATGGGCGCCATTGAGTGGCGTCTAACCCCCAAGTGAACTGGGTGAAACCCACCCCCATATTCTCTCCCTCTCTCCTTGCTGCCACGGAATGCATGTGGACGCATAAACTATCATTGGGTATACTGTAGCTCCCCGACATGGCAGGGTTAGGGTTAGGGTTAGGGTTAGTGACCACACTGGGGAGACACAGTCGTCCCCTATCATTTCCTGGCAAGAAAAATGACTCCCATTTCTGAAATTGTGTGAGATCCATCTTACAACCCCCACTGGCAGACGCCTCTGGCGCCATTTGGTGAATTTGTAAGATTCAGTGACGCCAGCTAGCTGCTGGTTGAAAAGCACTTGGACTACCGAAAATGTCCTATCCCCATGTCAATGGGGCAATTGTTTTCTGTTATTAGTTATCTGTGTGTATTCTTGTTTCAGTAAATTTTGTGTTGCATGAAATATGTAGGCATGTCCGATGTGTCGGCGTCGACTGTGACGGGTCAGCCGTTGGGTGTAGGCAGACCAATGTCGGCTACCATACTGTCACTTCATCAACAAGCCGCACAGTTACGCCATGATGTAAACTCACTTCGTCGACTTCATCGGTCATCATTTGAGTCATTGATGAGTGCTCTGACAGATATCTTTCACAAGCTTCAGGTTAGCACGTTTCTGTTAACTTGTATCACCAGTTAATGTAAGTAAGTAAGATGGAACGCTGGTATAATGGTGCCATAATTACAGAAAACATTATGCCTACATGTCAACCTTTTAGCATTTTAGCAATTTTTATTACACTGTCATATTGATGAGTGGTGGTATGCTGGTGTGGTTATGCGTCTGGGTCAAGGTACAGATTTGCATATGGCCCAGATGATGCCACTGCCACTCTTGCTCCAGTAAATCCAAATTGGTTTCACCTTCCTGGTTTTACCTTTCTGGTGCCAGCTCACCTGGGTAGTCCCGGACAAAATCCAAGAGGGCTGTAAAAATGGTTGTGTGTGTCTCTGTGTGTGTGGTCATATTGATCAGTCTTGTCTTCAGTGCTTTGACACTGTCGGCTGCACGTCAGGAAGAGCATCTGGCCTGAAAAAATAGAGTGATGAGGTGCTGGCATGGTTTATCTGTCTGGAGCAAATTCCAGACGATTTGCATGGCCCGGTTGATGCTACTACTACCCCGTTCTCTTGGTTTATCTTTCCGGTGCTAACTTACCCAGGTTATCCTGAAAAGAGGCTTTAAACCATTGTCTGTCTCTTCAAACTGATCAGTCACTGGAGTGGCTGCAGTATCGAGGTAGTAGCATTGGAAAACTGATGGAAATGATGCAGTCTCCTTTCCACAACAGTCATTTTGGGTGATCAAGGTAATTGGATGACTTCACCATAATTATCATTAGTGCTTTGAATTCATTGGCTGTGTGAGAGGAAAATGCATCTGGCCTGCAAAAACTTATGCCAGTTTTTCCCTAAAATATTTTCTGTCAGAACCAATTCTTCCCAGTTTAGCCTGGAGCATCCCCAGAAAAGAAGGCCGAGTAAACAGAAGTAACAGGTCAATAAAAGTGGAATGTGTATGTATATGTTGGTGTTGATTAGGTCGTGTTGTTAAGTCAGTGTCCGACGGCAGCAGTGAACATGAAAACGTTGTCAATGAGAAGTGAACGAGTTGGTATCGATCTTCAGTCTCTCCAATATCAGACAGATGCCAGACAGGTCGAACAAGGCTTGAGGTAACATTATGCTCATGTATCGTGTTACTATTTGTTTGTTTGTCATATTTTGGTGTGTTTAGTGTCACAAATGTGAATCGTTGTTCCATGTATTCTTGTTCGATCAAGAATGGTGGAGGCCAGCAAGTGCCGTTTATGATGTCAGTGCTTAGAGTTTTCGTTATTGCTTTGACATTGTTGATTTCGTGGTGGGAAAGGCATCTGGCTGGTAAGAAAAGTGCTTAAAGTATTTTCAGAGATTCTGTTTTGGAGGGACTCCAGAAAAGTCTTGTTAAAAACTGGAAGTACCAGTAATAGGGATGATAGTAGCAGTAATAGCAGCAGCTGAGTTGATAATAATTTACGTGTGTGTTGTGTGATTGGTAGCGACTACAGTGTAAGGATATTCAATGATTCAATTTCCTCTGCTTGTAATTGTTCACATTTAGTGTTCTATGCTATCTATGTATATGGACCAATTTCCGTAGGTGTGATCCATCAGGTAATGAAGTGAAATCTGGACGTAAGTGATAACACAGAAATCAAATGCTGGTAAATCATGTCTTCAAAAATTGTTTTAGGATTTTTTGTTTATCTATGGCCGTGAAAGTTGAACAGTTTCTCTTGATTGGTTAAACTGTGTGGTAGTGACCTTGAGAGTGTGATTGAGGAGATTCGCAAGGATGTCGTTGGTCGTCGATGCCGCGTCAACATCTCGGAGGTGGAAAAACTTGCCCTTGCCTTGAGTCAGCTCAGTCGATCACTGGCCGGTGTCAAGGGTTTGTATTTTTCTCACATCTGCCGTTCATGTTCTTTGTTTAGGCTGTATGGTTCTGCTATTGGATGACATTTTTAGTTTTTGTTTTACCAGCTAATTTGTAGTCTGCATTGCCCCTACTGGTGCTAGGTGTGGGCTGTTACTACAAATGTCACATGCATGGCCTGTCTATGTGTCTGTATGTGTTTGTAGGATTTACGAGAGGGTTGGCCAAGCAAGAAATGTTCCACATGGTCCCTAGAAAAAAATGGGGCCACCCTTTTACATGCATGAACCCTGCTAAAATGGCCGAACCGATCAACTTGCTGCTTGGGAGATAGACTCGCATGGGCCCAAGTAACCCTGTTTTAGGGAATCACCAAGCAAATACAATTGAACGATCTGTGCTCGGCAGAAGTGTGGGCTGTTGCTACCATTACTGTTTCCTTCAGAGCTTTGATGCTGTTATTTGAATAAGAGAAATGTTATCCGGCCTGTGAAATCAGTTATCCCCAAATGTTCTGTTTTTGAACAAGTGGAGAAACAAAATCAACCTCCTTTGTTGTCAGCCAGTTTTTCACATAAACTTGGGTAGCCAGATTCCCCTCAATTTTCTCCTCCACTTGATATGCAAGAGAACATTTGGGTACAGGTTGTTTTTACAGGCCAGGTGTCCTTCCTGTTACCCAACCAACAGTATAAAAGCATTGAAATAGAAACAAAATCAAAGGGACATGAAAAATTTGGCCATCATGTTTGTCATCGGTGCTTTCAATTTCCTTTGCTGTTTTAATACTGTTTGTTAGACAACTTAAAAGTGCATCCAGCCTGTAAAACCCTGTTCCAGTGATTCCCAAATGTTCTCTTTTAGGAGATTTAAAACGAGGCTGATTGAACAAATACTTGAAGCAGTGGTAGTTGTTGTTGTACAAAAGAGTCTAATTAGAATACTCTTAGTACCAGACTGGCCGTATTGGATGGCTGGTATAAATTACCACATGGATAGAAACTGAAGAAACAAGTAACCTGTTATGGATTGGATGTCAGAAGTGGCTATAACTAGTCCCAACACTAAGAACTAATGTTATGGCTATCAGATCCATTGGATCTATCGGAGCTTAATGACTGGCTCTTTTGCCGGATCTGTCTGTCTGGCCCCAGAGTCGCTAGGCATATCACCACTAGTGGTCTGTCAGTGTGCATGTGCACTCTCGCGTTGTTGTACATACAATTGTCCTGATTGGACAATATATGTCGATAGCATGGTCGAGGAGGATCGCATATTAGATGTTGCATTAGTATTGACTTCATTCTCCATCATAGTTGAAGGTTTCCTTTTCGATTTCAGTTATCTAGTTGTGTAATAGGCTAGCAGAGGTGTCTTAATATTGTAATTTGTTACTACATCGATCATTTCATTGTCGTCACTTCCTTGGCCCTGGAAAACCAACCGGATTCACACCAGCCTCTAATGTGAACCCTGAGATGCCACACGGTCCTTAGAAATGAAAAAATGTTGCCACCCTTTTACAAATCGCCAAGCACGATTTTGGTCTTGGCTGCCTAGGTAAGCAACTTTCTCACTAAACAGTTTAGTCATTTTAGAGCATTTGAATGAGTCTGCTATATAAATGTGCTCTTATTGAGTTCTAGATTTAACAATCTGTCGATTTTAGGCAACTTTCCTCCGCTGCAAGCGAGAATGAAATCCATTATGGCGCAAGAGATGGAAGTTGTTGTGAAAGAGGAAAAGTAAATATTTGATGTTCAGTTTTCCCTCTGTTATGTGATGCTACTATTGTTCTTACTCTTTGTCTTTATGCTTCTGATTCATTGCAATGACACTGTTATCTTATCATTGTTGTTACTTCTTTGTACCTTTTTATTAGCCACGTTGCAGTGCTAGCTAGCAAAGTGGCTATTGGTACAGGCAAAGTTCCCTGTTCATTCTGTCGGTCTATACATTGGTAACGACCGTGAATTCTGGAGAAAAAAGCTTACTCGATCAAGATGCCATTTGGGTTGATGGATCATGTGGGCCTAAGGAATTATGTATTAAATGGTGGTCCAGGTTCCTCCATCATAAGCAGTGAGTTTAGTTTTTTTTTGGGGGGGGGAGGGATGCGTGATATAATGTATAGGGAGAATGCGATGTGGCCTCTTCTCAAATCTCTTTGGTATTTCTTGTTATAGTTAAATACTGTTACTGTTTTATGAATCCTGATGTCATTGAGCCAGTGTACAGGGACTGACATCCCTTACCTTTGGAGTATGCTAGTGGAGAAGAAAGGATGAGGTCCAATAAATAATCAAGCTTCCGGTCTGCCATTTGTCAATAACTTGATTTTTAGTATGTAATTGATTGCTTTTAATGATTTGCATATTTGGTGACAGAAAAATATTGCACCCATCACTCTGCAAGACAAAGGGGGCAACAAGCTAATCCAAAACTACTGAGAAACATTAATGTGTACATGTGCATATATGAGTGTGTGCACATGTGCATTTGTGCATCGTTAATGTTTGATGTATTGTGACAGATTCATAAAGGAGGAGCCGATACGAATCGACGATGCATTGCGACGATCAAAGAAACTAATGGGAACGTTGGTGACGCTGAAGAAGTAATGTTGATTCTCTTGAGCCAGTACTTGTATTACGTGCACAGTGCAAGTGATTAGGTCCATTAAGCAGGCGGCTTTAGATGCTTGGAATTCGTCAATCAACTGGAAAAGCCCTCATTCGACCACTTTAGCAACATTTCAGCTGAGAAGATTTTTGGCTGCTGTTATTTGTTTATGATTTGCAATTCTGTAATAGTATCTCCACTACATCCATATTGGAACTTGATATCCTGTGACTTTGAAATTTTGAATATGATGCCACTTAACCCAAAGGTTCTTCCTGGAACAGGTAAAGAAAACTGACAGGAGACTCAGTTAGCCCATGTTGTTTAAAATTAGATTTGAACAAAAGATGGAAGTCAATCATTGTTGATGAAAGCATCATTAGCTGTCATATTGTTGTAAATGACAAGAAAACTTCTCAAAACTCCAACAATTTGTTTACACGGAGAATATCTTGACACAGTATAGTAACGTTCACATGTTGACCGAGAAAACGACTGTTAAAGGTTCGCTGATGGTGTAATGGTGACAAGTTAACTAGAATCGTGTGCGGTTTCCTTGTGGAAAGCAATATTACGCCATTTGAGAATGTTTTTAGTTCTTCAGTTATAAAACCAGTAGTCCACCATATGTTTACACGTACTTCCAGTCTATTTAACCTGCTGACTTAGAAACTGTCACACGTACTTCGGTACTAATGAGATGAGTGAAACGCCGCTGTAGGTTGGCAGCAATACAGGACAAGCGTCCTCTGAACGTGCCGTTGGTGAGCAGCAAGCAAGAGGTGAGTGAAGATGATCGACGGTCGTTGATGTTGAGCATCACCGCTCTGCTGCCGGACCACAACGCCAGACTCCGTGCACTGCAGGTCTCTATAGTCCTCTTGATTAAGAGAGTAAGTAAGGTAAAGTAACTGGGTTGTGCCTTCAGTGCTTTGACGCTGTTGGTTGGGCGGCTTGAAGGGCATCCGGCCTGTAAAAAACTGAGTGGTGGGATGTTGGCGTGCTTGTCTGGGATGAGATGCAGACTTGCATATAGCCCAGCAGATGCCACTGCCACTTACTATCTCTTGCTCCAGTAAATCCAGATTGGTTTTAACCTTCCTGGTTTTACCAGTCTGGTACCTGCTCACCCGGGTGGTTCCGGACATATACCAGAAGAGCAGTAAAACGGTTGTGTGTGTGTGTGTGTGT